>Ga0180438_10002112_pt1 | contig 33488 bp, 44 predicted proteins | sample SS_ome_12_FD_132455 | JGI IMG/M metagenome (GOLD analysis project Ga0180438, IMG submission 132455) | Hypersaline lake sediment archaeal communities from the Salton Sea, California, USA - SS_3_D_2 metaG | ecosystem: Environmental > Aquatic > Non-marine Saline and Alkaline > Hypersaline >... | reverse complement strand
TGCAGGAGCAAGAACAATAACTATAGGTAATGTAACAGGAGCAACAGGGGTTGCCGTAAATACTGGTACAGGAAGTTTTGCTGTTGCAACTACTGGTACAGGCGATATTATTCTTAATTCAGATGACACTGTACTTATTGATGGAGATGGAGTTGTTGAGATCAATTCTTCTGCTGGAATAATTGGAATAGGAAATGATGCAGATGATTTTGCAGTTAATGTTGGTGTTGCAGGAATAAGAACGGTAACTGTAGGATCTTCTACAGGTGCAAGCGCATCAGTAGTTGATTGTGGAACAGGAGGCGCATCTTTTGGGGCTAGTGCAAATGCTCATACTACAACCATAGGGTCAACCAATACAACAAGTGATTTGCTACTTCAAAGTGGATCTGGTGGCACATCATTAACGTCTACTGGAACTATAGCAGCGGATTCTACAGGTGGCGTTATAAATATAGGAACTGGAGCAAATGCATTTGCTGTTAATATTTGCACAGGAGCTGCCGTACGTGATTTAACCGCAGGCAGCACAAATACAACAAGCTCAACTACCTTGCAGGCTGGAACTGGAGGTATAAGCTTAGATGCAGCTGGTATTGTAACAATGACACCAGTTACTGATACACAGGCAGCGGCAGCAGTTACAATTAATGCTAATGCAGGTGTTGGAACATTTACTGGCTTAACTACTGCAGCAGCGGCATCTCAGGTGCTTACAGTTACAAATAGTGTGTGTACTATTAACTCAGCTATCATATGTACAATTGCTAATAAAGGCGCAAATGATGCTCAATGTACGGTAACAAGAGTTGTTCCTGCAGCAGGATCATTTACCGTGACATATCAGAATTTAGGTGCGGCAGCTCTTAATGGCGATGTAATATTAACATTCTGGATAATAGCATAAAAACTTGGTAAATAGAAAAGAGGGAGAAAGCTCCCTCTTTTAATATAAGGAATTGATATGAGTGGATATAGTTATATCGCGCCTCAGCGAGGATGGTGGGAAGCTGCAAGAACAGCTGCCTTTGGTGCAATTCTTGATGCTTATAGTGCAGTAGGTACACCTATAGATCATCCTCCGCGCATTTATATTATCAATAATTTCACGGATAAACCTGTATATATTAGTTTTGATGGGGCAACCGACCATCTAGCTATACCTCCTGGAGGACATTTAATAGTCGATAGCACAACCAATGGTATAGCAATCCCCAAAGAGACAACTTTTTATGTAAAGCGATTTACAGCTGGAGACGCCCCTACGAGCGGATCTGTGGTTGTATCTATTGGATATAAAGTATAGGAGTAAATATGTCACAGATATGTATAACTGCCGCGACAGCTTTAGGGCTGCCTCTCGACATTACAAATCCTGGAGAAATAACAGGTGCAACTCCTAATGCTTTAGTAATTGGTGCTGCAGGCGGAGTTCTTAATTCACTCGCAGTTGCAACAGACGGACAAATCCCAATCGGATCAACCGCAGCTCCGACTGTGCTTGCAACTCTTACCGCTGGAACAAACATTGGGATAGTTAATGGTGCAGGATCTATAACAATAAACGCAGCTGGAAGTGGTATCGGCCCAACGTTTGAAGATGATGTTTTTAGAATATTAGATGATGGTGATAATACAAGAGAGATAGCTTTTCAAGCTGATCAGATAACTACAGGTAACACTAGAACAATTACTATGTGCGATCAAGATCTTAGTTTAATTACTCCATCATTTCCAGGCACGGTGACAACTGGCGGTAACTTTAGTATGCCTGCAACCAATGCGGCATTTACTGAGGGCACATTTAGAGTTGGTGGCCAAATTTTTCTGCAAGCACTTGGAACGGGGAATACATTTCTTGGAGACACGACTGGCGGCTCACTCAACACAGGACAGTATAATACTGGTCTTGGTTTTCGATCGTTATTGAATATCAATAATGCAAATTACTCGGTCGCTCTGGGAGCTTTTGCGTGTACTAATCTTACTGACGGAGAGCGGAATGTTTCTGTGGGTTTTGACTCGCTCGGCAATATCACAGATGGGGCAGATAATATTGCCATGGGTGATGAAGCTGGATCCCTGCTTGCTGGATCAGAGTCCGACAATATTATTATCGGGAATCTTGGAACCGTTGGCGACAACAATAAGATCCGCTTAGGAACTACAGGTACAGGACCAGGACAACAAAATAATTGTTTTATAGCTGGCATACATGGAGTTACTCCAGCAGGTGCAACACAAGCAGTAATCATTGATGCCAATGGAGAGCTTGGCTCTAGCGCCGGATTTGGTATAATGACAGGCTTTGAAGCTTGGGATGGTGGGGCTCCGTATTTTGACGACACAGTACTTGGCGACTTTACATTGTCTCAATCAGGTACGGGGTATATTGGTGGGAAACCTATATCATGGACGGCGCCACAATCTGTTACTGGTATGACTGCGGGTAATACTTATTATATTTATATAGATGGTACGGGAACTATACAAAAAACAACGACCTATTCAGAATCGCTGTTTGCAAATAACATTGTTTTATTTGAGTGCCTGAGAGACTCAACCGCGCCTACAAATATTCAGGTTACAGTAAAAGAAAATCATCCATATCAGTTCCCTTGGAGCACATCAGTCTGGGCTCATGACACTGTTGGTTCTGTTATATCAGACATGCAAGGCGGTGCGAATATTACGATTAACGGAACTCAGAAGATAGAAATTTCAGGAGCAGACCAACTTGAGGATCACGGGCTTGAAACAATCATACCTGATAGTGGCGGAGTTGCTGTTGTATTTGAACAATATTATACACTTGGTTCAGGCAAATGGGCACGTAATGCTCAAAGTGATACATTTGATGGTACTTGGAATAATGCAGGTACTCCAACAGCTATAGGAACCAATAAATATACTGTTAATAGGTTATATGTATGCAAGGATGATATTGCTTCAGCAACACCAACATATTTCTCTATTATGGGTGATGCTGAATATAATAATTTGGCTCAAGCTGATACTGCTATTGCTAACGATTCTATACCTACAGCGACAGGAGAACTTGCACAATTAGAAGTGGCTCAGCTTGGTTATATAGTTTATGAAGAGTCAACAGCATCTATAGTGCAAGTGGTTATTGCAAAAGAAACTCTTAGATCTAGTTTTTCTGGTGTAACTGCAACCACTGCCTCATTGGTGCTTACAGATACAACGAACTTTGATCATATATTGAGTGCAGCTGACACAACGGTTCAATCAGCATTAGAGACAATAGACGACCTTACTCTTGCAGGAGATAGCGGAACGGCTCAGGCTGCCTCGGCTGTATTTACGATTGCAGGAGGAACGGGTATTACAAGTGCGGCTGCTGGTTCTACAGTGACAGTGAATTTAGATAGTCCGGTGGCTGTAGCTAATGGTGGAACTGGAGTTTCAACTACAACCGCGTATGCTGTGCTTTGTGGAGGTACTACAACCACAAATCCACTACAGTCTATAGCTAGTGTTGGAACTGCTGGCCAAGTATTGACATCAAATGGGGCTGGCGCATTGCCAACTTTTCAAGCTGTAGGTGGTATTATTTGGAACGAGGTTACAGGAACCTCTCAGGCTGCTGCTGTGAATAATGGCTATGTTGCTAATAACGCATCACAAGTCACGATAACGCTTCCAGATACTGCCGCATTTGGCTCAGTTGTTAAAGTTATGGGTAAAGGTGCAGGAGGTTGGAAGATAGCACAGAACGCAGGTGAGACTATCCGTTGGGATGAATCTACAGTTACCACGACTGGTACAGGTGGATATTTAGAGTCTACGGATGATCATGACGCAATTGAGTTGGTATGCACTACTGCTAATACTGTATGGACTGTTGGACCTGGTGCAAAGGGCAATATTAATGTTGTTTAGGAGTTGATATGTCGACTGTAATTAATGGTGCTAATTTTAAGAGAGTACATGTTACGACTGCAAGTGTGACAATGGATCCAGATACAGAATATACAATGAGCTATGCGGGTGATAATGAATTTTTGTTGCCTGCGGTAGCGCCAATTGGAAGTGTTATTACAATTGTAAATGACACTGATGGCAGTTTGGATATAACACAAAATGCTGGACAAGCTATACATAACTTAGGCACATCAACAACCAGGGGTGTTACTGGCGGAATATCGTCAGGAGAGTCAGACTATACTGTTATCTCGTTCAAGTGTGTCATTGCGAATACAGATTTTGCAGTATTATATACGAACGGATCATTTATATTTACGTAATATAGGAGTATTATGAAGATTTCAGTAGACGATCAAGAGTTATTTACTCTCACGGAAACACAGAAGCAAGTAATTAAGAATGACATTAAGTCAGATGAGTTTGAAGATGATATTAAGCGTAGGCTTGAGTATGTAATTATGCATAGGTACAAGCAAGGGCTCACAAAGATGAAGCGTGACTGGGAGCCAATTTTGAGTGAGCGTGTTGCGCAGATGCCATTGGAAAGCGAAGCATTTGTTAACTTGGTAACTTCGCAACAAGATTATAAAGATAAGTATGATCGTGAAACTAAGACCGTGCAGGTAGAGGAGTAACCATGAAGGTATCAGTTGATAATAATGAGATTTTTACAGTATCTGAACATAATAAGACAGTGCTAAAGGATAGCATATTTCGCGACAAGCTTGACGACACGCTGAAGTCTGCGTTATTTAGTATCATAAATTATAAATATAATGCCTGTTTTGCAAGGATAAAAAAAGAATGGGAACCAAAGTTGTTAGCTCGTGGCATAACAACTATACCAACGGATAAAGATGCGTTTGCGCAATTAATATTTGAGCAGCCTGACTATAAAGATCGCAGTGCAAGAGACTTAGAGGCTTCAGAATTATAAATAATAGGAGAATATTATGCATTTAGGTTTGATTAGTGGAATAATTTTAGGCGTATCAATAATTGTTGGTTCAGTTTCCCATCTTATCTTTAAGAAGAAAGATAGCGCGGTGGAGCAGATAGCTGAAAAGATAATTAAGAATCAGACTGGAATTGATATAGATTTTACGCCAGAGGACAAAAGTAAGCTTAATCGTAAAAATAAGAAGTCGAAGGCTCGCAAAGACTAGGAGTAGCCATGGCTATAGTTAATAGTATAAACAATAAGACAAGTGAGTTAACTGTTGATCCCGGCGCTAGTGGAGATAGCTTTGTTCAGTTCAATATTGGTACTGGTAAGTTTCGCATAGGCGTCGATGATACAGACGATTCTTTTCGCATCAGCCAAGGAAGCGCGTTGGGTACCAATGATACATTTATCATGAGTAGCGCAGGTGAGCGAACTATGCCATTACAGTCAGCGTTTCTTGTTATATTAACGAGTACAAAAAGCAATGTAACTGGGAACAACGTTAAATATACAGCGTCTTGGGATTCCGAAATATTTGATCAAAACAGTGATTTTTCAGGAACTACATTTACCGCACCCGTAACAGGGCGATACCGTTTTGAGGCGTCTATGCTTTTGGGAGATCTTACTTCAACGCATAACAATAATTCATTCAGGCTTGAAACAAGCAATAGGACTTATCTCATCCAAAACAATCCAGGCGGATCTAGAAGTAGCGCTGACGAATATTCTTGCTATATGAGTGTGCTTGCAGACATGGACGCTTCTGATACAGCAGTCCTAGCGATACAGGTTGTTGGCTCAACTCAGACTGTAGATGTAGAGTCTAATGGCTCCAGTGATCCTCAAACGTGGTGGTCTGGAAACTTGGAGGTGTAGATGGCCAAGATTAATAGTATAAATAATTCTACTGGCTCACTTACATTTGATCCTGGAGCGTCCGGTGATAGTGTTGTGAAGCTAGAAATAAATACTTCCAGCAAGTTTGCCATTGGGGTGGATGATACGGATTCAGATAGCTTTAAAATAAGTGCTTCTGGAGTGTTGGGAACTACAGATACTTTTATTACAGATTCTACTGGATGTAGGATTATGCCGTTGCAACCAGCTACTACAGTTGTAATGGCTGTAGCCGCTAATTCGGTAACGGGTGATGGCTCGACATATACAATAATATGGGATGATGAAATATTTGATCAGAATTCAGATTTTAATACGGGAACGGGAACATGGATAGCACCAGTAACCGGTAGATATCGCATATCGCTTTGTGTGTGGTTAAATGATGTTGATACAACGGCTTTTACAGCACAAAACATACAAATAGTTACAAGTAATAGAACTTGTGAGGGCGCTGTGTGTAATGCTCGATCTATATCGTCAAACGTTAGTGGTCAAAGTTCGAATCCACTATCAGTATTAGCAGACCTTGACGCATCAGATACGGTTACAACAACTGTAACGGTATCAGGTGGCACAAAAGTTGTAGATGTTCAAACTGTTGGCGCATCTGCGCCACGCGGTTGGCTTTCAATATCATTAGTATGTTAAATAAAAGATTTTTATTAAACATATCGTGAGAGATCGATCAAAGTAAATATAAGGCCCCCATCTAAGGGGGCTATTCTAAGAAAGGAAAACAGATTCTTTTGAGCTAAGAAAGAACTGTAATAGTTCTCTTTTTATAGTTGGCTCTCACGCGAAACTAATTGTTTTAATAAATAGGCCTTAAGGCAGTCCAGGGCGAATCCAATAATCTTTTCCTCGCGCCCTGCAAACATTGCTCTGCAATATATTAAAGGTATTTGCTTATTTTGGCTTTCAAGCATTTCTTTAAGTTCATCTACTTGCTTTTGTATCTTGTGGTCTTTGTCTATAACTGTAAAAGTAGGGGTTGTGTCTAAGGTTTCCTTGTTCACTGTTCTCCTAATGAGCTAAGAAAAAACTGTAGCAGTTAAGGTAGACGATTATTTTTTTTAGCCTGTATGTGGCTATCTACAAACTCAACAATAATGTCAAACATACTCTTGTTGCATTTATCGAGGCTTGGTTTGCGTAGAGTAGTTAATAATTTTTTCTTTACGTCCTCATATCCCCTAACCCTATCATTAATAAATTTTATTTCTCCCTCAGAGAGGAAGATTTCTTTTTTTGGTGTGTTCATATCATCTTTGTTATTTTTGTTTGCCTGTGTTTGTCCTTGTGTGCCCCCTGGCTGCCCATCGTCGTCGTTAGGGTCTTTGCTTACAGTGATGCCGAGCATATTTGCTATTGAGTATCGCTTGTGGTAAGAGAGAGCTGATCCATATGCTTGGATTGGAGTTAATCTTTTATTTTTTTCTGTGTCTTGAATTATCATCTCTACAAGTGAAGAAATATATTGGCCACTGCTGTGTATTAGCATGGTTCTTAAATATTTTATTCCGTCGTAGTCATCTTCTACTGGTACTACGCTAAATCCAAACTCATCAAATAATGGCCTTGCTTCTTCTAGTATTACAACTAAATCAGCATATGTGCACTTAGAATATTCATTGATTCTATTTGGCATGACAGTCTTGACGGCTGCCTGTAGCTTTGACAAAGCTGGTGCAAGTTGATCTATACTATCGCTCATAGGTTTAATTTTTTGTTCAGCAACCTCTTTACGTCTTGCATCTACAATCATATTGATCAGTTCTATTAATTCTTTCTTTTCCATAATCGTTTCCCTTAAAGTTTTAGTTATCCCTCAATTACTAATAACATTATAGCATCTAGTTGATCCTGCGTCAAGCTTTATTCTTAAATTATTAACCTTTCTTTGAAGAATTTACTTATTGAGTTTAGTATTTGTTGTTCTTGCTCTTCTAGTCGTCTTTTGTGTTGCTTTAGAATTAAAAGTTCATTGACTTCTGGAGGCATGTCTTCAGCTGTATAGTCTGGAGATGTGATAATCTTGAATAAGTTTTTGGTTGTCCTTCTGATGACTATTCTAATATCGTGTATTTTGTCGTTTATGGTATCGAGTTTATTTATTTTTTTTATTACTTCGTAAGCAGATTGTTTGTATTCAACTTCATTGGTTTCGGAAACAAGGATATCAACTCTTCTTGCAAGAGAAGATCTTTTATTTTTGATCTCATTGATTGCAACATCTTCTGGATTGTTTAGGCCTATCTTCAGAATCATGTCATCATATATCTCTATAGCTCTGTTGAGTTTTTCAATCTCTATTGATTTATCCGCAAATACATCTCTTCTTTGATTTATTTGTCCAGCATATGGATCTTCTTGAGGTATTGGTAGCGATTGGCCTTTAGCGATCTTTGCATATGGATCCTCCTTGGTGCTGTTGTTTGCTTCAAGCTTGTTGCATCGTTCAACAAGCTTTTGTCTCTTAATCTCTAATTTGCCGATTACTTTGTCTGGTGCGTTTGCTTCAACAAGTTCTTCAATAAGTTTGTCGTATGCTTGTATTTGGTTTTTGATTTCTTCTATCTTTATCATCGTCTTCCTTTGTTTTTTAGGGACTTCTCACTTTCAACACTAATACTATAACACGCAGTAGAATAAGAGTCAAGTTTTTTTGTAAAAAAATACAATAAATTTTACGACTCTAGAGAGTTGCTCCCAGAGGGGCTATTCCCATAGATGTCTCACTATATATCTCTTAGTTATTTATATATATATTTCTTAGAGATACTCACTTAGATATAGTAACGGATTGTAAAGAGATATACTCATACCGAAGGTTATACTCATTTTATATATGTAACTATATGGAATTGAGAAAGAAGATACTTTGCGCGCGCGCGTACGCGCAGGGGAAATGTGCAAGGCGTGTCGTAAACTCTCGAGAAACTTACACCTATTAACCATTTTTCCCGATTGGAAAAATTGGTTCTGCCGAGTCACCAGAGGTAAAAGGATCTCCCTTGTCGTGGCAGCGCATCCCGGAAGTGAGAATGATTTAAATAGGCCCTAAAAGAGGGGTATTTGTGAGACATTTGCTTCGATGTATATATTTCTATTACCGTGAGGAGGGTTGTTGTGTGTATAATTTGCTCTTGTGTACGCGCCATATTTCAATCCTAAGCGCCCAAATGAAATAACGCGACCAAGCACTCGCCGATGCTAGAATTCTTCCCTCTCTGTTGAAATATGGCTCTTGGATGAGAGTTAAACCTGTGTTGACAAGCCACGCTCTTATGGTATACTAAAAGTAAACATGTTTGGAAAGGAATCATAATGTTGGATATATTCGATCAACTTCGATTTTTCAGGTTAACACCAAACGGTCGACAACTGTTAAAAACTATACCTAAATCAATATTATTTAAAGCAAATAGAGATTTCGAAAAAATACAACGATACATTCCTTGTAATAAGGTTAATACCTTGTATGCCATAGCTCTGAGATTTTGCGAGCTGCAAAAAAAATATCCAGACTGGAGTCTTGCAGATAATTTTGACATAAACGCTTTTGTCTCATCAGCAAACGAAAAATTCTCCATGAGACTTGTGTTGAAAATCGAAGAGCACCTTGAAAGAAACAAGAAAGATCTCGCAGGACTTAAAGACAAACTTTTATATTTACAGCCAGATGGGAGTATGCGTGATCCCCTCCAAACCTTTAAGGAAGCGTTAAAGAGTCCAAATCTAAATATTAAGGGTTTAAAGTATTTATCAGTATGCTTCATAAATCGACCAGATATAACACACCAAATAAATTTTTATATACAACGCGCAGAAGAAACTATGGCTGCCAATATCAAATCAGAATCACAAAAAAATTTTGAAGAACAACAGAATATTTCTTGCATTGGCGTAGAATCGGTGCTATAATGTTGTTACTTGAGTTTTTCATTGCCAGCGGAAGGGGAGTTTTCTTCTTTTGTATTTGCTCCTCTTCTGCTCTATGGGATAAATTATGAATATGATAGAAAAATCCTCGTTATATCATAAATATACAAAGATTTTACCTTTAGATGATTCTTTTGTGAGAGATCCTCTATTGAGTGCATCTGCTTTAACAGAAACCGAACTCTCAGTTCTTAATATTCTGTTCTCACTTTCTTCTTCATATACCAAGGTGTACGTATCCCAGACAAAAATAGGGACCTGGTTAAACTTGACAAGACGTCAAATCAATAGAGTGATCTCTAAACTCAATTCTCTTGGCTTAATCGCAAAAATACATAGAACCTATGATACGTGTATATATCTTATTGCAGATATATTTAGACAACCAAGAATAAAAGACCTACTTAAGCAATTGTTGCCCAATATTATTAAGCTTTCATTCTCTATTGGACAGCTTTTGTTTCCATCCCTCAAGAGGAAAATTAAAAAGATGAAATGCAAAAAAAACTTTAATGCAGAATATCACAGACCTTGGGATGGCAATTCAAAGAAAGAAGAACCAACACGTCCAGGTGGATTTAGATCTATAGGTGAAGTTATGGATTCAAGATTAAAACACAAACCTTGTGAGCTAGAGGAGGTTTTAAGTGAAGCTAAAGCAACCAGAGAGCCTGACAATAATATGTTAAAACCCATGGAAGAAGATTGTTTATCAAAACTCTCTGATATGGCAGAACGCATACCACAAGATAAATTTGACATGTTACTCAAATCAGGACGCACCCTAAAAGAACGAGTCACAATGTGTGAACGATATCTCTTGAAGGAAAAATTTAAGGAACAATTAAAGATGGAATAATATAAGGAAGCAAAGTGGGTAGTGTATTTAGCGAGATTGATAAAATAAGGATTAAACTTTCGCCTCAACAGATAGCGGAACTAGCCAAGTTCCCCGTTGAAGTAATATCTTATATAAACTCATGTAGTCAGAACTTCATCAATTATGATATATTTCATCGACAGTGTAAAACCTATGCATCTATGAAAAATCTACCATTAAATACTCAACTTCGGGATAGAATACTTGATACGATACAGAAACGAGAAAGGAAACATTTGCGTGTGTCGCGCAAAGATTATTTTGAAAAATATAATATGCTATTCAACGATAATGTGAAGGATGAGCGTGATGACCAGGTTGATTAGGGGATACATAGCCAAACATGTAAGGAGATAAATGAAGAGACAATACGTGTTTAGAATACCAGGGGCACCGGTGCGCGTATTTAAGACAGAGGAAGAAGGGCGGCAACCATTAGATACATACATGGAGAATAAATTAAAATATCGTATCACACTTGAAAGCCAGATAGACGATCAAGAGATTATAAACCATCCAATTACAGCAGTATTTAAATTCTTTCTTCCACACAATGCTAAATATAGACAACACAAAGTATCAATAGTCAAGTTGTTTGAATTCATTAATTTTGTTGCTGAGGGTACAGTATACAAGAAGGAACATCTTCTATATGATGTTAAACTTCATAAAGAATATAGCGATGATCCTCATACAGAGATAGTTATTAGACCCATAAAGAATGTTAAGGGAGGAACCAATGAGGCCAAAAAATAAGGCCACTAAACCTAGAAAGAATAGTGTAAAGAAGAAGAAACCTGAAGTAGCCTCCAAGAGATTCTATTCAGAGGCACAGGAGTTCTTTCTGTCTGGAGAGCACGTAACAGATAGCATTATAGAGCACTTCGCTAATGAGATGGTTGAGTTTATTAACAACGATCCGACTATAATGCACATCAAGGCCTTCAGGATATATAAGGGAGTAATATATGATACATATCACGATTGGCTTGGGAGGTACCCATACCTTAAAGCACGCCATGACTTTTGTGTCGACCTTATTGGCCTCCGTCGTGAAGAGAAGATGGCTAGCTGTGATCCAAAGACCCTCGCGCATACTCTGCACATGTATAGTAGAGAGTGGGATAAAGCTAATAAAGATAAAGCAGCTCTTAAGAACCTTGAAGATGAGCGCAAGACGCAGCCGATTAAGATCGTATTTGATGACTATAGGGAGAAGAAATGATAACTAAAGACATGTGCAAGAAAGCACAAGAGATAGCTGAAATTTGTACGTTCGATGAGATCATGAGGCATCTTAAAGACCATGATAATATACTCAAGCCAGTGATAGATCAACGTACCATCTATACTATTGCTTTATGCGCTGCTAAGGATCCTGATGGGTTTGATCCTGATACATGGATAACCAAGGAGAAGAAATAACATTAAAGAGGAAGAAATGAAATATAAGTACAGCATAGATGCAATGTGTGAGAAGTGCGGCGTAACGAAATGTTCTCGGCTCACAATAAACAAACTTCTTACCCATGAAGAATTAACTGCCGCGATATTAAAAGACCTAGAGACTAAGTTTATGGTCAGTGTTTATTGTGAAGATGAGAATGGCCAGGAGTATGAGATCGAGGGGCTTACATTTACTCCGGTGGACCTTAGTAAGGTTTGCCCACACGATAAAAAATCAATTGTGAGCGAAGAAGTCCAGAACGATCCAAGTATAGATGGCAAGTGCGCAGGATATGACTTACTAATCGCGGAGGAAGAGAAAGACAGGCGTATGGGGCGTGATCTGTCAAGTGAAGCGACCAGATGATGAAAAAACAAAGAGAGGGGACAAATGACACTTAAAGAATTGCGAGACATTCAGAAAAATGATATCAAGGAGGGGTATAAACACGAACTTCAGAGCCATCTTATGATGTTTCTTGATGGAGGGGTTAAAGCAGTATTTTTAACGGAAGATAATCTTACTCGAAGTATAAATGAGCTCTGTGATCGCTTATATGAAGAGGTAGGCATTAGGCTAACGTTTGAGGAGAAGTAATGCTTAGAGCCTACACTGTCTGTACATTCTGCTTTAAGAATTTAGAACATGGATCCCGTTGTGAGTGTGCGGGGTCACAAGGCAAGCCCCAGATTTTAGCCGTACGGTATACTGAAGCGCCTGACAGCGATTCAATTGATAGCTCTCCAAGTATACTTGGCCGAGATGGCTGGGACGTCGAGAATGGCGATATGGTTGTGCCGGGAACTTTCGTGGGGGCCAAAGTTGTGCTGGCGCCAGAGGTGCAATTGTGCGAGGGTTGTCAGGCAGACTTTCAGCAGGCTTGTGAGTGGATTGCAGAGATCATTAATAATTGTATGACGTTGGATGGTTCGAAATGCTCGGAAGATAGTGAGGCGTTGATTGGTAAGAAAATAATAAAGGAGTAGCAATGAGAAGGGATGATAAAATTTTCACTCTATCTATTATCTTGATGATAGTATTTATAGCCATCCTCATAGGGGTAGAGTTCTTTAATTTAAGTATGTTTACATTGAGTTTTATATTTTTTGGTATACCGGTGATTGTGATGTCAGCAGTCTTCTGGTATGACCTGATTAATTCATTCTTAAATTCTTAACGAAAGGAGCCATGATGGCTGTGTCTACTTTATTTTTATTATTAATATTGATGATCGTACTCGATCTTGTTGTTACCTATAAGTTATACAAGACTACGCAAGAAGATCAGGCGGCACTTGATAGGGAGCTTATGTCTCATGTAGCAGCGATCAAGCACGAGGTTGCGTCCTATCGTCTAAGTATAGATGGGAAGATTGAGAAAGCTATTGCTAAGTCGAAGTCTAATCGTAGCAGACATAAGTCTAAAGATGAGGGGAGCAAGAGTGGCAAAAATAAGGTTTAGACGTATTGAATATCCTAAGTCACGCTTAGACTCTTCGATGCTTGAAGATGCTTTAGATTTAGCTAAAGACGATGAGTTTTCAGATAAAGACATAAAGGAATCTCTTCGGTTAAGGAGACTATGGAAGAAACAAAAGAAGAAATTATAAAAGTTACTGCTTTTGAGCCTCGTTGGTATCAGAGGGATCTTATCAATGCTCTAGAACATGAGGGCAAGAAGAAGTTTGTCATTGTGTGGCCACGTCGTGCAGGTAAGGATGTGGCCTCTCTAAACCTTATGTTGAGGCAAGCTTTTAAGCGTGTCGGAGTATACTATTATCTCTATCCAAAGTACGATCAGTGTCGTCGTGCCATATGGGACTCAATTTTGATTACTGGCGAAAAATTTTTGGATTTTATACCTAAGCGTCTAATCGCCAAAAAAAACAACGTAGAGATGAAGATTGTTCTTGTTAATGGCAGTATTATACAATTCAATGGAGCAGATAACGCAGACTCGTTACGTGGTACCAATCCTGTTGGGGTGGTTTTTTCTGAGTATAGTCGCGTCAATCACCCTGAAGCATATAACGGAGTTATCGCACCTATCTTGGCCGCTAATCATGGTTGGGTGACTTTTATATCAACTCCGAATGGTCACAATGCATTTCATGAGGTTTACAAGTATGGAATGTCAGGTGAAGATCCTGATTGGTATGTCAAGATGTTGACGGTTGATGAGACTAAGCATATGACACCGGAACAGCTGGCTAAAGAGAAAGCTCGAATGTCTGAGGAACTATTCTTACAGGAATATTATTGCAGCTTTGAGGTTTCAAATACGGGGTCATGGTATGCAAAATATGTTCATTCAGCCTATGCGGAAAATAGGGTTGGTTATGTTCCTCATGATAGCAATCACCTGGTACACACTGCATGGGATCTTGGTGTTCGGGCGGCAAGTGTTGTAATTTTTTATCAAGTCATTGGTAGAAAGATATGTGTAATTAATCATTACCATAGAAACAATGAGGGATTGTCACATTATGTGAGTGTGTTGCGCTCATATTCTTCTGAGTATGGTTATCAATATGGACAACATTTTGTACCTCATGATGCGGCTAACCGAGATGTTAAAGATTGCAAGAGCAGGCTTGATGTATTGAGCGATCTTGGAATTGAGCCAACTATGCTTGGACGAGCGGGATTTCATGATGGTATAGAGGCAGTGCGTGTGAAATTCAAGCGAATATTTATTGATGAGAAGAGCTGTTCGTTACTGTTGGATGCGTTGGAGAATTATTCTCGGTATTGGGATCCTATGACTAAAAGATTTGTGAACGATGAAAAAAAAGATTGGACGAACGATCATGTCGATGCATTTAGGTATATGTGTCTATCTATAGATAGAATAGATACTGATGAGCGCTCTCCTGAAGAATTTGACAAGAAATATAAAGAATTAATATATGGGGGGGAATCGAATCTTCCTCCTGTATTTAGCGATAGGGAGTACTAGGTTTCTCCTTTTCCTAGTGCTCCCTGTTGGTGTGGGAGTAAAAATGAAAAGATATAAAGAGAATTTGCCTTATGGGCATGCCGCAGAGCGCGACGTGGCTAGGATATTCGACCTTAAAGGATATACTTCGTGGAGAATAAAAAAACACAATGACGATCCTAGTGGTAAAGGTGTAGAGTTCGAAGATGTGCATGAGTTAAGTTATTCGGCTCCGGATCTTTTGGTATATAATAAGAAGAATGCTCGTATTGTAGAAGTTAAGCACATGGAGACTTGTGGATATTATGAGGGAGTTTGGACTGTTCCTTTGAGTTATACTGATTTTGTTAAATACGTTGAGATGAACAACAAATCTCAGATCAAACTATGTATAGTTTGGGTTGTTGACGGAGGCCTTAGGGATGGAAGAATATCACCGAGTGGAAAGTTTTGCCAGGATATAGATTTTTTATTCAAGAATTTACATAGCTGTGTTCAAGAAAAAAACTTGGTGTTTTGGAAGGTGGATGACTTGGCTAACTTACACAGTTGGAGCCTTCCTGTGGTAAAAAAATATAAAGTAGCTTAGTATGTGATAGCCTCACCATTGTTTTTTCATATTAACCCTTATGTATTAGTTATATGTTGCCTTATATTGGTGGGGCTATCTTAAAAAATACAGTAAATCTGTAGTTAGTATCGACGTTTTCTTCTTTTTATTGCGATGCGGGTCTCTTTTTGGAGGCCCGCATCTTGTTGAATATTAAGTTTCCATAATACTTAAATTTTTATTTGTTTTGGTCTTATACTGAAAGTATAGAAATTAATTAGATAGGAGTAGTTTAATGGCTTTATTTCCTCAGGGAAACATTATAACAATCAACAGTGGAGATGCTGCCGTAAGAGAGATGGTCGAAACATTCTATAATGATGCTATGATGGTAAATCAGACGTATTGGCATGAGGCAAGTATTGATGCGCGCTTTAATGCAGGCGATCAGACTTTATGGAGTGAGCTTTATAATGTTCCCATAAGAACTAGAAAGAATTTCAGCTTTAATCATATTAGGCGAATAACAAATCTCCTTTCCGGTTATCAGCGAAGAACACGTAAAACTATGAAGGCAACTCCAGTTGAAAATTCTGATCAGCAGACGGCAGATCAACTTACGAAGCTTTTATTTGCAGCCTCTAAGAATGCAAATATACTTGATGTCTTATCAGAATCCTATAATGGGGCTATAGTTACAGGCATGAATTTAATGCAAGTGTGGGTTGACTATAGAAATGATCCGGTATCAGGAGATATTAAAGTAGATAATTGTAGCTATAATAGTTTTGTTATTGACCCATACTTTAGAAAAAAAGATCTTTCTGATTGTAATGCAATGTGGAAACGATCATTTTTGTGTAAAGATGCTGTCATGTCGCTTATCCCGGATAAGAAAGAATTAATAGAACCGATGACGTCTTATTACAATGATGGGAAATTCCCCTATCTTCCTGAAAACGAGCTTCTAAATAAGAATTTATTGGCATATGATGAGTTTTATTATAGAGATTACAGAAAGCAAAAGCTGCTTGTCGATGTTAATTTAGGGGAGACATTGGAGTGGACAGGTAGTAATGAAGCATTGCGCGAATTTATTGCTATGTATCCACAAGTCAAGGTGATAGATACTAAGGTTCCTACAGTTAAGCTGGCTTTATTAGTAAATGGATCTGTAATGTACGATGATGTTAATCCGTTGGGTATAGATACTTATCCATTCGTTCCGGTATTTGGATACTTTGACCCAGACGTTCATAATTTTCCACTACGAATACAGGGCATTGTAAGGGGTTTAAGAGATACTCAGTATCTATACAATCGTAGGAAAATAATAGAGCTTGATTATGCCGAATCTGTTGCTACTAATGGATATGTTTATAAAGAATCATCACTTGTAGATCCAGATGCTCCGATGAAGACTGGTCAGGGGCGCATGATACGACTCAAGAGGAATGCCGATATGGGTGATTTTGCTCCTATACCACAAAATGAAATTCCAGCTTCGTGGCCTCAATTAACAGAGGCGCTTGGTAGAGAGTTCCAAGAAATCTCTGGTGCTTCTGAGGAACTTTTAGGTGTTGCAGATGACTTTAAGTCAGCAGCACTTGCACGCCAGCGCCATGGATGGGCGTTGATTCAGCAACAAACTTTATTTGATCAATTGGACCATTCTCAAAAACTTCTAGGCGAAATAATTGTTAAGACAATTCAAAATAATTATACACCTGGAAAAGTTAGAAGGATTTTGGGAGAAGATCCTACGCAAGAATTTTATAGTAAGAAGTTTGCAAAGTATGATATTGCAATTGAAGAAGGGTTTGACACATCTACACAAAGACAACAAGCATTTACCGAGCTTGTAGTTCTTAAAGAACTTGGTATTGAGATTCCTGATTCTGCGATGATAAATGCGGCTAATATACAAAATAAAGATGAGCTTATCAAGGCCATAGATCAACAAAAACAAGAAGTTTCACAAATGCAGCAACAACAAGCTCAGGCAGCAATGGCAGAGCAGCAAGCTACCATGAATATGATGAACTCTAAAGCTCAGGCTGATCAAGCATTAGCTAAAACTCGTGAGAGTGAGGTTGAGCAAGATAAGTTCAATATGATTAATGATGCGATGGATACAGCCCGCAAGGAGCAAGAAACAAATCTAGAAGCTATAAAGGTTTTAAAAGATCTTGAGCAGTCAGATCCAAATAAGATTGATGAGCTAGTTGATTTGATGCAAATTATACAGGCTGAGCGTGAAGATACAGTTAAGGAAGTTCCTTTGCAGGATGCAATATTAGACCAGGAGATGGCTAATGCTCCTATAGCACAACAAGAATTTCCTCAGGAGCAAGCGTTTCAAGAAGAGATGCTGCAACCTGATGAGCAAGCGTTTCAGCAGGAATTATAGGCTCTCCTCGATGGGGTGGCTTCCCCACTTGGCCACCCCAGAATAATGAGGATGTAGATTGAAATATTAATATTTTTTATTTATTACTATATATAGGAGTAAGTTATGCCTACAAAAAAGAAATATCAGCCTTCTGGGCGCAAATACAACAAACATGACAAGGCAATGATGCATGAGTCAGATGTTTATGAGCCATTTGCAGGATATTATAATTCAAACAAAGATCAGGCTACATATTGGAATATGGTTAAAACATCTAAGGGTGTAGTCCCTAAACAGTTCATGGAGATGGATTTACCTATGGCTAATGATGTTGGAGAGAAGGGTCAGTCAGTACCTAAATATGGCCCATATAATGGAGATATGTAGTGCCTGCCTCATTGAGACCTAAGGGTGAAGCAACAAAGATAGTTGAAAATATCCTTGGATCTTCACAAAAACCAAAGAAACGAAAAAAAAAGAAGGAGTATTAGTAGCTTCTTCTGTGTGGGTGGCCTAGGCCACCCTTTTTACTATATGGATTAGGTGTATTGAAGGGATAGTTATCCATAAATTTTTTTTATTATTATGTTAGCTAGGTCTTGGAGAACATAGTTATGTCTAAAGGCTAACTCATTAAATTTCGCATTAGATCTTGGAGATAAATATATAGTTTGTCGTTTGGTAATCTTGCCTGTATTAGGCTCTAGTCTTTCGTCAACAGTATCGTAAAACAATATGAGAGCATTCTCAAAGCACATAGAAAGCAGTCTCTTATTGGAATCATCTATCTTCTGTCTTTCCTTGATTTGTTGGTTCTTAAGTAATAGTGCACTCTCTTTGTCGAGTCCTACCATCTTCTTAATCTTTTCTAGTCTTTCCATTGGCTTCTTTCTTTACTTCCTTTAGTTCTTTGATATATAATAATCGCATTGCTTCTATCATTACTTCCTTATAGCTAGGTAATTTTTGCCATCTATCACGCTCAGCGCGAGATTTAAGTATATACTCGAACTGCCGTTCAGTTTCATCCCTGAGGACTACTGTTATCTTTCGCACTTGCTTCTCCGGAGCTAATAAATCCATCGATCTTGCCGCCATAATAATTAAAAGTGAAGATTGCTTGTTGAAGTTGTGTAAGTGCGGTTTGAATTCTTGAGTCAACGAGCTTTTCAGAGTCTTCTTTTTTTAATTCTGGCTTTTCTTTGAATGTGACTCCGTCTTTGTCTGTATATTGACCAGGAACAGCTTGCATGATTATTGATTTCTTTACGTCATGATCAAATGTAATAGTTACTTTATAGTTTCCGTCTTCAAGCCTTTCTTTGTTCCAGATGATTTCTTTTCCTTTGCTCCTTAAATCCTCAAATGTAATTTTATTCATATAAATCCTTATTTTTTTTAAGTCTTTCGAGTTCTTCCTCGAAGAGCTTCTTTGTGTTTTCTTCACATTCAGTTATCCGTTTTTTTATTTCGCTTTTAAGATCTTCAACCGCGTTAAGCACCTTGATAAGTCTTCTTGCGAGCTGAAAATCTTTCTCGGTCCATTCGGGGGCCTTCTTCATGCCCCCGAGTGTCGTGAAAAGTAGTAATGAAGCAAGCAATATTTTATACATCACTTAAAATCCTTATTTCTCTTGCAGAAAGAGTTGCAACAGCATTTACTTGCATGTGCAAGCTCTAACTTTCTCCTGTAATCTCTGGCAGAGATCATTAATAATGTCTTAAAAAATATTATCAATCCTAATACCAATATTCCAAATCCAAACAAAACTATTAGTGATTCAATCATGTGTGTTCCTTTCATATCTTGTATTAACAGTATAACACATGATAAATATTGTGTCAAGACATATGATTAAGCGGCCCAGATATTTCACCAGGCCATTACACGAAACGCTTATTTATCTATGAGAGCTCTTAAGACAGCTCCAATGATTATCGCTCCTCCTTGTATGATGGATGCGGCAATCTTTCCACTAAGATTCATAACATCTGGCGTACAGAGTGTTTTTTTACGATCTTGGTTTCTGTACAGATCTCTTTGCATTACAGTTCTAGGTCTTTTATAAACCCGCAGCTTTCTATGTTTGTTCGCTGGACATATCGTAAGTGAAGAGAGCAATGTCAAAAGTGCAATTGCATTTATAACCTTCATATTAATCCTCCTCCGATTTAGATTTATAATATGTCATTTATATTATAGCAAATATAGGGGAAGTTGTATGCAAAAATATAAAGGATGGGTGAGATATACGAAGATAAAGGATAAGGGTGATCAAACTATTGGAGAGCGGTCACTTATATTAGAGCCTAAGCGTAAATTCAATACGCATTGTGCGCAAGATCAGGTTGATGAAGAGTTGAAAGATTATCCAAATCAGATATATGAGTGCTTAAAGAACGGGAAGAAGCACTTTGATGATGATTTTTATATACATGTATTATTTTGTAAAGATCGTCTGATTCGAGATTGTCGAAAAAATATTTTTGCTGCTCAAAGATCATGTCCAACACCGTTCTATGATCAGGCAGTCTACAAGTATAATAAAAGAGATGATAATCTGGAATTTTTATGGGTAGTTCCAGACATTGATATTTGTGAATTGTACAAAAACAATATTGGTCTTGTCCCTGAGGATGAGAAAGATTTGTACGAGAATATTAGAAAATATTATAGTGGAGAACTTGCGAGGATAGAATACCTTGAAAACAAGAGGGCAAGAAAGCAAGTATTTTCTGTAACAAGGAGTTAATATGAATGAAAAAAATATTGATCAGCCAATACAACAACCATATACACAAGAAGCAGTAGCTGAAGCGCCTCAACCGCAAGAGGAGCTAGAACAGCAGTCAGAGGAGCAGCCGCAACAAGCGCCGCTGCAAGATCAGCCTACACTACAGCAAAACTCTCATCAAGAAAATGCTTTTGATGAGAATGTTAAAAATCTTCGTCAAGCTAAGCAACAAGCAGAATATGAGCGTGATCAGATGGCTCAATATATACGAAATGTTGAAGCACAACTAGGATTTCAGCAACAACAGTCTCAACAAGAGGCATTTCAGGAAGATGCCTATGTTGAGGGAAAAGACCTTAATAAAGTAGCTAACCAAATGAACCAAATGAAGCAAGAACTAGATCAATGGCGTAGTTACAGTGAAGAAATGACCGCGGAACTTAAGCTAAATAATGAGTTCTCCGATTTTAATAATGTTGTAACAGCCGATAACGTTAAGACTTTTCTTAAAAAATATCCTGAATTGAAGTCATCCATTCAAAATAACGATCCATTGTACAATCGTGGTAAGGCAACCTATAGATTGATTAAAAAATTCATGAAAGAAGATCAACAACCTGTAAATCAACATAATCAAGTAAAAGTTGATACAAACACAGGTAAGCCAATACCTACTACAGCAATTAAAGATCAGCAAAATTCTCCTTTAAATATTGCTGGACGACTTGCTAATGGTTATAACGAAGAAATAGGTGCAGCCCTAGAGGAAGAAATGTACGAAGCTATATCTCGATATTAATAGTCTTCACTAGCTAGGCACCTGAATTGACTTCCTTTCAGGTGTCTAGCATAAATTCTTTAAATTTTTTCATTTTACATTCTATAGTCAAATAAGGCTGTAAGGAACTCGCCAATCCACAAATTTATAATGGCTGTAAGGAACTCGCCAATCCATAGCGGTAAGGGTGTCGCGAACCCAGAAGTATTAATAATACATGTAAATTTTTATAGGAGTAAGTTATGGCTATTACGACCACGTCAGTATTGCCTCCTCCAATAGCTCAAAGCTATGCATTTAAACTTTTACGTTCAAGAACGCGATCCTTAATTCATGGCTTACCTCTCGAACGGAAAGTTTTGCAAAGGAATAATGGTAATACATTAAGATTTAGAAGATATATTCCTCTTGTGACTGATACAACCCCTCTTGGAAACTCTGGCGCAACCCCTCCGGGGCAGCAATTAAAAGCAATTGATATAGATGCAGAAGTTCAATGGTATGGAACATATGTTACCTCGAATGAGCAGGTTGTAATCACGTCTCAGGATCCCGTTTTAAATGTTCTTGCAGAGCGTCTCGGTGTATTTATGAAGGAAACTGATGACGAACTTATCAGGAATGTACTCGCTTCCACGGCATCTTTTTATGATTGCGTGTTCGGTGAGAATGGTGACGATCCAACAGAAATTACTGCGCAAGACGCAGCTAAGCTGTATCAAACAATGCGTAGCAATGATGCATATCCATGCGTCATGGGGCGTCCTGGTGAAAATAAAATCAATACAGTTCCAACTCGTGAAGCATATTATGCATTATGTCATACGGACCTTATTTCTGATTTAGATGCGATACCTTCGTTTGTTGAAAAAATAAAATATCCAAATCAGATAGGCATAAAACAATCAGAACATGGAACAATTAACGGTTTTGCATTTCATACGTCATCTCAAGGTTCTATTGATTCAGTTCCATCTTCCCTTGGTAAAGCTGTGTATAATATTTTCTGTGTTGGAAAAGAAGCTGCTGCGCGTGTATCTCTCGAAGGCAATGCTAAGTTCTTGTATACACCTCCATTAGATCCGCTGCATCAAAACTTTACTGCTGCTGTTAAATGGGTGCAAGTGCCTAAAATCCTTAACGACTCTTACTTGTTAAGAGGCCGTGCAACTATTACCACATAAGGAGTATAATTATGGCTATGTCTCAAAGTATGATAATGCAAGGTACATATACTTCCGATGGTAACGATAAGTTTCTGGAAGTTCCTTTGGATGCTAATTGGATTAAACTTATGAATGCCACACAGTGGCCGACAACAGCAGTTGGCAATAATCAGATTGTCAAAACATATTGGCAGCAAGCGCCTAATGCAGCAACGCAGAACTATGGTATGGCAGAAAGAAAAACTACTGGCGGTGCCCTCACGCTGGAAAGCACTCTTCTTGCAGCAGGTTCAGGAATATCTAAAATAAACACTGGGAACAATCCTCTATCTGCGGTTAATACTACGGTTACAGCTATCACAAGTGCCGCACCTCCTGTTGTATCGTTAACAAGTACAGCTGGATTGGTAGACGGTGATATTATTAGAATGAGAAATGTTACAGGAGCAACACAACTTCAAGGCATGGACTTTACTATTGATAATATTGTTGCAAATACAAGCTTAGAATTAATCAACATGGTGGCAAGTAGCGTTGCAACAACAGCCGGTTTTTATAAAGTTAAGTATGAGAAAGTTTGGTATCCTCGCAATAGATTTATATCGGCTATTACTGCCGGTGCCACAACTGTTATCAAAATGACAGTAACTCACGAATATGCAGTTGGTGACTATGTAAGAATTATGTGTCCGCCAGAATTTGGCATGAAGGAAATAAATCTTGCAGAAGCAAAAATACTTGCTATCGATACAGCTCTTGGTACTAATACAATTACAGTTGATATAGATTCCTCAGGATATACAGCGTTTGCATTCCCAACAACAGGAGAAGGGCTAAACAAATATGCTGAAGTTATACCACTTAGTGGGCCAATAACAAATACTCAATTCAGAGGATTTGAAATCAAAGGTGGGGCTACCGCTGCTGGTGGTGCTGCTAATGATGTAATTCATTGGATTGCAGGCGATACATTTGGAATATAATAATTGGGGGCCTCTGGCCCCCTCTCTTAGTGAAGGAGAAATATATGGAAGAAAAACAACAAGATATAAAACAATCGGTCAAGCTAGAAGAAGCCCTAACGCCAACTAAAGGTAAGTCAAAAAAATCTAAGATATGCATGGTAGATGGGATTTTTAAAAACTGGGAGGTGCGTGGTGCACCTATAACATTTAGTTACTTTTCCAGGAGTCTTTGCGGTCGTAGTGGCGTTTCTAAAAAATATACGCTTGAAGATGGGAAGAAGTATACGCTTCCTTTGGAAGTGGCAAAACATATAAATCGATGCTCGTATCCAGTCAGTGATATTGAAATTGACAAGCATGGAAGATATCTTGGCAAACACCAAGGAATAGTAAGGCGTTATACCTTTAGGCGTATAGATGACCTTATGGATAATTAAGTAAGGAGGGAGTTGTATGTCAACATTACTTGATATTAGAAATAAGGTTAGATTATTAACTAAACGCCCAAACACGAGCCAAATTTCTGATGCCTCTATTCTTGGGTATATTAATACATTCTACTTGTATGATTTCCCTCAGATGGTCCAAACTTCTGACCTATTTAAGAATATATCGTTTACTACAACTCCCAATGTGGCTTCATACAGCACAACAGCTGGAAATTTCATCCTCAATCTTAAAGATTTTAAAGATTTTGTAGTAATGACCGATAGACCAATATATTTGGCCGGAAGACAGCTACGGATGTATCAATATCCAGAGAATTTTTATAATTATTATAGAGAAAGAAAGACACTAGGTAGTATAGGTAGTGGTAATGGTATTGCTACGGCTTTTACTTATAGTCTTCCAACTGATGTATTGCAGGGGTCAGTTGTTATTGGAGCATTGGATTTAAATAATGATGCGATGATTGCGCGTGATGTTCCAACAACAGATGGCTATGGTCGCATATCCTCAATTATTGGTGAAATGAGAGATAATGCTGATAACAACATAGGTAATATTAATTATTTAACAGGTGTGATTAATATAACCTTTCCACTTGCACCAGCAGCTGGACAGGCTATAACATATGAGTGTTTTTCTTATAAGCCAACTATACCCAATGCAGTGTTATTTTTTGACAATACGTTTACTTTTAGACCTGTCCCAGACAAAGTCTATGAAGTAAAGCTCCAAGTAAGAGTTCAGCCAACTGCATTTGTAAATGATGCTGATACACCATTGATCAAAGAATGGTGGCAACTTATAGCATATGGTGCTGCTAAAAAAATTCTTGAAGATTCTTCTGATCATGAAACCGTTGCGCGTATAATGCCTGAATATGATCGCCAAAAAGTATTTGTTATGCGTAAAACTCATCTTAATAAATCTAAAGATAGGACATCTACCATATTTACAGGTTCAGAAAATCTAACTGATTCATGGTTCTACTTTGATAATTTTTAGGAGGTAACATGGATAAGATACTCATAGCGCCATTCAATCATGGACTCAAGACAGACTTTGTACAGTTTTTGATTCCAGATGATGCTTTTCAAGTTCTTAACAATATGGTTATATATGAGGGTAAAATTAAGCGTAGGCCTGCAGCAAGGTTTTTAGATGATACAGATGCAAGAGGTTTAACCTCACGGCTTAGGGTTAATATAGGTACCACAGATCCCGTAACTGGAAACCTAGCTGCCACAATAGTGCCTGGGGTTGCAGAGGTTGGGCAACAATTTTCTGTAGGGAATACAATATTTACATCATATCAGGCGGTTGGCGCCATGAGTGTATCTCCTGCGGGAGCAACGGGAAATTTTAATATAGTTGCGGGTGTTGGAACAGTAGATATTACGGGGGCGCCTGTTGGTGCAACTGTATATTGGTATCCATGTATGCCAGTTATTGGATTTGCAACCTATAATCTTTCTTCTGGAGGAAATCTTGAATTCGCGTTTGATCGTCAACGCGCGTATAAATATGATAGTGCGACTGGAGGTTGGGAGTATGTGACTGGCGGTGCTGGATTATTTACATTAGCAGATGAGCAACGCATTAGTTGGGTTAACTTTCAGAGTGCTACATCAGGTGAATCCGCATTAATAGTTGCAGCAAAAAGTGATAATAGCTTGAGATATTATACTTCTACAACACCCGTATTTACAAACCTGCTTCCTGCTACATCAGCAGTTGCAAACTTTAATGTAAGAAGATGTAGATATGTTATTAATTTCCAACAAAGACTGTTATTGCTTAATACTACAGAAAGAGAGGGGAATCCAGCTGACGCAATAATACACCCAAACCGCATACGATATAGTGCATTTGGAGATGCATTCTCTGTAGACTCATAGTATTCTCCACCAGATGTGAGCAACAAGGGGGGTTTTGTAGATCTTCCTGCGGGAACAATAATACGAAATGCAGAAATACTTGATGGAAGGTTAATAGTATTTGGACTTGATGCTATATATGAGTTAGTACCTACAGGTAATTATAGAGAACCATTCCAGATTGCCCTAGTGGATGATACGCACGGTAACAGATCTACCGAAGTTGTGGAAGTCAATAATATGCTTATGTTTGCTAATAACTTTGGCTTTTATTTTTATGACGGTAGAAATGTTAACAAGATGAGTATAGCTCTTGATGATGATTATGATACATATGAATATAGGTTTGGAACTATCTATAAAGATTCTGCAGATGAATTCATATATGTTTTAATGTCAACCACTCTTAATAATATTTATGGCAACAGATTATTGGCATATAATTTTCGCAATAATACTTTTAGTCTGATTTTAGACTTGTATACCGCACTTGGAACAATATATAATCGTCCAAGTGGAAGTCTAATAGTTCAACCGAAGGTATTGTTAGGGAATCATAGGGGGTATACATTTTTGTTTAATTCGAACGCTTATAAGAATAATGCTTCGCAAAGTATTATTAGTATGACAAGATTTGATGCAAATAATGTAGACCTTAAAGTATACAATCATCAATTAACTACAAGCAATAGGATCAGAGTAGAGAACTCGCTTCTTGTAAACTTTAATGGTTCGTATAAAATACAATCTGTGGTTGATGGTGATACTGTTAGAATAACAGATAATGGCACCCTTACTGTTGGTAACTACCTAGGAGATGGAACGCTTGCACTTATAGACCTAATTTTAATAACTACCAAGCAGTTCAATCCATATATGTCACAGGGCTATGGTACATCTATTAACAAAATTTCATTTAATGTGAATAGAACTGCTATTAACGGTAACGTAATAGTAGCTGGACTACCAAACAACTCTACTGTTCAGGCAGATGTTCCCAATTTTTATCTTGGAGATAATACTCTTGACACAGTTGCCTATGCTTTAGTTGAGAAAGAATCTACTCAATCGAGGCTTTGGCATGATGTGTTTCTTCAAGCATCTGCAGAGAGTGTTGCTTTAGCTTTGGGATTTTCAGATGAAAATATGCTTGATGATGATATTCCTTATCAAGAACTTACTATTAATGCGATTATGATTGATGTAGAACCCTCATTAAGTTTTTAAGGTTTAGTATACTCAAGTATTACTCTAGTTTCTGTGTATGCACTTAAATTGGCAGTTGTTGTTATGCTCACATTAGTATTGGTTATCACGATAGTTATAGCTGGATGTGCAAGTCGTATCCATTGTGGAGTTACTGGGTCTTTTGCTGTGCCATATATCTTTACAAAGTCCCAAGTATTATTTATCGTTCCACCAGGATTGAGGTTATGCGCAACGTTAGTAGTGCCTGTATTTGGTAGCGCTCCAAATTCTATAACTTTTCTAAATATCATTTGCTGTCTTGCTTGATCTTTTCCAACATACCATTGTTGTGATGTGAAGAATTCTTCATCATTAAATATACCCGTATCTTTAGTATTTATGATATATACGAGCTCGTTAGTTTTTCGATAGATGTTTCTTAATAATTGTTTGTCATCTTGAGAATATGCAACATTGTCAGAAACTAAAATCTCTTGTGCCATAATTTCCTCTCTAATTTTTTTATTATCGTTACTAGTATTTATATGAACATATTTATTGATATATATCATATATAGGAGAAAGTATTATGGCATTCCTACAAGCTTTGGCCGCTAATGCTCTACCGATAGCTCTTCAAGGCATTGGTTTAGGGTTAAGAAAACTGAGGCAATGGAGAAATCCACAAGAACTTAGGCGTCAGCAGATTCTTAAAAGACAGGGTATAACTCCTGAGCAATATGATCTACGAAAACAGTCTCTTGAGCAGTCGCTAAGGGGTATGCGGTCTATTCCAGATGTTTTTTCTCCGGCAGCTCCACGGGTGCAACCACAAGCAGATATTACAGCAGGTTTGCCGCAACAGATAGGTCAAGAAGCAAGTCCGCAACGTGCTACAGGATTAGCAGCGTTATTAAATATTTTGGATCAGGGAGCAACGTCCGGATACCAATCCGATCTTGCACAGATAGGAGCAAGGCGTGGACCTGTAAGAAATCCAGTTGGTAGGACGTCAGGACAGCTTGCTATGATGAAAGATGCTTTGACTAATAGAATGTCAGGATTGGCAAGATCTAGGGGTCAATTGCTAGGTGATTTTGCAACCAGAAATGCAATTGCTGAGATTGAAGCTGGAAATCTTAATGCTCAAGGTGAGCAGGTAAATACTGCTTTGATGAATATGCTAAATCAACTCCGGCAACAACAGCAGCTTGGAATGCAAGCTGATTATCTTGGTCAAATGCGACAAAATATTGGTCAGGCAGGTTTTGCAAATATAATGGGAGCAGAGCAACAACAGCAGGCAATAAGACAGTTTAATCTTGGGCAACAAAGTCCATATACTATGCAGGTGGCACCTCAATCAGGAGGAATATAATGGCTGTATATAAGAGATTTCGACTTAAAAAGTTTCCCAAAAAAGTAGGTCCTCGTAACTTAAAAAGTTTCATGCATTTCTATAATTTGAATAACAAGAGGCTTGAAAGAATCATTACACAGGGGCCAGCGACTGACCCGTCTGTTGAGAAGGACATGAGAGATTATGAGGCTGCGGTATTTGAAGATTTCAATAAATATTTCACACCAGAAAACATGATAACGCTTTCTAAGGGAACTAAAGGTCCCATGGCAGGAATCTATAACAAACTTAAAGAGGCAAGGAATACAACGACATTAAAAACTGCGCAGCAAGCAGAGGCTGTTAAGGAATTATCAAGGGATATTTTAGACAAGCCAGCCTATAGAGATGTTACTATGGGAGCTCAACAACAACCGGCTCAACAACAACTGGCTCAACAACAACTGGCTCAACAACAACCGGCTCAACAACAAGTTGGCCCAAGACAGCCATTAGACGTTATAGGTGAGCAGATTGGAAATATTATAAGAGAAATACCTTCTGGTGGCGCTCAGCAACCAGCAACGAGAACAGCGGATGGATTAACACAAAGTTTAGCTGCTCAATTGCAAAGAAGAGAGCAACCAAAAAAGAAGGGTGGTGTCAAATTTACACGAGGGCAACAGCAGCGAATAAGTCCTGAAACAATGGAGGCAGCAACTACAGCAGGAGGAGAATTATTAGGTTCAGGAATGCAAGCCTACCGTCAGGGAGCTCCTCCAGTTGAAAGATTTGGTGCTGGTCAGCCTCAAAGTCCTGCGCTTGCTGCATATGATGAATTAATCAATAGGATACGCCCAGAAAGAACAACGGCTCAACGTGCAGCGGCTGCATTTGCTCCATATGGTACACAAACTGGAGCTACATTAGGAGGACTTGCAGGTACTGCTTTAGGGGGACCAGGGCTTGGTAGCGCTATAGGTGGTGGTGTGGGAGCTCTTGCAGGTTTAGGATTAGAAGCGGCACTAAGTAGAGCTGGGAAACCTGATCCAGAATTATCTGCCTTGGGAAAATTGATAGGTGGTGCACCTGCGGGTTGGTTAAGGAGCGGCCAGAGAGGTTTAGCTGGATTGATATCTGGAGAAGATCCAAGATCTAGCCTTAGAACAGGATTTGGCTTATTTAGAGGTCGTGGCCCTACAGGAAGAATGTCAGGGCTCAGAAGATCTATTGGGGGAGGCTTAAGAGGTGTTGGAGATTGGCTTTCTCAACCTGGAAGAGCACAGCAAATAAGAGGAGCTCTTGCAACTGGAGAAGCTGCATATGGTCTTGGTGAAGAATTAGGTATTAATAGAGCTATAAGAAGTCTTGGGGAACGACTAGGAATATTATCTCCGCAAGTTGGAGTTTCAGGGCAATATTATCCCGGTGGAAGCTTAGCAGCTCAATCAATTAACCCGGTAATTCAACAGTTTGCACCTGTGTTGCAACAGCAAGCCTCAAAATTTATGGGGCGTGAGATTCCTGCTGAGATGGTAACAAGGGGATTAACACAGGAAATGTTAGGAACGATGGTACCACAACTTGCAAAGCAAGAGTTGAAAAAATCTGAAACTAGAAGTAGACGACAGGCGCTTGAACAAAGAAAACAAGCACTTTCGGCAGATGCGTCAATTCAAGCAGCTATTAATCAATTGAAAGGTCAGCAGCAACAAGAAACGTTTGGAAGAAATATTCGACAGCAAGAACTACAAGGTAGGGAAATGGTTGAGCGGTCTAGAATGCAAGCAGCTAGAAATCAACTTTCAAAACTTGAAGCGCTTTCTGGACAACAAGTACAATTGCAAATGCCTATAGAACGAGTAGCACAGCAACCTGGTGTGCCTGAGGCTCTCATGGCAACTGGGGGCATGGTGCAGCAAGCTATCACACCGTATGTACAATCACAAATTACGCAAGCACTAAATCAACCTTCTTCATCGGGCCCAATACAAGTCAACCCAACAACAAGACCGCCTCTGACAACCTCTGATTATAGTTTAAGTGTAACTTAGGAGTAAATAATGGCTTATGATCCAAATTTTCAAAACTTTACCCCTGCAGGCCAAGCTATTGGTGCAATAGGGGGAACCTTAAGTCAAATTCTTGGAGGCTATCTTGGGGCAAAATTAGAGCAAGATAAAACAAGAAGAGAATTCGACGCTAATAAAAGAATTATTAAGGCTCGATATCCTGGCATGACTGATCAACAATTGTCTGAGTATGCCCAAATTCCTTCGTCTCAATTATCGCAAATGATGCAAGGTCTAGGGGCAGCTGAATTTCAGAAAGTGATGAGGGGCCCTGGAGCTGGTATGCAACAACAGCAACCTCAACAAGAAGGATATGGATTTACTCCGGAAGCATTAGGTGTTGATCCTCAACAACAACAAATGATGCAAATGCCTGAAGGTCAAATACAACAAGTTGGTGAGGCAATACAACAAAGACCTCGTGCGCCAAGAGACGATCGCATGACAAGAGATGACAAGATCGCAATAACTAATGAACTTAATGATATTGCAGACCTTGAAACAAGGTTAGGTAGCTCAAATCTAAGTGAGCAACAATATATGCAAGTCGCAAAACATATAGCAGATAGAAAGCAAATAGTTCAAGATACTTTACTTGAAGACAGAAAATTACAGGTTTCTCTTGATAAATTAGAGCTTGATAAGCGGAAAGATGAGCGTGATCAAATAAGATTAGAAGAGCAACTTGAATCAGGTAAAACTAATCGCAAGATGCAACAGCGTAAAGCACTTAATGATCTTTATTATAAAGATTATGCTGCCATGAGAGAGCATTCTGCAGATCTTGAGCGCGACTTAGTAATACTTGAGAGAATGCGAGACATGAATAGTGATCCAAATACGGATTTTGGATATCAGTCTCTAAATGCTATATCTAATTTTTTTGAGAAAAAACTAGGATTCAATCTAGGATCATTTCTTTCCCTAGACGCTCAGGAGCAAAAAAAACTTTCAGCCGATCTATATAAACGATTACCTTCAAAAATGAAGGGAGAGGGACGAATGACTGAACAAATATTTGGAGAGTTTACAAAGGCTCTTCCAAATATTGATCAATCACCTGAAGCTCGTGCTCGTGTCTTAGAATATCTTATTGCTCAAACAAAATTAGATATGCAGCCATATAAGATTGCACGTGGCATACGACGCAAAAACAATGAACAGTTTGTAGATGGGTTTTTTGATAAAGTAGAAGATAAGATGGAACCATATTACAAAAACTATGGCAATACAGTTCGCAAAGCAGCAAAAAAATTAGAGAAAAATAAAACACTTCAAAAAAAAGAGGAGAAATTTGGTCAAAGAGCAACTGGGTCAATGGTTGGAGGTGCATTAGGAGTTCTTGGAGGCGCAGGAGCTGGCTTGCTTTCCGGTCTTGCAGTTGGAGGAGTTCCGGGTGCAATTATAGGGGGAACCGTTGGTGGCATTGGTTCTTTAGGGCTTGGATCAGGAGGTATGCTTGGAGGCGAAGCAGTTGTGCGCGAAGGTCAAAAGCTTCCAGAGCAACTAAGAAGTGAACTTCAACAACTTCGTCAGATGTTAGATTCTGGACATAAGCCAAAATCTATGTTTAACCCCTATGGCTTTTAGGGATTAATATTAATTTATTAGCAAAGTATATTGAAATAAAGATTATTAAAGTTAACTTTAGGAGATAATAATGGCAATTAAAGAAAGTCCAGATCTGGTCTTTACAAAATTTGGCAAGGTTGCAAAGATATATAGTCAAGCAATTGTAATGCCCAGGGCTCCTCTTGCAACAGACATTAGTGTCTTGGGGCGTGATTGGATTGATACAAATGCAGATGTAGCATATAAGCTTACAAAGCTATCTGGCTCCCCAATAAATGCAACATGGACGCAAACCTCGCAAGGTGCGAATCCTGTCTTTACCACAATAACAACAACTGGGGCAGCTACTATTGGAACAACCCTTACAGTAAGTGGCCTAGGTTTAGGAGTAGTTCAATCGGATGCTACTGGTTTGCTTTCATCTTCTGATGGTACAGACGGTCAGGTGCTTATTGCATCAACTGGTGTAGCTGCACCGGCATGGGCAAATTTAACTGCAGGGGGTGGAATTAATATTGTTAATGCAGCTGGAAGTATTACGATATCTAACCCAGGTGCTACAGGCACAACTTTTGGTACTGATATTGGTGGCCCCGTATCTCCTACGGTAGGTGGTTTAACAAACATGACAGGCGGCCTAAATATTAATACCGATGGTTCAGTAGCAAACGTTGTTACGTTTAACCTAGATAATAGTATTACATTGGCTGGTTCCGTTGATTCTGGTACATCAATAACTGCTGGGAATGATTTTACTATGCTTGCGGGTGAATGTACTATAAATGCAGATACAGATGTAGCACAAGCGATTCTCTTAAACACTAATGGTGGCACCAATGAAACTATTGAGTTAGAAAACATACAGGGAATAAGTACAGATTCTATAATATTGACTGCTACAGCTGGTGGTGTAACACTTTTCTCTGACATGGCTAATGTTGATGCCATAACGTTAACTGCTAATAATGCGGCAGGAGGAATAACTGCAAATTATGGAACCGCCGGCATGTTAGTAACTGGTACAAATGGAGTATTTACAGTTGCTACAGGAACAGGAGCTATTTCGATTGGTGCAGATGCTGCACAGAAAGCTATAACTATAGGTAATACCACAGGAACAAGCTCTCTTACATTAGATTGTGGAACAGGAACAGCAAATATAGCAGCATCAGCAACAGCGCATAATACAGTAGTAGGATCACTTACAGGCGCAAGTGCAACAACAATTCGTTCTGGTACTGGCGACCTCGCTTTAACATCTACAGATGATATTACTGTTGATTCAGCAGGACTTCTTAATTTAAATTCTTCGGCAGGAAATATAAATATTGGCTCGAATGCTGATAATTTTGATATAAATCTAGGTACTGCAGGAGCAAGAACAATAACTATAGGTAATGT
>Ga0180438_10002111_pt1 | contig 33489 bp, 66 predicted proteins | sample SS_ome_12_FD_132455 | JGI IMG/M metagenome (GOLD analysis project Ga0180438, IMG submission 132455) | Hypersaline lake sediment archaeal communities from the Salton Sea, California, USA - SS_3_D_2 metaG | ecosystem: Environmental > Aquatic > Non-marine Saline and Alkaline > Hypersaline >... | reverse complement strand
GGACTGGGTCTCAGGAGATACCTCGAAGCCGACCAGCTCTCTCGGAAGTACAAGCCTTATTTCGGGTGCGAGGCCGACTTCTTGAGAGCCTTTATCGGGCACCAATTTAACGGGCAGATGCACTGGGATAACTTTGGAAGTGTCTGGAAGATTGGCCATGTCGTGCCGCTGTCGGCCTTCGACCAGACAAGGGAGAAAGATTTGACGCTGTGCTGGAACTGGATAAACTTGCGGCCTGTGCGTGATACGGCATCACGTTGTTATTATTCAGGAATCGAAGCCCGAAGGGTGCTGGAGTGGCGGCGAAAGTTTTTCAGGAGCAACAAGGCGATGGACGGCCTACTGGAGAGGGCAACACAGATGGCAAGCGAGGAGGTTCAGGCTATGACGGACTGGTCATTGTTCGACGTGGAACAATAAGTCCATGTCTTGCAAGAACTTACAAAAATAATCGCTGGTAATTTCGGCGAAAATAAATGCAGAAACCTGCGTCATAAAAAAGTGCGAAAATAAATGCAAGATTTGACAGATGAGCAGAAAGAACAGGTGAAGGAGTTCTGCGATGCTTACGAGCAGAGGCAGAAGACCCGGTTGCCTGACTACAAGCTGACTGACTTCGAGCGGCATTGTGTCGAGTCAGGTTTCTGGTTGGCGATACAGAATGAAAAGGAAGATGACAGCGCAGGGGAGCTTCTGGCAGTGGCTGGAGAACCGGAAGAGAACCATTGAGTTCGTGAGGTACTGGTGTCAGAAGTGCGGCCACTCATACGAGGCCGTTGAAATGTGGCTTAGCGGCACCTGCTATCTGGATGGTGCAAGGTGCCCGGCGTGCAAGCACGAGACTTGTGATGTTCCCAGAGCCGAAGAATTGTCACGGCGTGGTGCTGGCAAGTTGCCGGAGGGCTGTTTGTTTGTCTGGAATGAGAGAGGATATGGACATGGTAAGTGTCGGATACCAGAAGTTGATGGTGAGATGGTTGTTCCGTTACGAGTGCCCTTGTGGACAAGTAGTGAACCTGCCCTACGGCGTAGGCAAGGAAGACCCATGCGACGCCTGTGGAGGCACCTTTGAGATGGTTGATATGGAGCCGTCACCGGAAGGGACGTTAGATGTCGAGGACGAAATGGCGCATTGTGTCAACGTGTGATAGTTGCGGAAGGAAATGGGTCACAAGAGGAGGGATAGTTCCGCATTCGATTTTGTGCAAGTGCGGCACAATGCGAGAGTTTTATTCGTATCCTGAAGATTGTCTGGCTGTGTGGAGTGAGGAGGCTTTGTGATACATGATGGTGTAGATTGCCGGGGCCGTCCACGGTGTACTCGATGTGGAGGTTTCGTGAACGGCTGGGAGGCACGACTTGATGAGAACCCAGACCAGACGGAACCGGCGTGTTCATGTATGGATAGATATCGGAAAGATTATGTAGCAGACGTGGCCGGGCCGCCACATGGAGCTTTGTTTGTCTGGAGAGAAAGAACAACACTACGAGATGACAATACTCAAGTGCAGGGATTGTCATCATGAGTGGGAGGTGAACCTTCCCATGAAGCCGGATGGTGAAGCACTGCGTTGTCCGAAGTGCGACGGCATCGGAGTTTACACGGGCCGCATCAGGAGTTCGTTTTGCCCGGACGGACGGATGATGGTGAGCGAGGAGGCTCCTCCAAAGGAGGGGCCACGGAACGTGATAGATGTGGACTGGTGATAATAATTGTAGCGCAGGTGAACGTTCGACTGTATAATAGAGAAGAATGAAAAACGATAAACCATCTTTACTGCTGAAGCCGGTCGTGTGGATGCTCTGTCCGCTTGTCGGCATCCTTTCTATCGTACTTGCCTTTTCCGCTCTTCTGGGGGTCGCTTTCCTCTGTTGCATCGGCGAGCAGTACTCCAAGGATAATGGTGGCCAAACCCCCTCCTGAGAGGCCTCTCAGGAAATTGCCCAAAAAGATTTTTCCGGATTTTGAGTGTTCCTGTGCAATAGTATGTTGTGAGTGTTGTTCTTAAAACTCAGTTAAGCCAAACCGAAAGGGGGGCCAACATGCCAAGTCTTCTTCCAGAAATCCTGACGCCGGGTACGGTGTTGCTTGTCGGCAAGGGCCGCAAGGTAACGCTGGTCGGCACCAGCAAGAAGGACGGCTACGGGCTGAAGCTGTTCCGCTTGCGCCACCATGCCTATAAGGATGGGCACTGGCGCATGCCAGCTCACACGTCCAAGGAAACCTATAGCAGGGATGACCTGCAAGAGGATGGCTACGTGCTGGCCGGGGAGGAGGAAGATGCAAGCTGAGGTCACAGTCCCAGACGTGCGCAACAAGGCGGGTGTGCTTTGTGAACGGTTCAAGCTCGGCAGAGAAGACGCCGAGGCGATGGTCGAGGTTGGACGGCTCACATGGTGCAACGTGTACGACCTGCCCACGATAGAGGACGTGAGGGCCAAGGTAAATGAAAGACATGAATTCAGCAAGAAGGTATCAAGCTTATGAAGATAACCAACAAAACAAAGTATCGAACAGATGACCTCAAGAAGTTCATCTACTGGGTCGCTCGTAAGGAGGGTCATGAGTCCTCTTACACGAAGCGTCTCAGGGTCGAGGCAGTACCGAGTCGGAGATGGCACACGGGTTGTGCCTATCTTGGTTCGCACTACATCAAGATACGATTGCCGGGGCCGGACATACTGACCAAGCCGAAGCTCGCCTCGGTGATAGCGCACGAGATGATGCACAATCATCAGAAGCACAGCAACTTTCAGAGGGTCACGACCGAGCGCCGGATGCGTGGCAGTAGCCGCTACGGATACTACAACAACGAACAGCACTGGGCTGAGGCTAATGAGTTGGAGCTGAGGCTGGTCGAGCCGAAGGCTAAGAAGGTGAAGGGGCCTCATGACCGGGCGCTTGAGGGGCAAGCCAAGGCCGCTAAGAAAGTTCAAGAGTACGAGCGCAAGATAAAGCGCCAGCAGAACCTGCTCAAGAAGTGGCGGAAGAAGTTGAAGTACTACGACAAGCGAGTGGAGGTCACCAAGGACTTGCCACCACCTGAACCCAAACCGCCGAAGGAAAAGAAACCTGCGAAGAAGATACCAGTGGTTTACAGAGACGGTGAGGACATCGTGGTGACCATAAGCGAAGCCGCCTACGGCGAACTCCAGTGCACCGAGATTGACACCTTTGAAGCTGAGACTGCCGAGGAGTACGGCTCCGAGCAGGGCTTCAGGGAGCGCAAGGCATTCTGTGAGGCTATGGGCAACGCACAGGTGCTGGGCAAGAAGATGTTCAAGCGGCGCTTCAGGCTGAGGCTCAACCCGGACGCCGCCGAGCACTTCGCTCACGGTACTAACGTGATATGCTTTTATGAAGAACACCCCACCGCCGCCCGGACGCTGGAAGAGCGCCAGTGGCAGGTGGGCGGAATGCTGGCTCAGAAGGCCGCAAGCGAGGGCAAGGTCTACGAGCCAGTGAGAGGAAGGAAGCTGACATGAAGAGATGGAAAGCAACAGGATACATAGGGTACTTCTGGGAAGGCCCCACCGTGGAGCTGGGCACGTATCGCTGGCGATGGCTGGCATGCCTGAGAGCTGACTGGTGGCTGGCCAAGTGGACGTACTCGCAGGCCACGGTAAAGCCTGTGGATATTGACTAAAAAGAGTGAGATTTTTCCGGATTTCAAGGCCTCCTGTGCAATGGTGTGTTGGAGGTAAGATGAAAAGGTTGAAAGAGGCAATGAAGAAAGCGTGGTTAAGGGCGTGGTTGAGGATGAAGGGGGTTAATTCCTACGGGGACTGGATAAGGAAAGTCGAAGCGCTGGAAAGGTTGGCGTGAGCAACGTGCGGTACAACTCGAAGAGCGGTAACAGGATGACGGCTGAGAGCAAGCCATTCGAAGCTCGCTATGATACGCCGAATCAAGTTTGTCCGCTCTGTGACAAGCCGCTGGCAAAAGGCGAGACGCTGGTCATGGTTCGATATCACGCCAAGTTTACTGGTCGCCCAAGTGACGGGCCGGTTTGTTCTACCCACAAGGATTGTTTTGAGAGTCAAGAAGGAGGTGCGTGATGGGAGCAGGAATAAGTGACAAGGCACTGTACGGGCGGTTGTACAGGAGACTGCATGGCATCTTGAGAGAGATGCGCAAGCGATTCGGCGAGGCGTGCAACATGCGCTACGAGAATCGGTCACTGGTGGGCGACGTTGCAGGTGTGGCCTGTGAAGTCTACTACAGCATGCTGAGGGCATCGAACGGCGAGTGCGCTGGAATGCCCTGCGTGGCGATGGCCAAGGCAAGTCTTTTTGATGACAAGGTGAATGAGCGTCTGCCGTGGGGGAAAGACCCGGTAGACTATGTAGCCGAAAGGTTGAACTGGTAACAAGCGAGGTGAATGATGATGGATGTGGACGATGTTATCGCCTATGAAGAGGGCACCATGACGGAGGAGGAAGAGGTTGCCATGATGCAGGAGGCAATCAACAGCGGCATGGCATGGCGCATGCAGGGGAGCTTCGGGCGTGCGGCCATGGCTATGATTGAAGCAGGGAAGTGCACGCTGGGCGAAGAGGGGCACCGAGATTACTACGGCAACTACGTTCCATCTAAGCATGAGGTGGAGCCGGGGACAAAAGGCAGTCAGGAGTACTGCGACAACATGAGATAACAGGGAGGAGCATGGTCGGAGCGCACGTTGAAGGACGTGAGCGGGTTCGAGACCCCGCCTCCCTCGAAGGAATAAGATGAACAAGAGTGATTACATATCAGCGGTGAGCAAGTTCGGACTTGGCTTCTTTGACTGGCTGAAGGTCTTGCCCTTCTACGGCGGCGACAACAAGCCAGTTACATTGAAGCATGCGGTGCCGATAGTTCACTATCCCATCAGCGAGCGTGCCAAGATAGAAGCACGGATAAAGGCTGGCGGTTTCCATTTTGCCCCGAGCACCCTGCACTACGTGGCCGGGTATCACATACCAGAGGGGCATGAGATGAGGGCTTTCGTAAAGGACAACTGACATGAAGAATGACAGCATACCGTGGTCGGTGACGGACTATGTGGCTCTGGCAAGAGTGCACAGCACAACACCTGAGCGGTTTCGTGCACAGGTCATGAGAGAGAAACAGCGTGATGATGCAGAGCGGCGCAGGCAGAGGGTCGCTCGCATTCTCGGAATAAACTAAGAAGGAGACAGCATGAAGACTACAAGACGAAGTTTCTTCAAGGCGGTTTTCGGTGGTGCCGCATTGGCGGCGACTGCTGGAGTGGTAAGGGCGAAGCCGAGACCAAAGCCAAAGAAGAAGGACGATGGTTACGGCAGGAACCACCCGTGGGTGGGCAAGTACATTGCGGTGTACAGGGAGAACTTTCGTACCGATGCGGCACACGTACTAGGCGTAAAGCCGGAGACCAAGGATTCCGGGCCTCGCATCAAATACGTTATCCTGACTGGGCCAGACAAGGGTGCGGAATTCAATGCCCGGTTCGATGATGGGGAAAGGGTCAATGTCTATACAGACAAGAGGCGTGCCATAGCCTTTGCCGAAGGCATTGGTTGAAACTTTTTTCGGAAAACGTCCGAGACCAGTCCTTCTCATAGGTAGACGTTAGATGGAAAGGAAGACAGAATGTTAAGGACTGAACCAACACCGATACAGGAGCGAGTTCAGAGGCTCACAGCAGAGGCTCAGGAGCTGGCCAACATCCACGAGCACGACTACTGGATTGTTTTCTGTAAACGTCCGGGTAACCATATTACTTTTCACATGGTCTCTGCGGAGGACGATGCAGTTGTGGACAGTGGTAATATTGTAGCGGTCATTCATCCTGACTGGAAGATTATCGCTCAGGAAAAGGAGAGAAAGATTCAAGAGCAGAGAGCCAAAGAAGATGGCGAGCTACCGGGTCTGTATGCGGGTGACCTTGACCATTGGATGGAAGCGGTAGAGCTGGTGTGGCACTTGGCAAGGGCCTTCGGTGTATCGCTTGAATCTGTCGAGCCGAATCCTCACCCCTTTCCAGACCTTGCCCCAGTCGTGTTCTTTCCAGAGGACAGGAAAATACAGATGGCCATACGCCGCCGGGCGAGGCCGAAAACCATTAATGACATGGAGACAGACGGTGAGTGGGACGAAGAGCCGGTGCCGTGGGATGTTCTCGTGCCGCAGATAGCTTTTGCATTGGTGGGGCTGGGGGCGGCGGCTGACGAAAACGAGATAATAGACAGGGCACGCTCAGCCTCGGCTGGCTACATGATAAAGTAATTCGAACTTTTTTTGGAAAACTCCTGAGACCTGCACTTCATACATTGTAGAGCGACAAACAGGAGATTCGAAAATGACAAAGACCGAGATGAAAGAACTGGAAGACAGACTGGAAGCCGCCCTTCAGGAGATTGATAGCCTGAAAGCCGCCAAGCACTGGTACGATGAAAAGATGACCGGGCTGGAGAATCAGGTTGAGAACTATCAGGAGCTGGTTTCACTGGTCGAGGATATATTCGTTAACTGTCCGCCCTCCGAGGCCGACATGGTACACTTCCACCAGAGCCGCATGCTTGAGGACATCATGCATATTCTCAAGCTCGGCCCCGGAGAGATTGCACAGAGGCGTATCGTGCGAATGAGGGACAAGGCAATGTTGGAAGAAGCACAGAAGATAGTAGAAAGAGGTGAGTCATGAGTGAGGGTATGGTGATAGGAATGTCGAATTTCGCTAAGGTGCGTCACGTCCCCGGCGGAGGGTACTCGTATTTCATGGGCACTGAGCGTGAGCTTGAGGCTATTATAGCCTGTAGTTGGGGCAAGCGTGAGCTGGGCTTCGGTTGCGATGACATTGACAAGGTCTGTGTCGTGACTGTGCCTGCCGACCGCTTTTTTTGCCCACTGATACGTGTCGAGGACGCCAAGAACCTGAAGGCTGAAGTGGTCAGCCGCAGGGAAGGCGAGGAGAAGCACGTCGAGGTGAGAGCAGAGGGGCCACACCAGCAGGCCAAGTTCTGCAAGGTAGTTCTTTACTCGGCTCAGGCCCTCATTGATGAGGGAGAGGAGCGCTCGGGTGATTATGACTGGGAGATTATTTCCATCATGGCAAGCCCGGTAGAGAAAGAACCCATGAACCCACTGACGATGGCCCGGAACCAGCTCGGCAAAGAGGGCGGAAGTGCTCGTACGTACAGCCCGGAGGAGTGGGCTGAAGCTGTCTGGTACTGGTCTCAGTACGTTCTTTCGGTCTGACTCACTGTAGTTAGTCGGTAACCTTCCTTGTCCGTCGTACATTATGAGGACGAAGGAGGTTATCATGAAAAAGAAAGTACTTCCAATACTGGCGGCAACATTGTGCGGAGGCACCGTGTTGGCTGGTGGTGATGGTTCTGATGAGCCGGGTTTCGTCCCACCTCCGGCTGAGAAGAAGCTCCCTGCCGCACCGCCTCGCACGGCAAGCAGTGCCGAGACGTTTATCCCCGGTGGGTGCACAACTCCGATGAGTCGGACAGAGGCCAAGAAGCCGCCGACACCGCCTGTTCTCATAACCAAGATTAAACAGTAATTTTTCCGGATTTGAGAGACCTCCCTGCAATGGGTATTGAAAAAGGAGGTCTCTCATGATATTTCGTACAGGCAATTCCGTATCTAAGCGCATCGTATACGCCCAAATAGCCGCACTGCTCATGATGCTCGTGGGTCTGTGGCATTTGGGTCTTGTCTTTTTCATAATAGCCAGCCTGATGTCTCTCAAGCAAATGAATCGGATTCAGAGTTCCCCGGCCCCGCCCCAGAGGTGTATAATAGCTGAGGAAGATGTTTCAGATTCTCTGGAAGCCGCAGAGCAGGAAGTGGCCAAGGAACAGGAGAAAAGGCAGAAAGCGCTTGAGAAAGAGAAGAGGAAGGCTGAGAGGGCCAAGTGGCAAGCCGTAGTTGAGGCGAGCGTATTGACCACTCAGGAGAGCATGAAAGAAGTAGACATACCGAATGGCTTTGTGGTAAGGGGGCCGACGGAGAAACCCGTTCTGGTTGACTTCGATAAGGACGGCAAGCTGGTTTCCAAGGGGCTGGAGGTCGAGATGGGAAGCTGGCTCAAGAGTCTTGGCGAAGAAGGAATCCCCGAGGATGTGGTTGTGCTTGTCCACTCGATAAAAGGCAATGACCAGATACTCATCAAGAGTCTTGAGGTCAACCGCATTACGAAGGACGGCGAGAAGATTAGCGTCAAGGAAGCGGCCCGGTTGAATCTCCTGCCACAGGTCGTGGAGTCACTTCGTGAGAAGTACATAGAGAGGATGCAGAACAGAGAAGTCGAAAACATTCTGGAGGCGACCCTTGAGAAAGACAATTCGTAAATACAGCAGGCGGAATGGTTGGATGGAGATGAGGTCATATGCCCCCGGTGACGGCTCTATTGATTTCGTATGGGTCAGTGAAAAGAATCCTCTGGGTGACACGCTCGATGAGCCAGTTACCGAGAGTGATGTCAGTGAGTGGATGAGACTTAAGGAGAACGAGGAGCGATTCAGGGGCTGGGAGATTCTGGTTCTGGGCAAGTCCAGTCGGTATCAGGTTCCTTACGACGTGCGTATTGCCCGGCTTGCCAAGCGCCCGTTTCATACCAGTAAGCGTCTCCTGATGGACGGTGTTGAGTATGAATACATCTATTACGGGCCGGAGCCTGAAAGGGGATGTTGTGTTTATCACCACTCCGGCAATACCGATTTTTATGGCGTGACCAAGACTGGCCGCAAGTCGGTAAAGAAGATAAGCCACGTGGATACCATCGTAGCGCTTGCTTTCTTCCTCAATCACGAGAAGGACTTTGAAGCGAATGGTTTTTCGACAAGGACAACCGAGAGGAGGGAGACCATACTGAAGTGATTGACATGCATTCACATCCCTATCTGGTGTGGAGATGCTACGCATGCGGCAAGCAACGACTGTGGAAAACGGCGTGGGGCACACAGCCGCATATAAGGTGCAACTGCGAGAATCATGAGCCGGAGATGGATTTGCATTCACGGGTGCCTGCGGGTTGCCTGTGGATATATGATGAGCGAAGCAGTTGCATTGACTTTATAATGGGAGTAGATTTTGGCAAGGGTGATGACAGGTGTGTTTGCGCTCTTGGCTGGATTGACAAGAATGGCAAGAAGGTGTTCGAGGTAATCGGTGAACCGCCTGCTGAGAATACATTGATTGTGGTCAACGAAAGATATGAGGAGGTCTATGAATAAACAACTCGTATGGTTGCTGATAGTGTACGTGGTAACAAGAGGTATCACTTCCGGGGCCAACATCGTGCTGAAAGAAGAGAACGATGTCTTTGCCGACTCCGATAAGCATTACACGCAAGGCATGGAGTTGTTGTTTGGATACATGGCTGATGAGGGTGGCCGGAAGGTAATGAGGAGACTGGGCGTCAGGAACCTGATATACACTCCGAGTGAAATTGATATAGCCGACCCGCAACCCGATGACCGACCATGGGCAGGACTTACTGCCATATTTTGTGATGACTGGTATCACAAGGAGGACTACTACATTAATGTTGAAACTGCCATCGGTGTTGTTGGAGAGTGGTCGCAATCTGACGGTATTCAGACATGGTTTCATCGTGTGATAGGCTCAGACAAGCCAGAGGGTTGGGATAATCAGATACCCAATGAGCCGTTCATCAATGTGACGCTCTCGTATTACAGGCCGCTTGCATCCGCTGGCAAGCCAACTGAGTGGGTGGCAGATTTTACAGGTACATACGGAGGGTCTCTGGGTACCGCCTTCATCAATGCAGAGCTTGGATGCATGGCTCGGGCAGGATGGAATGTGCCGATTGATTACCGCTCGGCTCTCATAAAACCGACCAAGGTTGAGGAGGGTCACGGCTTGAGTGCTTACCTCTTCGCATCTTCTGAGTTGAGGCTCGTTCTCCACAACGTGACACTTGGCGGAAGTTTCTTTCAGGACGGCCCGAAGCAGACTATGGAGCCGCTTGTTCATGACATGCAACTGGGTATGGCTCTTGGAATAAGGAAGTTGCCGGGCGATACGGATGTCGGGTTGTCCTATGCGGTTGTTCAGCGGTCGGAGGAGTTCAGGGAGCAGGAAAAGCAAAACAGGTTTGGTGCTGTAACATTGTCGGTAGTCAAAAGCTTTTGAGGTGACAGGATGAGAGACAGACTTGGAGTTTTGTTGATGGAAGAGGAAAGCGGGGAGGTCGTAGTCCAGTTGTTCGCAGACCCGGACAAGCTGGCCGAGAGTTTTGCGCAGTTGAATAATGGGCCAAGTGACCCACCTCGGCGAGCCACGTGTATCCTTCTGGAGTATGTTGACGGCAAAATAGAGGCACGAACCAAGGAGTTGCCAGTGCCGGAGCCTCCGAAGGAGGATGCCCCGGACGGTTATCGTCTTGGTGTGGGGCCTATCTGGATTGAAAAGGAGAACGATGAAACTGACCGTAATAATAAAGAACGGGGCATCGTCATCAGCGTTGAAAAAACGGCTGATGATGATTGAGGGTGTTGAGGGTGTTGAGACGGATAAGTCTGACACTTCTGATGCCGATATAGCTGTGTGGCTTGAGCATGGTGCAAGCCCCACCGACATTGAAGACCTGTTGCATGGAACCAAGGGTGTCAGGAGCGTCTCTTTGTTGAAATAGACTGGAGGTAGAAGTGAATCTGGACATGGACGATTTAAGGCATGTTCACAAGGTGCTCTCTTCTGATGTTGAGGAGTGTGAGGTTCTAAGAGAGGGTGCCACGGGCAACCGGGCCACTCGCTTGCAGAATCGCATTCTCGATGACCAGAGAGTTCTTGCAAGAATAGAGCGCATTATCGGTGAGAGGCCCGAGTATGCGCCGGTGCAGGACTGATGAGGGTCATCATCGCAGGCTCAAGAGATTTCGAAGATTACATCTCTTTGCTTGTGGCGATTCACTTGGCCAAGTTCGAGATAACAGAAGTCGTATGGGGTTGCGCTCGTGGTGTTGACACGATGGGGAAGCGCTGGGCGGACGAACATGGAATACCAGACAAGCCGTTTCCGGCAGACTGGAACAAGTGGGGCAAGAGTGCCGGGCCAAGGCGCAACAAGCAGATGGCCGAGTATGGCGAGGCGCTGATTGCCATATACTCAAAGCCGGGGGGAACAACAGGAACAAGAAATATGGTTAAGCAGGCCAAAGCCAAAGGACTTAAGGTCTTTGTCTACAAGGCGGCGGGTGCTCGATGATGGGAGAAGAAGATGGGTGCAAATGTTTTAAGAATCAAATGTTGTAACGAGGATGATATCGGAGGCTCAGGGTGGTACGTTGATATTACAGACGGACATCACACCGTTATGCTCGCCCAAGGCCGCACACCGAGAGAAGCATACAGGCGAGCCGCCAGAAAATTAAAACGGCTTGTGGCTAAATGCGAGGAAGGGAAGTGAACGAGGACAAGGCGCTGATACTTTTTATAGGAATCTTCCATCTTGTCTGGGGGTTCTTTGCGGTTTGCTGGTGGTTCATGTATGGCCCTTGGCATGCAGTTGTCAGCTATCCCATCTTTTATTTTGGAATTGGTCTGGCGTTGTGCCTGCCATGTTCGGAAAACTTGAACCGGAGAACTTGGTGGAGGCTCGTGGTGGGCTGGTTGGTGGGGATGTTGAGTGATGACATAAGGAATTGGATAATAGATTATGATTACTGGTCAGATGTCTCTGAGCCTCCAAGTGGTTGTGTTTCGATAACAAAAGAAAGGAAGGTAAAGTGGTGGACTATGCTACGTTTCTGGAGCGTATCATCAATGAAGGAATAGAGGCGGCGAAGGAGAGCTACAAGAAAGATGCCCTCAAGCGTGATGGAGCGATTGAGGGGTTTGAGGCCTGCCGGGGACTGGAGCCGAAGCAGTTGCTGGAGCTTCTCGGGGATGCTCGTGCGATGACTCAGGAGGCCTTCAACGACCAGTCGGATGACTACTGGCGCATACGCTGTCGTGAGGCCGAGATTGAATGGGTGTGCAATGTCGTGAGTGCGATGCTACACAATCAGGGCATCAAGCCAATCGTGCCGCCGACGGCCCGAGGAATGATGAAAGCGGCCTCGATTCTGAATGCGGCCTGAAAAGTTTTTCCGGATTTCGAGCGTTCCTGTGCAATAGTGTTGAAACAAGGAGAGAGTATGCAGGGACGAATGATAGACATACTGCCGATTAAGAAGGTGCCAAAGAAATGCAAGTTCTGCGGTGACTCGCTTTCGCATCTCTCCTATCCAAAGTATACGCAGTCTGACTGCATCAACAGCGTGTGTCTCAATCGAAAGTGCCCGGAGCGTTCTCGTGGTGGATATTACGCAACCTTTTACGGACGTTATCCGAACAAGCCGAAGTGGTATACAGGTAAAGAGTGGGAGGAGTGGATTAATGCCGAAGTATCTTGAACTCAGAGCAAGGCGTGGGAAGAACGGTGAGTATAACAGCGGTGCAGTTTATCGCAAGACCGTGGAGCCGTTCGACCATGGTGGCCGCAAGATTGTCGTGGGGCTGGAGCCGGGCGATGTCATCAGCTTCAGGGAAGAGCGCTGTCGTAAGACTTTCACGATTGACATCAGGTGGGCCTACATTCAGGCCGTCAAACAGGCCGTCAAGAAGGAAGAGGAAGAGAAGCGAGCCAAAAAGAACGGCGGTCGCAAGCGCAAAAGGCGAGTAAAGCGAGGCAGGTTGTAATGGACAAGTGGTGGAAGACGTATCTGGTGGACATACCCGAGGGCCAGTCAGGAGACTGGAAGATTGAAAAGTTCTCGGTCACCATAGATGAGGCCAAGCTCTACAACGCTCGTGCGTCTTTCAATTTCAGCAACAGGGGCCAGTATATTCGGCCCGGTGATTACACAAAGCTGATGCGCAAAGGCACCGTAGTCATGTCTGATACACCTTCGGAGATTCGAGACCATCTGGATATCATAGGGAGAGCCGAGGGCCAAGTGCTCATTGGTGGTCTGGGTCTTGGAGTGGTTGTCGGGGCGTGCTGTGAAAAGCCGGAGGTTGAGCACGTCACCGTTATCGAGATTTCGCCGAACGTCATAGAGTTGGTCGGCCAGCATTACCAGAAGAAGTTCGGTGACAAGCTGACTATTATTCAGGATGACGTTTTTACATGGAAGTGGCCGAGGGGTGCCCACTACAGCGTGGCGTGGTTCGATATCTGGGACAACGTGTGTGGTGACAACGCCTCCGAGATGACGAAGCTCAAGAGGCGCTACGCTCGCAAGGCTGACCATAAGAGTTGCTGGCGTGAGTGGGAGTGCCGCCGGGCCGACAGGGACTGGAGAAGACAACAGCGAGAAATGGACTACTGGAGACAATGAACGACTACGACAGATTCAGAAAGTTTTTCGATGAGATGGGTGTCATATATCATATGCCCAACAACCTCGCATCTGGTGACCACCGCCACGGGGAGGAGCCAGTTGAGTCCATTTACACGCTGAGTGTTTCGCAGGCACATTTCTGTTTTGACAAGGACAAGAATTACATCGGGGTGGTATCCGATGAGATGGGAATCTTTGAACCGAGGAATGAATCATGACATCAATACTTGACTGGAGCGAACCAAAGAAGGCCAGACCGACCAAGGAACATAACGAGACTTTCGTGGCTGACGGAGCGCCTCCGGGGACGTATGTGCCGAACATGTCCAATGAGGACAAGGCGAAGTGGAGGGCCAAGCTCATAGGCGGCAAAGACCCTCGTGTCGAGATTCGCAAGACGGTAACGGGCATCGCCCGTGGCTCTGAGAAGCAGGGGCCGTACGCTCAGGTGAAGCTCGTTGTGCGCCCCGATAAGAGTGTTCGATTTTCAGCCAACGGCAAAGCGGAGCTTGATGGCGTAGAGCTTATACAGGCTATAGATGAAGCGTTCAAAAAACTCACAGAGGAGAAGTGAAATGGAGATAATACGAAGCATCAGGTTAAAAGATGAAGAGGGTCGAGAGGTGAAGTTCATCATGGAGTCAAGCAATCAGGCACGTGACTTCTTCAACGATGACGAACACAGGGCTGTCTGTACACTGGGAGCCGGACACGACCTGTGCAAGGAACACCTCGTGAGGGGCCACAGTGCGATATTCAACGCTCTTCAGCGAGTCAAGGAAAGGGAGCCGCATGGAGCTTTCCCCGCAGAGCTGAAAGAGCAGTACGAGACCAATCTCAAGATGGCGCTTAACACCGTGGAGAACTGGATAAGTTTTCTGGATTGAGAGGAGGCAGGGATGAAACTGTTAAAGCCGACAGTGGAAGTTATCGGCCCGGTTGCTAAGCACAACATGCCTTGTGCAGTGATGCGTGATGAACCAGCGGTTCTCAATGGAAGCAACGGAGTCTTCATGCCGAGCTGGAAGGCGCAGAAGGAGGGTTGGATGCTTGTCAAGGTACCCAACTGGCTGAAGCGATTCCTGAAGCGATACGCAAGGTAACAACAATGAGCAGAACATACGTTCCCAAAAACAAGGAGGCCATCGGCAGGTTCGATGGTTGCGACTTCGACGTGAATGTTGCCGGGGCGCAGTTGCTTGGCATCGTATCATTCAAGGCCAACTTTTTCTCTCAGTCTATTCGCTTGAAAACAGGTGAGAAGTGTACGCCGTTCAGTGCGTCTGCCGAGGAGTGCCGGAGGGCCGCAGGGGAGCTTCGGGCGCTTTCATCGCAGGAGCTTTACGAGCTGTGGCAGGAGGGAAGGGATTTGTTCGAAGGGACAACAAAAGACTTCGATGAGTTCGTGGCATCGTGGGCGGTGTTTCTTGAGACGTGTGACGGGTATGAGGTGCCGTAATGGACATTGCAAGTAAGAGTGGCTACCCGGCCAGTGCGTTGAGCAACTTTGCACCGCATCCGTTTGTCTTCGACGGTGTTAGGTGTGCGTCCATGGAAGGTCTCCTTCAGGCGCTCAAGTTCAAGAACCCATTGATGCAGGAACACATCTGTACATTGGTGGGTAAGAAGGCAAAGTTCTCAGGCAAGAAGAAGACGTGGTACCGAACACAGACTCTTTGGTGGAAGGGTAAACCCATCAAGCGTAACAGCGATGAGTATCAGGAACTACTCGACCGGGCCTACGATGCGCTGGCTCTTAATACTGGTTTCAGGAAGGCGCTTCTGGCGACGCACAATGCGACGCTGACTCATAACATCGGCGGCACCGACCCGAAGAAAACGATACTGACCCGGAGCGAGTTCTGCTCACGGCTCACGAAGCTCAGGAGACGAATGATAGATGAAGAAAGAAAAAGGAGTCCTTCATACAAAAAGACGTGACCCCAGACACGACCCGGAAGTGGGCGATGTCATAAGAGACCCGGACGGCTTTTACATATACGTTCAGGGCCGTTCTGCGAGGCTGGTGTTTGCACAGCCTTTCGGTGACAAGAAGCCGGGCCTGTGGTGCACCAACTTCAAATTGGGCTACTGGCGGCGAAAAGCCAAGGAGTGCGAGGTTATTATCGTATCGCCAAATCGTGTTTTTTGAGATTTTTCCGGATTTTGAGGCTTCTCCTGCAATAGGGTGTTGGAGGTCAAAATGAAAAACGCAAGTTATTACACGGAGAGGCAAGCCGAAGACGCCATGGCTGTTATTGCCTCTTGGCTTGGTAAAAGGGGTAATTTGCGTGTCAATTACCATGGCGGAACGGCGGTAAGCGCCGACATCTTTTCCGGCAAAATCAACATTCCTCGACTGGCCTGCGCAAGCGGCCTGACGCAGGAAGCTCTCATGCTTCTGCGTAGCCGGGTCTACCACGAGGCCGGACACATTGACAAGACAGAGTTTTCCAAGAGTGAATACCCGCCTCCGGGTGTTCTCTTTGAGATTTGGAATGCGATTGAAGACAGGTGGATGGAAGCCGCCGAAGCAAGGGAGCACAAGGGTTGTGAGATGGTCTTCCGTTGGAGCAACGAACATCACAATAAGAAAATCGCCCAGAAGATAAACGAGGGACATCAGCCGAAGGCGTTGTGGGAAGCTCTGGTTGCCATGAGTCTGATGTCTGATGGATTCCAGCCAGCGTGGACTTTAAGCGAGAAGGCGCAGGCCTACGTGGATGCGGCCTACGATGAGTTCATGAAGGTTCGCAAGGTCAGGAGTTCGAAGGGCGCTCTTCAGCTCGCCAACAGGATTTACAAGATTCTCAAAGACGCACACAAGGAATACCAGAAAGAGCATCCTGAGCAGAAGCAACAGCAGAAGCAACAACAGGAACAGGAACAGCAGGAACAACAGCAGGGCGGCGAGCAGGAACAACAGGAACAGGAAGGCGGCTCTCAAGGACAGACGGATTTCGAAGACGAAGAAGAGCAGGAGGAGCAGGAACAGAGCGGGGCCTCCGGTTCAAGTGGCGATGAGGATGAAGACGAATCGGAAGAGGAGGGTGACGGTTCCGAGTCTGATGGTGATGAGGAAGAAGACGGTGATGAGGACGAATCCGAAGGCTCTTCCGGCGGCGACTCTGACGAAGACGGCGATGAGGAAGACGAATCGGAAGATGAGTCCGAAGGCTCCTCTGGCGATGACTTTGACGATGAGGAAGAAGAGGATGAGTCCGAGTCTGGAGGCTCCTCTGGCGGTGACGAAGAAGAGGATGAGGATGAGTCGGAGGGTGACGAAGATGGTTCTGACGAAGACGGCGATGAGGATGCCGACAGCTCATCCGAGGGGGATGACAAAGACGATTTTGAAAACGAAGCAAGCCAGTCCGAGTCTGAGATTGAGGGTGATGATGATTCTGATTCCAACAGTCGGTCTGATGACAATGCCGAGGACAAGCAGGATTACGAACCCCAGAACAGGGAGAAGGATGACCCCGAAGAGTCGGCTGAAGAAGACGAACTTTCCGATGAAGAAATAGAGAGGGAAATGGAAAAGGAATGCGAGGGCATCTCTAAAGAGGAAATAGAGAATGAAGAGCTTGAGGATTACTTCAAGGGTCTCAGTCCTCGTGACACCGAGTACCTCTCTCGGCGAGACTTAGACCAGCACAACACTCCCCGGACTTCCGATGCGGACAGGAGGACTTACAAGGAGAGACGTGACATGGTTGCGGTGATGGTTGCGGCCATGACTCGCTCACTGGAGCAGGCACTTCGGTCACTGGCACGTTGCCGCAAGAAGCCCCTCATGAGGCACGGCAAAATTGACAAGCGGCGTCTTGTCCAGATTGCCAAGAACCTGAGCAAGGAGGTCTTCTACAAGACCCAAGATGGAATGACTCTGGATGTTGCGGTTGAAATCATACTTGATGAATCCGGCTCGATGAGCAGTAGCTGGTTCGAAACCCAGCTCTTGGCGCTGGCCATCGGTGAGGCCCTGACGGCGATAAAGGTTCCTTTCGAGATGACAGGAACTACGACGGTTTCACACAATGTTCCACTGGACGGATTCACCCGGACAAAGCCGATTGTTTACAACCACTACAAGACCTTTGGTGAATCGTGGCACAATGTGCGGTATCGCATTGTTCATAGCAGTCACCACAACAATAACATTGACGGTGAGGCCGTTGAGTACTGCGCATTCCGTCTGGCACAGCGGCCAGAGCGGCGCAAGATAATCTTCTCACTGAGTGACGGCAGGCCCTACGGTGGTCAGGGGAGGGAAGCAGAGCTTGCGGAAAACATCGTCCGGGTCTGCAAGCGTTGCCGTGAGAGCGGCATCGAGGTTTACGGATTCGGAATCGCAACGACCGAGCCTAAGCAGTATTACGGAAGTGAGTATTTCGTTTATCTGAAAGACCCCACTGAGATGGGGCCTCAGTTCGTTCGGACATTCGCCCGGATTGTGACCGGGGGCATGATAAGAGTGTAGGAGTTGAAATGAAACGAAACTTAGTATGCCATTGTCAGGTAGGAACCTCTGACAAGATATACCTGCATTGCATTCGTACCAATGCAAACAGCACTTATACCGTCGTGGGGAAGTGGGGCAGGCGTGGCCAGAAGAATCTCCAGACTCAGGTTAAGGGAACATACCCTACCGAGGCTGATGCGGTTGCGGAGCAGACGAAGCTCCACCGTGAGAGGATTCGACTGAAGGACTACGTGGATATTGAGAGTCCTAACTATGACGGCCCTCTTACCATGGCGGACGTGGCCGAGCATTTCGAGGACGATGAAGAAGAGGCCAAGAGGACTCTGGACATCCCTGCCGGACAGCGGTGGGCGATTACTGCGCCGGGTAAACGCAGGCGGTATGTTAACGGGCCTGCCAGTATCAAGCTGAAGCCGGAGGAGGAAGCTTCCAAGGGCCACTGCGAGTGTGGCAGTGATATTTTTGAAAGCACAACGGATTGTAATGGGAAGCGCATGTACCGCTGTAAGGGGTGCGGCAAGATATGGGGCCAGAATGGCAAGTCTGTGAAGAATGATGACTACGATGAGGATGCGGTTATCTGCATTGACAATACCGGCATGGAAGACAAGTTCGATGAGGGTATCGAGTACATCAGTGAGGAGCACTCCGGCGAAGGATTGATTTACGTGTATGACAGGTTCGGAAAGAAGCAGGAATGTTTTGAGGACAGGTTCAAGAAGCAGAGTCCGTTCAAGCATCTGAATCCGGGCGATGCCGTAAAAGCTTTTATGAGTTCGGACTGGGCAGGCCCAGAGATGAGTGGTCTTACGAATGAACTACGGATGATGTAAAAATGATATTTGCCAGATACAATGGAGCAGGTTCGGAGGGGTTGACGGTGGGCAAGGTCTACATGGCCAAGCCTGAAGTCAATGACGTTGAGACTGTCGCTCTTGAGTCTCTGGAAGTCATCAATGATGTCGGTGAGAAGTTAAAGGTCAGCCCGGAGAAAGAGGAGTTTGAATACCTTGATGAGGTCTATGCTGTCGTTGCCAAGCCGTTCGAGGACTTGGACGTTGGTGAGGTCGTTGCGCTTGACGGGGCGACGGAGGACAGGAGCCTCTACCACCTGAAGGGCATGGGTTACCGGGGAGCTGACTATTTTGTGATTCTGGACAGGACAAACGTATTCCCCGGCCTCACCGTTCTTGACTGTCACAGCAACAAGTGGGTCTCGGTACGCCGGGTGGATGAGTGTCTGTGGATAGTGACCGACGGCGATGAGATGCGGTCACCGTCAGAGTTCATGTTTGCCGTGTCAGGCGGCGATATTCTGGCGGAGCCTATCGTCAAGTGCATCGAGGCCACAGGTAAGCCCAATTTGACGGAGGGCAGGCTGTACGTGCTCAAGGGCCGAGACAGGGACGGTATGTTAATACTGGAGGACGATAGCGGCGAGGAGGGCACTTTTGCCTTTTCACGCTTTTCGATGGATTCATGAAGATTTTTCCGGATTTTGAGCTTTCTTGTGCAATAGTGTGTTGGAGGTAAAAAATGAACGACAAAGAGATTAAAGAGATGGTAGAAAAGGTTGAGACGCTTCTTGGCGGAAGTGACACTATTAGTCTTGACCTGAACGACCCTGCCATATCGGACAAGGTCGTTGAGCTGAGAAAAGCTCGTAACCGTCTGGAGCTGTCGAAGAAGGGTTTGGCAGTTGAGTTTGATGCTCAAGGGGGAACCATGACGGTCTTTCGTATCGGTTCGGTTGACCCTGCGCCCAAGAGCGCCAAGGCTCCTGAGAAGAGTTCGAAGAAGCCCAAGAAGCGGCCAGCCCCGAAGCGCCACCAGCATTCGTACGTAGCGCCCCGCATTGCCAAGGACATCATTGACCTTCTGGTTGATGCGGCCAGTTATATCATACAGTTGGTTGGCCCGACTCAGTGCGGCAAGACCACCATTGCCAAGTACGTGGCGGGTGAGCTTGGTCGCAAGTTTTTCAAAATCAACTGCCGGGGCGACATGGACTCGGCGGCTTTCATCGGTGAGAAGACGATTGAGGTTGAGGAAGTCGAAGTCAATGGCGAGACGAAGCCAATACAGAAGATTTCCTATCAGAAGGGAATTATCGAGAAGGCCATGACCGAGGGACTGGATGAGAACGGTCAGGAAGTTGGGCCAGCCGGACTTCTGCTGATTGATGAAATCACGGCATGCCCGGCCAACGTGGCACACGTTCTTAACGGCCTGTTCGAATCTGATGGCCCTCGTAGAGCTCTTATTCTTGACCAAGACGGTGGCAGGGTAGTTCGGATTCACAGCCAGTTTCGGATAATCGTTGCGGGTAACACCGCCGGACGGGGCGCTCAGGAGTTCAGCGACAGTGTCTATGCGGCACAGCTCGACGCACTTGACCTGAGTCTGCTTCACCGAATCTCGGCCTGCTTCAGGATGGGCTATGACCGGAAAGTTGAGAAGCACATCCTTGCTGAGAAAATCGGCGATGATAAGGTTGCGCAACTGGTAATCAGTTTCCGTGATGCGATTCGGAGTCACATCAAGTCTGGCAAGCTGACCTCGCCGTTTTCAACCAAGAACATCGTTGACATAGCGAACCTCTACAGGGTCTTCGGCAACCTTGGCAAGGCAATCTACTACGCTGTCTTTGAGCACCTGCTCCCCGAGGAGAGGGCGGTCTACAACGAGACGGCGGTAACGGTTTTCGCCAAAGACCTCATGAAGGAACATGTTGAACCCGAAGTTGATTACCTCTAATCCTCAGTTGTTAGCTCTCTGAGGAGGGGCGGTTCGAAAGAGCCGCCCCTAATTTTTTTATTGCAGGTAAATTATCTATCTGGTATCTTCTTGCCATTGTTGGAGATTGCGCATGGTGTCAGACCTCAATCAAGTAGACATTACGAACCACGACCGTTACTTGGTTTACGAGATGCTCAACAGGGAGGTGAGCTTCCGTGCCCCGGCCCGAGGACGCCGCAAAGGCAAGAAGCGCAAGGGCGTTGTCGAGCAGGTTTGCCGAAACATCTTTGACAATGCAGTGGAGCTGACCTTAAGCGGTCAGCTTTTTCAGTTTGAGGAGCCTGTGGCCATCGTGGGCCACAACAGCAACATCGTTTTTATCTACGGCGACATCAATGCCCCAGAGATGACTGACGATGAGCTGTTCCTTGAAATGCGGGTCTCAGCCGACCGTGGAGAGACCTTGCAGGATGTGCTCTCACGTACGAGGCCCAACGTCATTAAGGTAGTCACGTTTGTACTGGGAGAATCCGTCAAGAAACCCCGTCGTACATGGCGGAAATCCAACTGAATCTTTCTTTTTGAGTTTCTTTCATATTTTTCCGGATTTTTTCCTCCTGTCTGCAATAGTGTATACAATAGTACAGGAGAAAATCATGAAAGAGTCAATTCAAGCATATGAGGTCAGCGCCGCCATGAATTATCACGCTGACGAAGGCCCCAGAGAGATGTCCCTCTGTATGGTATTCACGGCCCCGGATGATTACACGGCGATTGTTCAGGCCGTAGACTGGGCCAAGGACAGGGAGAAGGCCCTCGGTGAAATCCACAGTGGAATGTTCTTTGCGGCTATCAAGGTCAGTCATTACCACATAGGACACTACGATAACGACAGGCACGAGTTCGGAACTCGGAGAGGCATGCAGTTTTTCGAGTGGAAGCACGACTATCCCTGTACCAGACTTTACCCGGTTGGGAACACTCCGATGGAGGACAGCCTACAGGACAGCATTGAGGCCTTCAGGACAAGACCCGGTTTGAGAATTAAGCCCTACCTGACCAGACAGAGGCTCACCACCGAGAGGCTGTTCAATCCTGCATACGACAGAGACCGCACTTGCAAGTGCGGCCATCCTTACTATCGCCATTTCGATACGCATGAAGACATGCTCGCTGTCGGTTGCAAGTATTGCGGGTGTGTCGGGTTTGTTGCGGCGACGCTGGACGATGCCTGTGAGAAGTGTGAGGGGCATGGAGATATTTCGGTTACGTCCGGGGCCAGCGGTGGATGCACCCGGCGTCGGTGCTCTGGATGCGCTGGCACGGGCATCGCCAAGGAAGTTTCGGTGGAGCATGGGAGAAAGCAAAGTGAGGGATAATATCTTTTTCAAGGCGGCTCGTTTCACGCAGGGAGTGACCCTGCGACTGGCCCCGTTTGCGGCGGCTGTGTTGACGCTGAGGGGCGACACTAGGGCGGCAGTGGGTATGCTGGTGGTGTGGGCAATGGTTGTGACAGCGATGTTGACAATCAAAGAGCCTACAGCAAAGGGGGGTGGACAATGAGTGACGAAGACGAAGACGCAGAGGCAAGAGGTTACATTTACACTCATTGGGATTGTCCCTTGTGCGAGTTCGACAACGTGACAGAGGGACATTGCCAAGGCGAGAAGATAGAGTGTGAGGGGTGTGGAAAATCGGTGCGAGTTGGAAACACCACATAACGACAGAACAATTTCTATGGGAGTGAACACATGACGGATGCTCGGATACAATGTGGCGTACTGAAGCCTGTGAACGTGGCAGGTAATACCACTGGAAGATTCACACGAAGACTCCGACAGAAAAAAGGGCGAAGCTTCCCTGCATGTAGGGCGCACACTCCCGCCAATTTATTCGCAATGCAATTCGAAGGAATAGGGTAGATGAGCAAGTTGAAAAGCAATCCTGAAGTGCCACTTACTTCTGAACAACAGCAGGAGATTGGCAAGTGCCTTTGCGCTTTTGGCGGAACGACCCTCAGCACCGTCTACGCTGACGGAATGTATATCGGGTACGTGGCGGACAATGTCCTCGAACAAACGAAGGCAGGGAAGTTTCATCTGGGCACTTCTTGCGGTGCTGTAAGGAACAAGCTTAGTCCGAAGATATGTGACATCCTTCTCAGGGCCGAACATGTTATGGCTCTTCTTCAGCCGATTTATAAGCCGGGCGTTATGGAGCAGACCGAAGAGATGGAACCAGAGCCGGGGCCGGAAGATGAGACCTCCGGGGATGATGTGGAGCGCATGGAGATTGTCGCTCTGGCCGTCAAGGATTTGAGCCGTAGGGACGCCAAGTATGTAGAGAAGGTGGCCCACAACACTGGCTGTTCTTTACGACCTGACTATATCGAGATTTGTGGAGATGAATGGGTGTTTTTTGAATCGGAGTAAGGAGAGACTATGAAAGAATGTGATTACAACCACCTGATACTTTACGCCAAGGGCCACTACGAGCGTACAGACCGCCTTGAAGATGTTCGCAAGATTATGGCACACCGAACTGGAAATGAAACCGTGAGCGATGAGGACGTGTGGCATTGTGCTGTGCATGCTCTGGAGGAACACTGCCCGGATGGGCTGGGCAGGGTTATGACTGACCTATTCAAACCTGAATGGAAGAAGGACTACCCGATGTTGTGGTTCGCTCCTCAGTGTTCTCTCAGTCAGGCGCTCTATCATGTTCTCCTTGAGCTGATGAAACTCAAGGTGTCGGATGGAGACGGCAATACGGTTATTGAGCTGGGCTACCCAGACCCGGACGTATTACCGATGAGCGAGAACGCATTAAAGAGACTGGAGGAAGCGAAGGTCGTATGAGTTGGTTCACCCTGAAAGACCAAGCATCGAGGAGCAAGCGCAAGGGCATCTGGCTTCGCTTTGACAGTCCTTTGATGAAGGATGTTCAGGAGGCCGTCAAGAAGTCCAAGTGCAAGCGACCGTCAGAAGTTGTAGGGCGTGTCATCATTCATGAGTTGAGACTGAACAACGAGGTGATGCTGGAGGTCTGGTGCAAGTCACTGCTCGACAACGTGAGGGGCAAACAACGATACAACGTTTTCTATATCACGATGAAAGAGAACCCGGACTGGATATGTGAGGGCGACCTCGGAAGGGGGATGAAATGAGAAAGCTCACTGGTACGGCTTCAGCTTTTGCGTGGCTGATAATATTCTTGGTTTTTTTCTTTGTGGGTTTTTGCAAGGTTGCTCCATACATGATGGAAGCACTGCAAGTTGGGTGGAAGCCGTTGCTTGGTGCTCTGGTTTCTGGAGTCGGATTTATTCTTACCATCCACTGGGCGATGAGTGGCGAGGAGGAGAAAGATGAAACAGGTTAAGATACTGAGAGGCCCGAGCGGTTCGGGCAAGACCACGTGGACAAAGAAGCTGGCCGACAAGCTGGCCAAGGACGGTATCGGCGTGACCGTCGTGAGTGCAGACCACTTCTTCGAGAGTACTGAGACATCCATGGGGGACGTGGGTGTCCATGAGCATCCTGTCTACAACTTCGACGTGACGAAGTTGCCCGAGGCCCACCAGTATTCCCTGAACGCATTTCTGAGGGCGCTCTTGGAGGAGCACCCGGTTATCGTGGTGGACAACACGAATGAGCGCCGCTGGGAGTACATGAACTACGAGATGGCGGCGAAGCTGGCCGGGTATGAAATCGAGATTGTGGAGTTCGTATGTGAGACTATCGGGGACGTTCGGACTTGTGCCCGGCGGAGTGCCCACAGGGTGCCTCTGGCCGTCACCGCAAAGAAGGCCGTCTTCATGGAGGAGGACAGGCGAGCGACCCGCATCCCTATAGAAGGTGTATAATAGACCATGAAAAGATTAGTCATTGTGAGGCACAGGTACGGGGATGACGTTGATATTTACCCCGTATGGGTCACAGGAAGCCCCACAAGGGACGAACTCCAGCAGGCCGCTATCAAGACCTTCGATATTGATTTTGAGCCTCACAGGGGCGAATTCATCGAAATTGACGATATCTGGGGCGACGATATAAAAACTTTGCAGTTTGAGTAGATTTTTCCGGATTTCAAGGTCTCCTCTGCAATAGTGTGTCAGAAAGGAGAAGTGATATGACAGAGCAGGAACAAAAGTTCGGAGTGAACATCTGGTGGAGTGTTCCGACAGTGCTTCTGGACGGTAACTTCGTTCAGGACACGTTGGTCAAGCACGGCTTCGAGCGTGGTGACATCCCCCTGCCGTCTCGGCGTACGGAAGTAAGCCGAGCCTGCTATTCCTTCCAGAACAGGCGTAGCCAGACGGAACGCCGGATTACTGAGAAGACGCAGGACAATGGCAAGTATGTCGTTTACGGCATTCTTGACCAGAACCGCAAGGATGACGAACACGTCGGCTTCAGCCAGACAACGACGGTTTACCTTGACAAGGATACCGGCGAGGTACGTGTGGAGGGTGAGCTGGGCAATGAGATTCTTGAAGCCATTGCGCAGTACGAGGGTAAGGTCTCGGATGAGGATATCCGAACTTTCCTCCGCAGTGTAATCAAGATGTGCTACGGCGTAGCCAAGCGTCCGAGTGGCGGAATCTATTTCGTGCCATCTCGGTTCGCCAACATCGTTGAGAGCGCACAGTTGGTTCTTGACGAAATCAAGAGCAACGCCCGGCTGTACGTCGAGGGAATCATCAACGGCACTCAGGAGCGTGAGATTGTCTGGGAGTCGGTCGAGAGTAATGTTGAGACCGAAGTCCAGCAGGCCCTGTTGGCCGCAGAGCGTATCGAGCGGAGCGCCAAGGCAGTTGGTAGCCAGAAGGCGAAGCTCGAACGGCTGAACGAGATTGTGGAAGTCTACAAGGGACTGCTCGGCAGGGAGGCTCACTACGAGTCTCTGGCAGAGCGCCTTGAGGAAGCCGTCCAGCAGGTCTCGGCGAAGATTGCCGATATCAAGGCGGCGACCCCGGATAAGCCCGTTCGCAAGAGCGGTGTGAAGAAGCGCAAGACGAAACCTCGTGGCTCGAAGATTTACGAGGCGGTGGTCAAGGTGCTCAAGGCCGAGGATAAGCCTATGCACTTCCGGGGAATCACGAAGGCAATCACCGACAACGGCAGTTACTCTGGCACCGCCAAGTATGCGGCCTACTCGGTGAAGAAGACCATAGAGCTGGCCATCCGGGGCGGAGACGAACGGGTCGTTTACGTCGGACACGGCCAGTATAAAGCGGCCTAATACGAAAGGCAAACCGAACCCCGGTTTCGACCGGGGTTCTTTTGGAGGTACACATGGTGGACGTGGAGCAACGTATCGAAGAGCTGGAACAACTTGTTCGCTATCATGCGGATTTGTATTTTAACGAGAGCGCCCCTGAAATCACCGATGCGGAGTTTGACGCACTGGTTGATGAGCTTCGAGCGCTTGCACCCGACAGTGCCGCCTTGCAGGAGGTCGGTGCTGTTCCTTCCTATGGACGCAAGCTCACGCATGAGCGGCCAATGGGTTCACTGGAGAAGGCCAAGACGAATGATGATGTTCGCAAGTGGGCGCTTGAGAACAGCAGTCAGCCCGGCGACGATACCGAAGTTGCAGTCATGCCCAAGATGGACGGCATAGCCTGTCGGCTGAACTATGAGAAAGGCCGTCTCATGGAAGCGGCAACCAGAGGCAACGGGGATGTCGGACAGGACGTGACTGACAACGTCCGGGCCATGCAGGCCATACCGAACAATGTGTCTCCCAAGTTTACCGGGGAAGTCAGGGGCGAGGCCTTCATGCCGAAGAGTGTTTTCGAGAATCTTAACGAGGAGCGCCGGAGAAAGGGGGAGAAGCCGTTCAAGAATCCCCGCAACGCCGCCTCGGGTTCGCTCACGTGTGAAGACCCGAAAGTGACAGCCAGCCGGAATCTCGGTTTCAGGTTCTATGACATCCTCGATGATGAAATGGAGTTTGAGACAGAGCAGGAGAAGAGAGCGTACGGAGTGGTTGAACTGAAGGGTATGGAGGCGGTGGATATGCAGGTCATTGACCTCATCCATTTCGAGGCTCTTGCCGTGGACATGGAATCCAAGAGGCCGTCCATGGATTACGAGATTGACGGAATCGTGCTGGCCCTGAACTCCATTGCCGACCAAGAGGCCGCTGGCTTTACGCCGAACGGCAAGAACCCAAAAGGCAAGGTGGCTTACAAGTTCAAGCCGGAGCAGAAGACGGCACCGGTAAGGGCCATTGATGAGCAGGTCGGACGGACTGGGCGGCTCACGCCAGTCTGCCGTATCGAGCCTACCTACATCGCCGGAAGCACCGTCTCGAATCTGACCCTGCATAACTACGGCAGAGTCAAAGAGCTGAACATAGACGTGGGCGATGAGATTCTTTTTGAGAAGGCCGGAGACATCATACCGCAGGTCGTGCGTGTCATAGACCGACATGGACGCCCTGAGACTTTTCACCTGCCCCCGGAAATCTGTCCTTCCTGTGGTGGGCCAGTCAGGATTGATGAGAAGGAAATCAATCTCTGGTGTGACAATCCTGCATGCCCGGCCAAGCTGGACAGGCGCATCCTCCACTGGCTTAGAACGCTGGACGTTCTTGGCGTGGGGCCGGAGACAGTTATCGCCCTGTGCGACAAGGGGTATGTCAAGGACATCTCTGACCTTTACTTCCTGACACATGTTCAGGTGAAGGAGATTACCGGCGGCGAGAGGGCGGCGGAGAAAGTCATCACGGCCATCCTCGAAAAGAACGAAGTGCCGCTGTGGCAGTTTATCTGTGCGCTGGGCATACCCAACGTGGGGCCGACAACTTCCAAGGAAATCGCCAAGCGATACCAGAAGCTGGACAACATTGCTGGCCGAATTAACGAGATAGAGGAGGATACCCTCATAGCGAGTTTTACTGAGCTTGATGGCGTGGGGCCTACGATTGCCAAGTCCATCGCTGACGGACTACGTTCGCTTAAGCCAACCATTGACAAGCTCACTGACTGCATTGACGTGATTGACGTGCAATTCAAGGACGGCCCTCTGGTTGGCAAGACATTCTGCATTACCGGGTCACTGCCGAGCGGCAAGAAGAAAGCTGAGCTGGGCAAGGAAATCGAGGATGCTGGCGGAGAGATGAAGACCAGCGTGAGCGCCGGGCTGACCTATCTTATCATGGCCGACCCGGAGAGCACCTCGGGCAAGGCACAGAAAGCCCGGAAGCTGGGCACAGAGTGTGTTACCGAGGAGCAAGTGATGGAGATGATTGGATGAGTGGATATTACAGCCCGGAAGATTACGAGAAGAAACATGGAGAAGTTCTGGTCATGTTGAATGACCTCTTCGTACAGAATCCTCCTGTCCCTCCAGACCCCCTCTTACAAGACCTGCGAGACTGGCAAAGAGGCGAAGGCTCGTGGGAGACTGCCGCCAAGGTGGAAGAGCACGAAGGACGATACCACGAGGTTATGGATATTTTGGAAGAGCTGTTCGAGGATATGAAAGACGATGCGGCTTCACGTTTCAACTTCTTCGGAAATGTCTTCAATAGAGACAAAGCGGTTCGGGTGTACGATTGGTTCTGCGGAGAACTGATGCCAGACACAGAGAGACCGCTGAAACCGGAGATGATTGAAACACAAAAAAGCACCAATGGTTTCGAGGAGTTCTGGGAGCATGTTCTCGATGAAAAGATTTGGGCCAACGGTACGGAGATGAAGCGTCGCCGTGACCTCTACACTGAACAGTGCCAGAAAGACTTCAAGGTCGTGGCACACCAAGCATGGAATACAGGAAGATGAAGTGCACAGTCTGTGGAAAACTAATGACCCAGCAGGAAAGCCCGAACGGCGGCAAGCTGTATGTGGCCGAGGAGCGAAAGGAGTTCTTTAGCACTGAGTGTTTCGACCCGGACATTGACTGGTGGAAGTGCACTTACTGCGGAACCAACGTGTACGTAAGCAAACAGGAAATTGGCTCGGCAGGCCAAGGTGAAGATTGATGCGGAGAGCTATGAATGGCAGAGGTATGGGGCTGGGGGGTGCGCATCAGCTTAATGAACACGCACATTGATTTCAATTCGCAGAGGTGGGTTCGGCCAAGGTGCGGATGGATAAACCGTGGATGGAATCCGAGGGTACTGGATAGAACGGTAGAGGAGCAGGGGCGTGCGTATCTGCTTAATAAACACGCACACTGATTTAATTTGTGCCGTGGCGAGATTCGGAGGGACGGGCAAAGCTAGGGACTGGACAGGAGGGATTGGGTTTGGAGCAGGGGTGTGCGTATCTGCTCAATAAACACGCACACTGATTTTATGAATGGGGGTGGAAGGTTACGGCGAAGAGGGGACGGCCAAGGAGTGGTGTGTTCAGGAGCGAACTCCGGGTGAGCGTATGGAGTTGAAACTTACGCTTAAGAATTTTCCGTGTAAGGCAATTGAAGAAAGGAGATTGTATGGTAATACGGGGATGCGCCCGGTAAACGCATCAGTTGAGCAACTGCTACCCAACGCTCCCCTACTGGTACAGAGGGTTAGAAGTACCGCTTAACCACAACGTAAAAGCGTTGACAATATGAAAGAAGGTAAAAATGCTAGAAGGCAAGAAATATGAAATTAGAGGCGTTGTGCCTCTTTATCTTCATAACGGACAGATGGTTGACCCTCTCAATCCTTATTCAAAGGCCATGAAGAAGGTTACCAGTAAACGCACCAAAACTGACGAAGACCATGAGGCCATGGCTCGTATCGAGTGGGAGGGTGGCTTCTATTTCGACGGAGATGCTCCCGCAACCCCGGAAGACATCCCCACCGAGTATCGTGGTAATATCGTAATGCCCACACACTGCATCGAGGCTATGTTGCGTAATGCGGCGGCCAAGACAAAGGGCGGTGTTACGAAAAAAGACTTCGCCTCTGCGGTCTTTGTAGAGGGTGATTTCCTACCGCTAGATTGCGATGCAGACCCTTCAGACCTCAATGAGCTGTTTGCTCTGGGCAAGTTCTCAACGAGGGTTCCAGTCAAGGTCGGCCAGCAGAGGGTGATGAGAACACGCCCGTTTTTCACGAGGTGGGGCCTGAAGTTCGAGGTAAGGTATGTCACAGACCTTGCGAACGAATCGGAGATTGATGAAATCGTCGAGACCGCAGGCATACAGGTAGGTCTCTGTGACTGGAGGCCGAAGTTCGGTCGTTTCGAAGTTGTTTCAGCCAGTCAAAGCTGAAAAGCATTGGCTGGGTTTGTAGCGTAGTGGCAGGTACTGCCATGGGAGTGGAATCGGGGGGTGCGCATCCGCAACACGCACAACTATTTTGTAAAGACCATCGGATGGAAGGGGATGGCACTGCATGATATAGGAGAGGATGGTAGTGGAGTGAAGAGTAATGGAGTCAGGGAGTGCGCATTGACTCAAAACTTACGCACACTGATTTTTAGGAATCTGGCGGGTGATGGTAACGTCGGGAGAGAAACGACGTGGATAGTCAAGCATGGACATGTAAAGGAATAGGGGGTGCGTATCTATAATAAACACGCACATTAACAACTAACGTGAGCCAGCTTATTCATATAGCGGCTCAAAGGAGGTAGGTATGAGTATCCAAATCGAGAACGGGGAAGTGCAGATGGGTAGCCTGCAAAGGGGAGATGTGTTTACAACTGTTCAGTTGGAAACCATAACTCAGCAGATGCATGGTACGAAGGAGTATGAGCTGGGTGTCTTGCAGTTCATGAATGCAATTGAATTACACTTTCTTAAGAGAGAAACAAAGGATGATGTTTGTGTGAGGGTACTTGATGACCATAGTACAGTTCGCATCCTCACTCATCCTGAACAGGCAGAGTACACTCGTAGCAGGTCTGGAAATATCAAAAAGAGATTCAGGAAGAATCATCGTAAGTCACAGGGTGTGGATATGGGTAAGCTATCCAGTGAACAACAGAAAAGGCACGCTGAATTTCTTGCGAGAACTGGGGCCGAGATTATAGCTCTGGGGTATGCCAGTCGGGCACGTCAACCGTCAAAGGTTACGAAATCAAGTGTTAAGAAATTGCTTAACATGAAATCGCCAACAGCTAGTGTGCCTCATCCAAGTACACAGCCTGTAGAAAGACCGGTTGCTCAGGAGCCAGTCATGCAGATGCCTGCATCAGAGGTGGGGGTTGAAACACCGGTTGCCGCAGTGAGTTCTGGTTAACTTTAAGGGAATGGAGGGCAACGATACGCACGGGAGAGCAGTGTAGCGGTGAGGACGGAACTGGAGGGTATGGACTCGGAACGGAACAGGGGATGCGCATCTGTTAACACGCATAGGATTTGAGATGGCCAAGAAACACCAGATAGTCGTATCGAGTAAGAAGGGTCGCTCGGCGGCTGGCCGCAAATGGAGACGGCAGGCAAAGGAGCGGCTGGAGGTTCGCTCTGACGCCAAGGGGCCTGTGCCCCGGCAAAGTAAATCTCGGAGACCCAAGGACAAGGGCCGCAAAAAGTTGAAAACGGCCCTGTACAGGCAGACAATCAGCCCGGTGGCTCAGGGTAGGGGAACGCTGGGTAGCGTTGTTCCTGCGGCAATCTGGAGCCATTTAGAGCATAATACGGAGGATACATCATGAAGTACCATGAGTTGAAGCTGACGGCGGCGGAATATGGTGAACTGCCCAAGGGGCCGTTCCCCGACGGCTATCTGGAGAAGGTCGAATTTGGCTTCCGTTTCGTGACAGGCAAAGACCCCAATATAATCGGCGAGGTCGTTGAGGGCATGGATATGTTCCAAGACCAGTGGGCTGGGCTGTCGGTGCCAAAGAGGGGTTGTCGCTGGTACAAGGTGAACATTGTGGAGGAGCATGAAGATGCCGCTTAAGTCTACAACCAGAGTAGAGACGGTTCCAGCATCCAACTTTGTTGGTACGATGGCTATTAACGTGGACAATGAAGGCATATCGGATGCGGAGTTCAGGGCGATGTTTCGGCGTACACTGCCAATTGTCCAATATGACAGCAAGTGTTCCTGTGGAAAGCCCGGTAGAATAAGGCACGACAATGACCTTTGTGCTGGTTATCATTGTGACGAATGTTGGAATTCGTTACTTTCTGACGCTCGCTCTCGTAGTTGGTGAGTATAATAGGTTATGAATGCATTAGAGTTACTTGAAGAGAGAAAGAAGGAGCATGCTCGGAAGCAGGCCGAGAATGACCTTCTCAATCGCCAGATAAGCGATAATGAGAAGAGCATCATTGAGCTTGTGGAGAAAATGGAGATTGCTCAGGAGGGCCTGTCTTTCTTGGAGGCCTTTGCCAATGAGCGCCGTGGCTCCATGAAGGGCAAGATAGAGTCAGTCATTACCGAGGCCATGCAGTTGATTTACGACAAGAGCTACAGTTGCGAGTTGACCTACTCGGTTAAGAACAATCGGAGTCACTTGGCAATTGAGATGGTTCGGAAGACGGCCAAGGGTGAAGTGCGCAGGGAGATTGGCGGCTTTGGCGGAGGCATGGCCGACACGATGAGCGTACCCATGCGCCTGATGGTTCTGATGGGTTCGAAACAGACTGACAAGGTGTGTGCCGTGGATGAGTGCTGGAAGCACATGGACGGAGAGCGAGTCGAACTGGTCGGCAAGTTCTTGCGCCTGCTGGCTGACAGGCTTGGCATCCAAGTTGTATTCTGCTCGCACCACACGACATTACGTGACTTTGCGGACAAGGCTTACCATGTCGAAGAGAGGGATGGAACATCCAAGGTGGAATTAATTTGATTTTTTTCAAGCTCCCTCTTCTCGTAGGCGTATAATAGATAGAACATTCAAGTGATTGAGCTTGGCAGTATGAAAGGAAATAACAATGTCTGACCTGAGAGTTATCACCGCATCTGACGATTTAGCCGCCGTGGTTGACCGGGGAGCCGAACTGGACAAGCAAATCAAAGAGCTTTCCAAAGAGGACTCGGGTGTCAAGTCCAAGATTATCGAGCAGATGAGCGGCGAGATTCAGGACGGCGAAGTCAGTGTCAAGATTCAGGGCAACGAGGCCGTGGCTGTTTTGACGGCCAGCGAATCCATGTCCGTTGACTCTGGAGCCGAGCAATTTCCATCTTTAAGGGAGTCCTTGGACAAGGGCTTCTTGCAGACTGTCGTGGAAGAAAAGATAAGTCTCATCGTGCCGCCGGAGGATGTTGAGCGTGCCGCTCAGATTCTGAAGGACGCAGGCATTGATGCGACTACGAGCTACAGCGTTTCTGCCAAGGCTGTTGACGTGCGCAAGATGCGTGAGTCAGAGTCAGCTTCTGTCGAGGAGACAGAGGCACGCAATACGCTGGAGTCGTGTTTGTCTGTGAAGACAACGCATAGAATAAAATACGAAAAGTAAAGGGGGATAAGAATGGCCAAGGTTAATGAGGAAAAGGAACAAACATTTGAGGGTTGTTACGGGGAGAAGGTCGCTTACGATGAGCTGATAACTTTTCTCGGGGATGCATTCCTCGCCAATCGTGATGCCGAGGACGCCGGTTCGGATGAGCGCTTTGCCACCTGTATCTGGGGACACTCTGGTATCGGAAAGACAGCTATCGTCAAACAGCGATGCAGGGAGCCGGTAAAGTGGAACGGCAAGGACTATGACGGCTACCGGGTGATTGACGTGCCGCTGGCCCAGTTCGAGGAGATGGGTGACCTGCACGGTATGCCCTCTCGCTATGTCAAGGTTATCAAGAACGGTGACCAACCCAAGGTGGAGCGCTGGGTGCCGGAGGAAGTTGTGAATGGCTATCTGGAAGCTGGCTGGCAACTGGTGTACGATGCCGGAGTCCAGACCAAGTATGCGCCGCCGGACTGGGTACCGCAGGAGCCGGGGCCGACAATCCTTTTGCTCGATGACTGGAACAGGGCAAGTGTCCGAATCATCAAGGGCGTCATGCAGTTGCTTCAGAACTACGGCATGGTAAGCTGGAGCCTG
>Ga0180438_10002110_pt1 | contig 33500 bp, 27 predicted proteins | sample SS_ome_12_FD_132455 | JGI IMG/M metagenome (GOLD analysis project Ga0180438, IMG submission 132455) | Hypersaline lake sediment archaeal communities from the Salton Sea, California, USA - SS_3_D_2 metaG | ecosystem: Environmental > Aquatic > Non-marine Saline and Alkaline > Hypersaline >... | reverse complement strand
CGGTTGCTGTGCTGTTGTGCATCGCCGAGTTGCAGGACAAAACCGACGTGTCACCCGACGGCGTGGTCGAGTACTCTGGCCTGGTCAAAGAGATCCGCCCGGTGACCATCACCACCTACCAGATCCTCACCCACCGCAAGCGCCGTACCGACGACTTTCCGCATTTCAAGCTGTTCAACGAGCGCGACTGGGGTCTGATCATTTACGACGAAGTTCACTTGCTGCCGGCACCGATCTTTCGCATCACCGCCGAGATTCAGGCCCGGCGCCGGTTGGGCCTCACTGCCACGCTCATCCGCGAGGACGGACGCGAGACCGACGTTTTCTCACTCATTGGCCCCAAAAAGTATGATGTGCCCTGGAAAGACCTGGAAAAGCAGGGCTGGATCGCTACCGCCGAGTGTCATGAAATCCGCATACCGCTGCCGGATGACCTGCGTATGACCTACGCCCTGGCCGAGCAGCGGGAAAAGTTCCGCGTCGCCGCTGAAAATCCCGACAAACTCGAGATCGTCCGGCAATTGTTGGACAAGCACCGCGAGGATACCGTACTCATCATGGGCACCTATCTGGACCAGCTTCAAGAGATCGCCGAGGCCATTGGCGCGCCGCTCATCACCGGCAAGACGCCGGTGCGCGAGCGACAAGCGCTTTTCGACCAGATCCGCCGGGGCGAGATCACCCAATTGGTCGTCTCCAAAGTGGCCAACTTTTCGGTAGACCTGCCCGACGTCAACGTGGCCATCCAGGTCTCGGGTACCTTTGGCTCTCGCCAGGAGGAAGCGCAGCGGTTGGGCCGCATCCTGCGGCCCAAGCAGCACGGCCTGCTGGCTCACTTTTACGCCCTCGTCACCCGCGACAGCCGTGACCAGGAATTCGCCGCCAGGCGGCAGCTCTTTCTCACCGAGGAAGGTTACCGCTACGAGATTCTGTACGACCATGAAGTCGCCGAGTACGAGCCCGTAGTGCTGGACGTGGAGGCCGGGGTGCCCACGTCGCGGTTGCTGCCGGCGGGCTCACTGGTCATTGATGGTGAGCTTGTCCACGAGGGGCAAGAGGGGAATGAGGATTGACCCACGAACTTGAACTGCTTCAAAGTCTCACCGAATCCGATATCGAAAGCTGGTTCGACCCGGTGGTCCTGGCCGAGGCCAGGCGTCTTTATCGCGCCGGCCAGGTGTACCTGCCTGTCCGTCAGGATAACGTCCTCGCCGCCGAAGTGCGGGGGCACGATAGCATCTATTACGACGTAGCCATCGGCGTGACTGCTCAAATGATTCAGACCGTGTGTGACTGTGAAAGGCCGGGGCACTGTGAACACGTCGGCGCGGTGCTGCTCAACTGGATCCACAGTCCCCAGGATTTTGTCCCGGATGGCGAGATGCCTCCTTCGGGCATCCTGGACTTTCTTCGTGAGCTGATCGGGGACGCAGAAGGCGAAGAACAGATCGAGGCTGGCGATCGAGCCCCGGTTTTCGAGGCGCTGCCCAAGCTGGAGGATGTCACAGCGTCGGCGGCACAGTTGGAGCAAGCCCTTGAACAAGACCTGCGTGGGTTGCTTGCGGAACAGACCGTCAAGCAATTGAGAGTCATCGCCCGCCGCCGGCGCTGGAAGCTGCACGGCACCCGCAAAGATGGACTGCTGGATCAACTCGTCCAGCTTTATCTCGCGGCGCAGGATATGGCCGATCTTGTCGCATCCCTAAACGACGACGAACGCCTGACCATAGAGTTCCTGGCCCCGCGCGCCTCTGTGATACCTGCCCCCGAGGAGGTTGTCAGAAAGACTGTGCGAGGTATCAGCAGGCTCCGTTCCGAAAAAGAGGTCACCGCCGTTCTACAAAACCTCCAGGAACTGGGCCTGGCCTTTGTGGTAAAAGGTTACGCCGGCTGGACGTATCGCATGCCTGCCGTCGTCGCTCGCCAACTCCCATCCTGGCCCAACCTGCTGGCTCTTTTCAAGGGCGATCCTGCCAGGCTCGACATGCGGCAATCGCCTGTCTTTGCGCTGACGCAGGTGGCCTACCAGGTGTGGCAGTTCCTTCGAGAGTCGCCCATCCTCAAAAAAGCGCGGGCCTTGCCCAAGCCGGCGTGGATAGAGCAGCAGTGGCCCGGTCTGCAGGGCTGGCTCAATCCGGCCGATGAGTTGGCTGAACTGGAGCGAATGGGTAGTCGCTTCTGGTATGGTGTCTCCCAAGGACACATCGGCGTGCAACCTCTGCCGCCAGCCCTCTCCACAGCCGATTTGACTGCCTTGCGCCAGCATACCACCGTCACCGACGATATCCTGGACTTTGTCTTTAGCCTGCTGACGTCCATGGGCGTCGTCCAATGGGATTACGGTTCCGAGGTCCAGATCGACGCAAGCAGCATGACCACCTTTCTTTCCTACTCTGACGCCGACCGGCTGGGGATCCTCACCACAGCCTGGATGCGTCTAAGCTGGTGGACTGAAATGGCGCTGGTGCTGCGACACGTAAAGCATCTCCGGCTCCGCCGCAGTTTGCAACTGACCAGCTTTACGTACAGCGATCTGACCCAGGAACTGGCCCAGGCGCGGATGGTCGTGGTGACGATGCTGCGCCGCCTCGCCCCGGTCACGTGGTATGGCGTGGCTGACTTTCGCCGCCTTTTGCGTCGCCTCTGGCCTGACTATCTGCACGCCGGGTCGGCGACGTCTCACCGGCGTTGGTGGCTGGAGACAGCCGGCAGTGACTACCGTCTTTCTCCCGATAAAACAGCGGACTGGGAAGCGGGCTATGCCCCCTTTGTTACGGCTTGCCTGGAGGGCCCCCTCGCTTGGCTCGGCGTGGTGACGCTGGGGTACGATCGCCAGGGTCTGGTTGCTTTCCAGATCACCGACGTGGGGGCCTATTTGCTGGGTCTCCGCCAGAGCTATGGCGAGGCGGTGGCAGAGCCTGCCGGTCCAGCTCTGACGGTTCACGACGACGGCACGGTGTTGGCCCGCACTGGCTACGCGACGTCCGGCGCTTACGACCTGCTAAACATTGTGGGTCAACTGGAAACAACGTCGGCGCAGCAGTTCCGTTATCGCATCACGGTCGCCACTGCCCAGCGGGCCTTCGACCGGGGCTGGACGGGGCAGGCCATGCTGGACGAGTTGGAAAAACACAGCGACGGTCCCGTCCCTGGGCCGTTGCGGAGTCGCATGTTGGCCTGGGCCGAGGGCTATGGGCAGGTGCACCTGTACGACGAAGTGACGCTCGTCGAATTTGCCGACGATTTTGCGCTTCAAGAGTTGCTGGCCTCCACCAGCCTGGCGCAGCATCTCGTCTACCAATTCTCGCCTCGCCTCATCGCGGTCAATACCGAGGCCGCCGACGCCCTGCGCGACGAGCTCGTCCGCCTGGGACATACGCCGCGCATGGAGTGAATTAGAAACAACCGTGAATATCACAGAGATTCTCCGAGGCTACAACTTCAGAGTGCTTCTGGCCATGGCAGAGATAAGCGGCGTCGCCGTGGGTGTGCGCAAAAAGGAGCCGCACGTGAAGGCACTGGCCCAGGCATTGTACAACCGAGAGGCCGTGGCGCGTGCCCTGCCGCAACTCTCCTCTCGCGAGCGCCGGGCGCTGGATCTACTCAATATCTATGGCGGTTCGGCGACCAGCCAGCGTCTCAAGCAGGCGCTCGAGCGAGAGGGTTTGATCCAGGAACACCCGCAGGCGAAAGCGAGATACGGCTACCGGCCCGCGGAAGGCGATCCCTACCACCGGGACTCTCCCTATTTTGAAGACGTCGTAGCCCGGCTCACCTGTCTGGGTCTGATCGTCAGCCAGGGCAACAGCGATCCTTACGCCACCGTCATCGGCTTTGCTCCTGGCATCCGGCTGGTCATCCCTCCGTGGGTCATGCCCCACCTGCCAGAAGTGACCTTTGAGTTTAAAGAGGACACCGCCCTGCCCGAGCGTGACATTGACGTCGAGGCCTCGGCGCGCACCTTTCAGCGCGACCTCTATCTCTACTGGAGTTACATCCGCGATCACGAGACGCGCCTGACGCAACAGGGTTACGTCTATAAGCGCGACTTGAAAAAGCTCAACGAAACGCTGCTTGCCCCGGGAGACTTGGGCAAGGGCATGGGGGAGAGGGAAAACCTGCGCCAGCACTTTATCCGGCTGTTACTCCAGGAAATGAGCCTGTTAAAAGTGCGCCGGGCGAGGTCTACCGTGAGCGCGGTTCAGGTCAGCGATTTTTGGAGCGATGCGCCGCCGGTTCGCGTACAGAGATCCTTCCAGGCGTGGCGCGACGCCGTGTTCTGGAACGAGTTGCGCCATCTGCCCGGTATCACCGTTCAGTCGTGGTACACGGCTGACCTGTCGCTCATCGTCACCGCCCGAAAAAAAGTACTCGATCATTTGAGTACACTGCCCGTCGGGGAATGGGTGGCGCTGGAGCGACTGGTCAACCGCCTGCGTGTGATCGATTATGAATTCCTCTTTTCTCGCGAGGTGCCGGATCAGCGCCGCTACTATGGTTACGGCTACTATTCGCCCGACTATGACACGCCCTACTCGGCCTACCGTAACACGTTGGGCTGGCAGTTTTCACCCATCACCGATGAGGCTCAAGGCTGGGAGAAAGTCGAAGTGCAGTTCATCCACAATATCGTTACCGGCCCCCTGCATTGGCTGGGACTGGTAGACCTGGGATACGCTGGGCAGACGGACAAAGATGGTGCCGCCCTCCAGCCGGTGACCTATCGGGTGACAGACATCGGTGCCTGGTTGCTGGGCCTCGGTGACGCGCCCGACATCCCTGCCGCCGAGGGTCGGGTTGTCGTCCAGCCCAACTTTCGCATCTTTGCCCTGGATCCAATCAGCGACCACGTGCTCGCCACGCTCGATCAATTCGCCGAGCGGGTCAGCGCCGAGCGGGCCATCGAGTACAACCTCACGCGCGAGTCGGTCTACGCCGCGCAGCAGAGAGGGTGGACGGCCAGGCGAGTGGCCGAATATCTGGACAAGATCAGCGATACACCGCTGCCACAGAATGTGGTCCGCACACTGGAAGAGTGGGAGGTGCTTCACCGTCGCATCGTCATTCACCGGCGCACCGCCCTGGCACAAACGGCCACGCCGGAAGTCATGGCCCGTTTGTTGGCCGAAGAGACGTCGGCTGCGGTTCTGGGTCGCCGTCTGACGCCCACCCTGGCGCTGATCAAGTCCGGCAAAGATGTGATGCCCCGGCTGGTGCAACACCTGCAGAAACAGGGGCTGCCGCCAGCCCGAACGGCTCACCCCGGCGACGCGCGCCGTCCGTCTCTGACCCTGGCTGGCGACGGGCGATTGGTCTTTGCCCACAAAGTGCCTAGTATTTTTCTCTTTACCACCTTGGGCCGTTTCACCGAGTTGGGCGACGATGGCATCTGGCGACTCACGCCAGGTTCGGTAGGACGCGCCCAGGCCGGTGGACTGGGCGTGGACGACATTCTGAAAGAACTGACTGACCTGCACCGGGGAGCACTGCCTGCCTGGGTGGTCAAGGCGGTCAAAGCCTGGGGCAAGTATTATGGTGACGCTCGCCTGGAGATGCTGACCCTGATCCAGTTTCGAGACGCAGCCGCCTTGCGCGAGTTGCTGGATGACCCCGAGTTGTCGCCTTACCTCCAGCCCTTTATCGCCGATCGTGGTCTGGCTCGCGTGGATGCTGCCCATTTGGACGAGGTTCGCCGCCTGCTGGCCGAGCGGGGGGTCGCTATTGCCGATGGATTGGGAACTCGGTGAGAAGATGCTGGACAGACTGAGGGCACGCTTCCGCTGGCTGTTTGGCACGGCCGAAGGGCTGGTGATCGTCGCCACCGGCTGGGATGCGCTCATTGTGGCCTTGCTGTCGCTCTTTTCGGGGCCGGTGCGCTCGTGGGGCCTGGCGGGCAAGCTGGGAGTTGATCTGGGGGACGTGGGTCGTCAGGGTCGTATCGTCATGCTCTACCACATCCTGGCTGTGCCCTTTGTCGCGGCCGTCGCCTATTTCGTTCTCGATCGGGTGCCGGTCAAGACCTCGCGGCGGCGGGCGATCCTGCCGGCCCTGACCGTAGGCTACATGCTGGCTAGCGGCGCAGGCTTTGTGTTCGGCTACTGGGGCCACAACTGGATCGCCCATGGGCTGTTTCTGGTGGGCCTGTCTGTGGTGTTTTACGGCGGTGTGTTGCTGGCGGTGGCGCTTTTTCCCTGGCGGCAATATGCCCATCCCGAGGCGCACTATGCCCAATTCAAGGGGGTGCCACTGGAACGATTGGCCTTCTTTATGGTCGCCGTCTGTACGCTGATCTCGGCGGCCTTTGGCGGCGGGGCAGGGGCCTTTTTTGGCAACGGATTCTCTGCCTTCCTGGCCGAGGACGTGGTGCGGCTGGAGCGCAACATCTACGAACTGGCCATCATCGCCCACCTGCACATCATGCTGACGTTGGTGGACGTAGCCATCCTGCTGCTGATCGTCCGCTACTTTGACGTGAAGGGTCGCGCCCACAGGTGGGCGGTACCGCTCACCATCGTCGGCACGACCATCGTCACCCTGGCCTGCTGGTCGGTTGTCTTTTGGGAGCACGCTCACCGGCTGATCAACGTCGGGTCGGCCTTTCTGCTGCCGGGGGCGATCGTTGTCGCGTTCTACGGGTTTGGCGAAATGGTGCGGGGGCGAGTGGCCGAACTGGGGATCGACAAGCCATCGCTGAGGACACGAATCGCGGCGCTGCTGCACGACCCGGTGCGCTTTGGCATCTTTTTTGAGCTGATCTTTGTCAACTTGGTGGTGACCGGCCCCGGCGTCTACGTGGCGGTCAACCTGGACGCTTTCCGGCAGGGGCCGTTCGAGTTGGAGCGGAGCATCCTGGTGGGGCACTGGCACGTGCTGGCCACCCTATCGGCGATCCTCGTGCTTTTGCTCATCGCCGACCGGACCGGCCTGCGCGGCCTGCTGCGCCAGGTCGTGGGCTGGGGGCTGCTGCTAGGCTCCAGCGCCGCTTTCATCTTTGTGCAGTTCTACATGTTCCGCCACGCGGGCCAGGAGGTCGCCTGGGCAGAGTTGGGCTTTGAGGTCGGCATCGGCGTGACGACGGTGGCGCTGATGCTTTTCCTGGTGGCCGTGTTGGCCGGCAAGAGACAGCTATGAAACTATTCGATCGACCTGACCTTTGACGTCAAGTCCAGCAGGTGAGGGACCAGCACCTCGACGGCGCGCTTCTGAAACGGCCCTTTGCCCTCGCGCGCTTGTGGGCCGACCAGGTGGCCGACGGACAATTCCTGCGTCTCTTTGACCGTGCCCTCCCAGTCCTTTATCTCTTGCCAGCGATTTCCCCCGTCGGTCTTTTGGCATTCGTACAGCTTGAATGGATAGGTGACTTTACCCTCCACGTTCGCCTGGACGGCGATCGGGCAGGCCGGCGTTCTCTGCCTGGCCCACACCCACAGTAGACGGGCCAATTGCTGAGCCAGGGGAGACACCATGCGGCGGAGGCGATTTTCGTCGTCGGTGCGCTTGCGGAGGGCGACGATCTCGTTGAGTCGCCGGACGATCTTGCCGCCAACGCGATGCTGATCTTTGTCGGGCGTACGATCCGCCCCTCGCGGCTCGGGAATGAAGGCCAGGTGAACGATCTCCCAGGTACCTGATTCAACCTTGCGCCCGATGATGGGCAATTTGGCTCCGGGCCGGCACTCGCGGGGCAATTCGTGCTGCGCTTCCTCCTGCCAGCGTTCCAACTCCTGGCGTTGGCGGGTCAGCCGACGCCGCCGGATCGCATCCCAGGTCAGGTAGGCAGCCACCGGCGTGACGACGAGCGCCAGCAGGCCGAGCAGCAGGCCGGCGATCCACCACGGGATGCCGCCGTTCTGTTCGTCAGGCCGCTCCGTTGGCGTAGGTCGTGTCACGGGGCCGGGTGTTTCTTTTTCACCCCGCACGGTGAAGCCTTGCGGCAGGGCGTCGCCGCTCCGAGTTTCCGGGTTGAACACTTCCACGGCGCGGGGGCCGGGCGGGGCGTCTTTGAGGATGGCGATGCGCAGGCGCATCGTCGAGTCGTCTACGAGTTCGCGGCCCTCCTCGACGATGCCGTCTCCAAAGTTCACCTCCATCTCGGGTCCGAAACCCTCTCCCCACAGCGTGACGTCGAGTCTCTGTCCCGGGTCGCCTTGTGATGGCTCGACCGCCTTCAATTGTACGCTGGCCGGCGCTTGCCTCTCCTCCTCTCCCAGAACGACAAAGCCGCCGGGCAGCCTGCCCTCTCGCGCCGGTCCTACATGGTTGATCAGGATCACGTCGCGCGGGCCGGGCGGCGCGTCGTCTGGAATAAAGATCTGCACTGCCAGTCTCTGGGTCGAGTGGCGTATCACCTCTGTCTCGAGGCCCTCTATGATGACTTCTACTTCTTTGTCAAAGCCATCGCCCCAGATCGTGGCCTGCATCTGCCCACCGGGCCAACCTTCGCTGGGCTCGATGCCGGCGACCTCGGGAGGGGGAGGTTCCTGGGTTGCTCCAGACCGGCTCCAGGCCAGGCTCGAGACCATCACGATCGGAACGATCAACATGATCCGCACGGTCCATTTCAAGTGGCTTGATACTCTCATCTAAAACTCTACCAATACCACGGTGCACAGATCCCGTCGTGGGTTGCGGTAGCGCGCCGTGCTCTGGATCCGGGCCGGGCGCAGGAGGGTCAGCGCAGCCTGCAGGATCACCTGATCCGGACCGCTGTCGTCGGCGTGGCGTGAGACGACCGGCTCAAAGTCCTGAGCGCGCAACGTCTCGGTGATGCCACCCAGGGAGGGCGCGCTGGCGTCTAGCATAAGGAGCCGGTTATCCGATTCCTCGTCGTCCCACGCTGCAGCCAGATAAGATGGCAGCGACCGCAGGGCCAGGGACACACCTGCCAGCTCGGGCAAGGCTTCGCCCAGCGCCACGCGCAGCCCGTCATCGCCCGCCTCGACCACCGCCAGGAGCAGCGCTGGCGGCAGGGAAAGCCCATGAAGCGCATCCAGGCCCGGCAGCAAGAGATCCAGCACCAGCAACGAAGGGGTTTCTGACGCAAGGATGCGGCGGCACGCCTCGCCTCCAGATGCCTGGTGCAGGATCAAGTCTTCGGAACTGAGGCCTTTGTCCAGCAACCGCTGCAAGTCGGCGTCGGCGGAGGCGACCAGGACCGCCTGGCGTTCCGGCGGCTCTGGCGACGCGGTCGCCAGCCAGCGTCGCAAGTCGCGCAGGAGAATCGGCTGGGCTGGGCGCGCCGGGGCGTCCAGGGGCAGCGCAAAAGAAAACGTACTGCCAACCTGCAGTTCGCTCTTGGCCCAGATCTGTCCCCCGTGATGCTCGACGATCTCCTGGCAGATGGCCAGTCCCAGACCGGCGCCGGTGGGTTTGTCGGTGAGGGAGGTCTGCGACTGGAAGAATTTCTCAAACAGGTGGGGCAACGATTCGGCAGGGATGCCCCGGCCGGTGTCATGCACACTCACCAAGAGGTAATCGCCGGGCGACAGGGGGACGGGTACGTCGGGGGCTTCATTTTCACCTATTCTCAAGGTGCCCGCCGAGATGCACACCTCGCCCTGATCGGTGAATTTGACGGCGTTGCTCAGCAGGTTGATCACCGCCTGCGCCAGGCGAACGCGGTCCCCTCGCACTACCGGCAGATCGGGGGGCAGCGACAGGCAAAGTGGCAGGCCCTTTTCTTCGGCCTGGGACTCTATGGCAGACAGGGCGACGTGGATGGCATCTACCACGTTGACGTCGCCCATGTGCCATTGCAGCCGACCGGCCTCCATATCGGCCAGGTCCAGCAAGTCGTTGACCATCTGCTCGAGTTGCCGCCCGCTCTCGTCAATGCGCTGCAGGTGGTCGGTGAGACGGTCCACGGCACGGTGGACTCTATCCTCGCTGGAAATGTGCGGGACAAGCCGCTCATCGAGTGTCTTTTCGGCCAGCGCAGCAAAGCCGACGATGGAGGCGAGGGGGGTGCGGAATTCGTGTGAAATAGCCGTCAGCACGGCGTCTTTGACTCGCTCGGCAGCCCAGCGGCGCGACACGTCGCGCAGTGTGGTCATGACCCCGACGATACGCCCCCTCTCGCTTTCCATGGCCGAGGCATTCGCTTGAATGGTCCGCCCGTCGGCCAGCACAATCTCGCCCTGGGTGGGCTCGGACGCATTTTCCAGTGCCTGCCCGATGATGGGGCCGATGCCTGGCGCCAGGTCGACCGGCAGGGGTTTCCCCAGCAACGTGGCTGCCGGCCGGCCCAACATCTGCTCCAGGGCGCGGTTGATCAGCATCACCTGCCCGCTGGGATCGGTGAACAAGAAACCGTCGGACAGATGTTTCAGCACGGCCGCCAGCATCTGCTGGCTATCGGCTGCCTGCTGGCGTTGTTCGTCTGTTGCTCCGCCTTGGCCGACGCCACTCATTCTGCCTCCTCACAACGCTATGCCCAGCACCTTCTGCGCCCGCTGGACGATGACGTCAGGATCGAACGGCTTGGTGATGTACTCATCGGCGCCCACGTCTATCGCGCGTTCCCTGTCTGTTTCCTGCCCCCGTGCTGTCAGAAGAATGACCGTGATGCTATTCAGGTCGGCATCTTCTTTTATCTGCTGACAGACCTCGTATCCGCTGAGGCGGGGCATCATGACGTCCAAAAAAACGAGGTCTGGGCGTTCCGTCTGCGCCAATCGCAGAGCTTCCTCGCCGTTACTGGCCTTCAACAGGATGACACCCTCTTCCTCAAATGCCTCCAGGGTCTGTACCAGGAGCGTCAGGATGAAAGGTTCGTCGTCTACGATGAGGATTTTCTTGCCCATGCCGGTTTCTTGCCCCTTCTACCTATACCTTGGCTGCGATGCGGTTAGATGTCTGTCCATTGGCAAAGCTGGTCCAGATGGCGCCTGGCGTTCTGCTCACCTCGCAGGATGATCTCGCCCGCGCGATCGAAAGCTGTGTCCTCAAATTCTGCCACCGGTGGCGTGAGCAACAAGTTTGCTAGATCAATGCGATCCAGGTAAACCGGTTGCGCCAGAACGTCGTACAGGCCCAGAAGCGATCCAGCCAAGTCCAAAACGTCACGAGAGCGTTTGCTGTGCTCCTCTCTTGCTTTCTGGCTGGGGATGACACTGCTGGCCAGGATCAGGTTCGCGCCCTGTTGTTCCAACAGATCCGTTGGCAACGGATTGAGTGGTGCGCCGTCGGTCAAGAGGCGGCCTCCCAGTTTGAAGGCAGGTGTCAGCCCCGGTGGGCTCAAGGCTACTGACAGCGCATCGGCCAGGCTGCCCTGGGATAACACGACCGGCTGGCCGGAGGCCGGGTCGGCGGCCACACAGAAGAAAGGTGTTGGCAGGGCGTCAAAGTCCAGGTCCCCCAGCAGCCTGGCTATTGCTTCACGGGCGAGCCGGTTGTCATAAGGCGCGCCCGATCCGGCGAGCCGCTGGCGCCACGAGGGTTCGACGAGCGGGTTCAGCGTTCCTTCGCGTGCCAGGCGATCCAGGCGATCCAGGGGGACGCCAGCCGCGTACAGTCCGCCGCACACGGCGCCCATCCCGCTGCCGGCAATGATGTCTATGGGCACCTTGGCTTCTTCCAATACGCGCAGCACGCCGATGTGGGCCAGCCCTCGCGCCAGCCCCCCGGACAGCGCCAGGCCCACCGTGCACCCGGCCAGTTGCCGGGCCAGCCGATCATATCGCGCGCGTTCCGGGTCCACAGACCAGCGTTGGCGGGAGGCGGCAATGAGCCACGGCAGTTCCTGACCGGTGATGTCCAGCACGACTTGAACCTTGTCCACGACGTTGAGCAGAGCGCCGTTCAACTCGGTGGACACCGCCAAGAGAACCCAATCGCCAGCGTCCAGGTGGGCTGTCAATTCGTGGTTGAGCTCCCGGCCGTTGACGTCGTCCATGGCTCGATGGCGAACGTGGGGTGGCGCACAGGCGATGGGAGGCATAGGCTGGGCGCGCAAGTCCAGGATACACACGTTCTGCTTGGTGCTGGCCGCCAGGTGACGGGCGATCTGTTCGACGCCGTCGCCAGCGACGATGGCCGGGTTGAAGGGCCTCGCTTCGCGGCGCTCCGCAGAGGCACGCAAGGTGCGGCGCAACTCGTGGCGCAAGATCAGTGCTGCTGCTGGATCGGCGGCCAGCAGGTGCTCGAAATCGGTCTTGCTCAACGCCCAAACCTGCACCTCGTCGCGGGCACGGGCGTCAAAGGGGCGCTTCTCGCCCAACAACACGGCCATTTCACCCACGATCTCGCCGACGCCGACTTGCTGGACCACCAACTCATCACCTTGAACCGAGCAGGCGACCAGTTCGATGGCGCCCTCGTTTACGACGAACATCTCTTCGCCCCATTCGCCGGCGCGGAACAGATACTCGCCAGCCGCATAGCTGCGCAGAGCAAAGCGATGGATGAAATCCTGCAACAGATCGTCGGGAAAGGCCCGAAAGATAGACACCTGCCACCGGTCCTCTAATCTCTGCCAGATACCCGGTGGCAGGGCGCGTCTGCGACGGCGATTCAGGCGCACGCGGTAGAGTTGTTCGTCTCCCCGGCGCTCCATGTCCAGCCATCCCTGGACAGCCAGCAGTTGCAGGCGGTTCGCCACCTCCGTGGCATCTTTGTCCAGTGCCTCGGCCACTTCCTCGGGCGTGACCGGCTCGTGGCGCATGATGGTGTTCATCAACGCCCGCGTCTCCTCGGACATGTCCAGGAGTTCCGCCATGCTGAGTCCCCGCTTGCGCCCGCGGGGGGATCCCTGATCGGTTTGTAGCCACGTCAAGTTTTCTTCACTCATGGCCGCTCTCCTGGTGTAGAAATGTCCATGGCGTGCGAGAGGAACAAGAGATAGACACCCTGGCCACCTCGCTATTCCAGGGCCAGGATCCGGTTCGCCAGATCGCGAATACCCTGAGAAAAGGGATGTTCGGGCAATTCCTTGCAAAAGACCGCGCCGCTGGCCGTGCGGGCCACCTCCACGGATAGCGGCAGCACCGCGCCCACCTCGGTCTCGTAGGTCAGAAACAGTTTGCGGCAATAGTCATCGGGGTGGATCTCGGGCAGTGCCTTGTTGAGCACCAGGTACATTTTGGGCGCACCGAGCTTGCGGGCGATCTCTAATGTGACGCTGGTGCCCTGGTAATCCTGAGAATCGGGCCGCAGAACGATCACCACCACGTGGGAGATAGCGATGGACAGCAGCGTCTCTTCGTTGAGACCAGGGTGGGTATCAATAAAAAGATAGTCGAGCGCGAGCGAGCTGACCAGCTCTTTCAAGCCATCCTTCAAAAGTCGGACGTCGTATCCTTCGTGCAGGATCCGAGAGATGTCGGCCGTCTTCATGCTGGAGGGAATCAGATACAGTTTGCCGTCTTGAAGGCTGGCAGGCTTGGATACGTCGTGAGCCGCCTCGGCGATGCTTCCCTGTCGCCACAAAAAGTCATTCAGACTCATGCCAATGTCGCTCTCTGACAACCCAAAGATGGCATGGATGCCGGGCGATTGAACATCGGTGTCAATCATGGCCACCCGATGGCCTGCCTCGGCCACGACCGTGGCCAGGTTGGCCGTGATGTTCGACTTGCCGGTCCCCCCTCTGAAGGAATGTAACGCGATCACTTTTGCCATAACTCACTCCCCTGTCGATCGATTTGCCGTGTCCTGCCCCGCGGTCATGGATGTTCAAAATCCTCCCGCCACTGCTGGGCCGTCTCGGCCAGGCGGCGAAAGTAGTCACTGTCTACGATTTTCTTGACGGACTGATGTTTTCTGACTTGGTCGATCTCGATGCGCAGCTCCTGAATCTGTCGGCGGAGTTGACGCTCGCGAGCCGCCACCCGCCGGGCGTTCTCGACGGCCACAGCCGTCTGCGACGCCAGGGCCATAAGTAGCTTTTCGTCACCGGCGGTGAATATCTCTCCCTGCTGCTTGTCGTACAGACAAAGGGCGCCCAATATCTCCTCTTGAACTCTCAACGGTACACACAGCAAAGACTGCATGGTAGGGGCTTGGAGATCGGTCGAGCCGCCTCTGGGGAGGTGCCGTGGATCGGCCGTCACGTCGTTGACGATGGCCGAGCGGCCCTCCTTAGCCACCCACTGGGGGATTCCCTGACCATGGCTCAAGTCGGGAGCGCTGCCCTCGGTCGTCAACTGATAAAGCTTCCCCGTCGTCTCGTCGCGCATGAAAAGCGCGCCGCCGTCGGCTTTGACAATACGCACGCTCTCCACCAGCGCACTGACAGCCACTTCCTTCAAGTCGATGTGCCCGCCGATGGTTTCGTGTAGCCGATAGAGGAGGTTGATTTCGCGGTAACGATCGAGGAGTTCTTGAGCCAGAGCCTTCTGTTCTATTGCCTGGCTGGCGAGGATAGACAGCACTGGTCGCACGCCCTGCAAAGCATCGTCGAGGCCGGGAGCCGACGAGGGAGCACCGACCAGCACCCCGATGGGTTGGTCGTCGGCCAGAAGAGGCATCGTCCGGCAACCGTAGTGCACTGCGGGTTGGTCAGCGGGGTGCACCGCTGTGGCAGCCTCAGCCAGTTGGTCGCCTTCACCCGCGGGATAGCTGGCCACCGTCCGGCCGCTCAGGTCGAACACAGCAAGCGTCACCGGTCGATCGGCCAATCTGGCAAACTGTGCCAGCAAGGATTCCGCCTCTGTCACACGCAGCAGCTTCTTCAGCGAGGGAGATTTCATAGTATCCATTCCTGTCTTTTGCGCTTCTTCAACCCCCCCGGTTCCATCACCGCCAATCCTGTTCAGTATATCACATCTCGCCTTGATTGACAATGTGCCCTATTCATAGCATATAGTGTTTAGCGACGCAAGATACGCCGAATAAGTCGATTGAAACACACGATCTCGCCATTTCTCTCCATGACAGATTGCGGATTTGGTGTTATAATATGCTCGCTATGGAGCGAGTTCTCTTTGAACGTGTGGTGGCCGAGGCATTGGATGCGCTGCCCGAGTTCTTCCAAGCACAGCTGGACAACGTCGTGGTGGTTGTCGAGGATTGGCCGAGCCAGGAGACGGTGCGACTGGCCGGGGTCCGCTCGCCCGCGCAACTCCTGGGCTTTTACCACGGTGTGCCGCAGACAAGGCGCACCCATGCCTATGCCCTGGTCCCGCCGGACAAGATCAGTCTCTATCAACGACCCATCGAGATGCGCTGCCGTACGGCCGAGGAGGTACGCGCGATGGTTCAACGTGTCCTGCGACACGAAATCGCTCACCATTTTGGCATGGACGACGAGCATTTGCGACAGATCGGTGCTTATTAGAAGGGAGCCCTGATGACATCAGGTCAACTGAAACCGCGCACGCCCGAGGAGACCTATGACCTGGCCCTGCAAAAGGCCCGCCAAGACCTGGCCCGCATGGCCCCGCACCTGGTGGCCGCCCGCGCGGGCGTGGTCTATCGCCGGCTGGCGGATGACAGCGGCGCGTTCGACGTGCCGTTCTGGGGGCGACAGTTCGTGGTGACGTTCCCGGAAGGCACGGTCACCGAGGCGGGGAGCGAGGCGCCGCCGCCCATCGCAGAGCAGATCCTGACCGTGCACTATCTGACCGTCGCCGACGGCGTGCCCATGGCCAGCCAGTGGGTCGCCTTCCGCGAGTTGCCAGGGGGGATGGGCTACGCGCCTGCCTTCCAGGGACGGGCGGACAACCGTCTGAAGCAAACGTTCGGTCACGATGCTGACGGATTTCACCGCGCGGCGAGGGCATTGGATGGTGAGCCACTCTCCTTTGGCGATGCGTCGTATCTGTTCCGCATTTTTCCCAAGCTGTGGCTGGCGGTCGTGCTTTACCTGGCCGACGAGGAGTTTGGCGCTTCGGCGAGCGTCCTGTTTGACGGCGCGGCTTCTCACTACCTGCCCACCGAGGATCTGGCGGTCATCGGTGGCATGCTGGCCGGCCGGATGATCAAGGCAAAGTGACGAACAACAGGGCTATTCAGTTTTCGACTGCACGACTCAAGGCTCCCAGCCGCTGTCGCAGCAGCGTACTGAAGGCAGAACAGTCCTGCTTGATCGGCCCCTGGGGACGGTGGAAACGAGTAAGATCAAGCATCTGGGAGAACTGAATGGTCTTGGATGAGCAAATCGCTCTTGCTCCTGCAGAAGATTTGTGCTATACTTGTATTGCCGTCGGGGCGTAGCTCAGTCAGGTTGGAGCGCGCGGTTTGGGACCGCGAGGCCGGCGGTTCAAGTCCGCCCGCCCCGACCAGTCCGCGCGGGAGTGGCGCAATTGGTAGCGCATCGGCCTTCCAAGCCGTTGGTCACGGGTTCGAATCCCGTCTCCCGCTCTGTTGAGCCTATCCGAGAGATCGCTCGAGGCGAATCACTGGCTTTGAGTTCAGTCGGGCCGTCCGCTGGTGGACTAGGGTCAGCCGGACTGTGGTCCGGCTGGAGCAACAAGCTGGAGCAACAGACTGGAGCAATAGGCTTTGAGCGATCAGGGCCATGAGGGATCATCTATCCCAATCTGTGGTCCGGCGAGGGCAGTGGGACTTGGGTAGATATTGGCAGGGTCCATAGCTCAGCGGCAGAGCGTCCGGCTCATAACCGGTTGGTCCCAGGTTCGAATCCTGGTGGACCCACCTGGACTCATTCAGTCACTGTTATCGGTTTGTTTTACTCGTTTTCGACCGGTCGTTCCGGTCCCAAAATTATATTCGCCGCACTTGATCTTTTGTGTTGCGTATCGATTCAGAATGTCATGGGTGGGAAGGGCCAACCCCCTGGGGGAGGTTGAGGGCAAGGGCATTGGCGCACTGGTGTGACCAGGTGAAATGACGCACTCATTCGTTTATTGCATTAGCCGTTGATACTGGTGCGAGAATCTCACAGCAGAGTCGCCTCTCTTGTGCTCCTGTGTTTTCCCCTTTGAGCGTGTTCCTCCATGGTTGCTTGCTTTGTCGCTGGCAAGCGCCATCGTAGCTCCGATGGCCCGACTCGTGTAGCAAGCTTCTGCCTGCGGTACAACACTCAGGGATGACTCAATGACTCCGCCTGCAGGGGAACGACGGTGCGGAGTCGTGCGGTACTCTGTCCCTGGCCAGCGTAGTATGGAAGGGACATGGGAAGAACGGTCAGTCGGTGAGAAGGGAGCATGAAACTATGAGCGCCGATTTTTTCCTTCGTCTGATGGGCATGGTCGTGCTGGCCGTGGTGGGGTGGCGGGTAGGTGAGGTGCTGGGTTCCCAGACCGAGGAATTGGTTTATCGCTACATCCTCGTGTTGAGCCTGGCCGGGGCAGCATTGGGCCTGCTGCTTACCCCTTATTTTACCTCCAGACCGTTCCTCGCCACGCGGCGGCTGATCCGTGGCATGCCGGCGCAGCAGTTGATCGCTGCCATCATCGGCCTGGTCATTGGACTCGTCATCGCTGCGCTGTTGGCCGTCCCTATCGCTTTGTTGCCCGATCCTATTGACGCGCTGCTCTCTTTTGCGGGAGTGGTCGTGTTTAGCTACCTGGGTGTGGCGATCATGGTCATGCGTCGACAAGACATTTTCAACGTCATCGGCAGCCGCCGGCTGGTCGGGCGAAACGGCGGTGGCCGGGCAAATGGCAACCAGGTCTTGTTGGACACCAGCGTCATCATCGACGGACGCATCGCCGACGTGAGCCGGACGGGATTTATTCAGGGCACGATGTTGGTGCCCCGGTTTGTGCTCAACGAACTGCAGCACATCGCCGACTCGTCGGATACGCTGCGTCGCAATCGGGGGCGCCGGGGTCTGGAAATGCTCAACAAGCTGCAAAAAGATTCGACGGTGCCCATCCTCGTCACCGACATGGATATTGACGAAGTGCGGGAGGTGGACGACAAGCTGGTGTTGCTGGCCAAGCAAATCCACTGTGCCATCGTGACCAATGATTATAACCTGAACCGCGTTGCAGAATTGCAGGGCGTGACCGTGCTCAACATCAACGAGCTGGCCAACGCCGTGCGCGCCATCTATTTGCCTGGAGAAACTATGGCGGTCAAAGTCATCCAGGAAGGAAAAGAGTTGGGACAAGGTGTGGGCTACCTGGACGATGGAACGATGGTGGTGATAGAGGAAGGACGGCGATACATTGGACAGACGATCTCTGTCATCGTGACAAAGGTGCTGCAGACCGCTGCCGGACGCATGATCTTTGCCCGTCCCGAAAACCTGGCGAGGTAGCGTTGGCTATCGTGACGATTTCTCGACAAATGGGCAGCGGCGGTGACGCCATCGCCCGGGGGGTGGCGCATGCGTTGGGGCTGCGATTGGTAGACCAGGGCGTGATCAACCAGGCTGCCATTGGGGCCGGCGTTCCCCGGGGGGCCATAGAAGAGCTGGGATACGAGGGTCAGCGCAGTCTGGTGGAACGCGTGTTGAGCATCGTGTATGAGATGCCGGCCATTCCGACGACGCTGGACAAGGATGCCCCCGTCACTCCGACCACGCCGGGCAGTTTCCTGTCCCCCTCGCAGCGACCGATGAGCGTCTCCATGCACGAGTACGCGCGTATGGCGGACATGGTCATCCGCGATCTGGCTCATGGCGGCGACGTGATCATCGTCGGGCGAGGTGGCCGGATCGTGTTGCAAGACGTGCCGGGCGTGCTGCACGTGCTTGTCGTTGCCTCCCCGGCCCGGCGAGAGACCACGCTGATGGCGCGTGAGGGAATAGGCCGCCAGGAAGCGACGGTCCGGTTGCGAGCCAGCGATCGCGCTCGTGCCAACTATCTCAAGCGATACCACGGCGCATATTGGTTGGATCCGACGCTGTACGACCTGACGATCAACACCGATGGACTGCCTCTGCCGGTCGCCGTGGCGGCCGTCGTGGGGGCCTGCCAGGCTTTGGACGAGCAGGACGATGATGCCACTCCGTGGGGAGGGATGGAAGGTGAAGGTGATGGAGGTTGTTCAAGATGACATTGAAGGTTTACAACTACCTGACGCGACAGAAAGAAGAGTTTGTCCCGCTGCGCGAGGGGCAGGTGATGATGTACGTCTGCGGGCCGACGGTGTACGACCACGCGCACATCGGCCATGCCAAAGTCTACGTCTCGTTTGACGTGGTGGTGCGTTACCTGCGCTATCTGGGTTACAGGGTGCGCTACGTGCAGAACATCACCGACGTGGGCCACCTGACCGACGACGCCGACGCCGGCGAGGACAAGATCGTCCGTCGGGCTGTCGAACGGGCCGTCGATCCGATGGAGCTCGTCGAGACCTACATGCGCAGCTACTTTGAAGACATGGACGCGCTGGGCGTCATCCGGCCTGACATCTCGCCCCGGCCCAGTGGCCACGTCCCTGAGCAGATCGAGATGACCAAGGTTCTGCTGGACAAGAGCTACGCCTACGAGGTGAACGACTCGGTGTACTTTGAGGTCGCCAAATTCCCAGAGTATGGCAAGCTCTCGGGCCGCAAGGTGGAAGAGTTGCAGGAGGGGGCGCGCGTCGAGGTGAACCCCGACAAACGCCATCCGGCCGACTTTGCGCTGTGGAAAAAAGCAGAGCCGGGCCACATCATGCGCTGGCCCAGTCCCTGGGGATGGGGATACCCCGGCTGGCACGTCGAGTGCTCGGCCATGGCGATGAAATATCTGGGCGAGACGTTTGACATCCACGGCGGCGGCCTGGAGAACATCTTTCCCCACAACGAGTGCGAGGTCGCCCAGGCGGAAGCGGCCACAGGCAAGCCCTTTGCCCGCTACTGGCTGCTCAACAATATGGTCACGGTAGACGGCGTCAAGATGGGCAAGTCGCTGGGCAATTTTACGACGGTCAAACAGGTCCTGGCGGAGCGCGATCCGCTGGTTCTGCGCTTCTTTATTCTGAGCAGCCACTATGGCTCGCCGACCGACTTTAGCGACGAGGCGCTGGAGAGTGCGAGCAAGGGACTGGATCGACTGCTGGGCACCGTGCGCGCTATCCGGGAACGACTAGAGACAGCCAGCGAAGGCGAACTTGACGAGGAGGTGAGTGCCCTATTGGCGTCTCACAAGGCCCGGTTCCTGGAAGCGATGGACGACGACTTTAACGCGCCCAAAGCCATCGGCATCTTGTTCGACCTGTCCCGACAGGTCAACCGGCGGTTGAGCGAGGGGATGCCCCTCGGCAAGGCCTCTCTCCAGGCAGTTGACGGCCTGTACCGGGAATTTGGCGGCGACATCCTGGGTCTGGTGCCGGACGTGCTGCCCCAGCAGAGCGGCGCCGGTCTGGAAGCCGACCTGATGCGGCTGATCATCGAAACCCGGCAGGAGGCCCGTGAGGCCAGGAACTGGGCGGCAGCCGACGCCATCCGCGACCGGCTAGCGGAACTGGGCATCGCGCTGGAAGACGGCCCCGAAGGGACGACCTGGCGCAGAATTCGATGAGAGACTATCTCTACGGCCGCAACGCTATCCGAGAGACGCTGCGAGCAGAGCGGCGACAGGTCTACAAACTGTGGAGCGCCGAAGGGGTCAAGGAGCGTGACGCTGTGGCGGACATTCTGGCCATCGCCCGGCAGCGGCAGATTCCCTGGCAGCACACCGAACGCCGCCAACTGGATAAGGCGAGCGGCACCCAGCATCATCAGGGCCTGGTTGCCGAGGTGTCGGCGTATCCCTACGTCACGCTGGAAGCCATTCTGCACAGGGTGAGCCAGTCGGAAGAGGCGGCGCTGTTGTTGCTGCTGGACTGTCTACAAGACCCGCAGAATTTTGGGGCGCTGTTGCGCACGGCCGAGATCGTCGGCGTGCATGGCGTGGTCGCGCCCTTCCGCCGCTCTGTCGGCGTGACACCGGCCGTGGTCAACGCTTCGGCAGGAGCGGTGGAGCATCTGCCCATTGCGCAGGTGACCAACCTGGCGCGGAGCATGGAGCATCTCAAAGAGCAAGACATCTGGATCGCGGGGTTGGAAGGCCGGGCCGAAGCACGCTCGATCTACGAAGCCGACCTGGACATGCCGCTGGCGTTGGTGGTGGGTAGCGAAGGGCGGGGCCTGCGGCGATTGGTGCGCCAGGGGTGCGACTTTTTCCTGCGCCTGCCGATGCGCGGCCATATTGGCTCGCTGAATGCCTCTGTCGCCGGGTCGGTGGCTCTCTATGAAGTGTGGCGAAGGCGCGGATTAACAATTTGACTTTTCCGATGAATCGGATTATACTCCTAGTTCGATACTGATAGCTGACAAGGACTTGACCGCAACGGGTATCCTGGATATAATAATAGGGTACAGGGCCGACGTAGCTCAATTGGCAGAGCAAGCGATTTGTAATCGCTAGGTTACGGGTTCAAGTCCCTTCGTCGGCTCCATCGAGAGGTCCATGAAGGCCCTCTGTGTTCATGGGTCGGTGTCCCGAGCGGCAAAGGGGGCGGACTGTAAATCCGCTGGCTCAGCCTTCGCAGGTTCGAGTCCTGCCCGGCCCACTCTTCAGTGGTCAGGGTACAGCGGCTGGCGCGAGAATTTCCGCCCTGGTTGCTGTTTCCTGACCACTGAATTTGCCCACGTAGCTCAGTCGGTAGAGCGCGTTCTTGGTAAGGACGTGGCCATGGGTTCAATTCCCATCGTGGGCTCTGCACAGATGGCTTTGGGGGAGGGTGAGGAGGCTCATCGGCGTTTAGGAGGCAGGATGACAGCCCCGCGGTTTGAAAGAGAAAAGCCGCACGTAAATGTGGGTACCATCGGGCACATTGACCATGGCAAGACCACGCTGACGGCTGCCATCACCAAAGTTCTGGCCTTGCAAGGGCTTGCCACGTTCATGCCTTCTCGGAGCATTGATAAAGCGCCCGAGGAGATAAGCCGGGGCATTAGCATCGCCATTGCACACCTGGAGTACGAGACCGAAAAGCGCCACTATCATCACGTGGATTGCCCAGGGCATCGAGATTATATTAAAAATATGATCACCGGTGCGGCGCAGATGGATGGTGCCATCCTGGTCGTGGCAGTGGACGACGGTCTGATGCCTCAGACGAAAGAGCACCTGTTGTTGGCTCGCCAGGTGGGCGTCACTGAAATCGTGGTGTTCTTGAACAAATGCGACGTCGTCACGGAGCCCAGCGTGCCGGACACCGTGGAGGGTGAGATACGCCAAGTGCTGTCCGAGTATGGCTTTCCAGGCGACGAGATACCGGTGGTTCGGGGCAGTGCCCGGTGCGCTTTGCGGAGCGACAGCCAGGATCCTGAGGCGGAGGAATTTGCGTGCATTTGGGAATTGCTGCACGCAGTAGATGATTATATCCCCACCCCAGTGCGCGACGTAGACAGGCCCTTCCTGATGCCGGTGGAGGATGTCTACACCAGCGGGGCGAATGGCACGGTCGCCACCGGACGGATAGAGCGTGGTTCGCTGGTTCGCGGCGCCGAGTTGGAGATCGTCGGGCTGATGAACACGCCACGGCAGGCCATCGTGGCCGACATGGAGATGTTCAAGCGAAAGCTGGATCGGGTGCAAGCGGGCGATAGCGTTGGCCTACTGTTGGCGGACGTAGAACGGAACGAGATCCAGCGCGGGATGGTGCTGGCGGCGCCGGGGAGCATCAGCCATCACACCCGCTTCAGGGGGGAGGTGTACGTCCTGCGGCGAGAAGAAGGGGGGCGGCATAAGCCGTTCTTTCCTGGCTACCGGCCCCAGTTCTTTGTGCGCACGGTGGACGTGACGGGGACGATCACCCTGCCGCCAGGCGTCAAAATGGTGATGCCGGGCGATAACATCAACGTCGAAGTGGAATTGATCACGCCGGTGGCTTTGGAAGTGGGGCTGCGGTTCGCCATTCGTGAAGGAGGGCTGACCGTGGGCGCTGGCGCTATCACAGAAATCTTGGAATAATCTTTGACAGTGGGAGGACGAGCGGGGTTTCATTCCGCTCCTGGAAAACATGGCGAAAAAAGGCGTTCGATTGGTCATGACGTTGGCTTGCGTAGAGTGCAAGGAACGGAACTATACAACGGAGAAGAACCGGCGTAACGATCCGGGGCGGTTGGAGCTCAAGAAGTACTGTCGCCGGTGCCGCACCCATACATTGCATCGGGAGACAAAGTAAGCGGCGGTTGTGGTGGGTGAGAATGCATCACGGCCAGCCCTCAATCGCAGGCGAGTAGCTCAATTTGGCAGAGCAACGGTCTCCAAAACCGTAGGCTGCGGGTTCGATTCCTGCCTCGCCTGCCATAAATGTGCTTCGTAAGACACCGTCTGATGTAGCGGCGGTGTCTTACGATGTTGTTTAGCATACTAGGAGAAGATCGCGTGGCTAAAACATCGGCAAAGGGCCGGCAGAAAAAACAGAACGCTATTGTCAGGTACATCAAAGAGACACGCGCAGAACTGCGCAAAGTCACCTGGCCAACCCGCGAAGAGTCCATCAACTTGACGGCGATCGTGGTCGGTGTGACGGCCGCAATGGCGGTCTTTTTGGGATTGATAGACTATCTCTTTTCCAAGTTGTTTGGCCTGATCGTTCGATGAGCGAGATAGAAATGCTGGAAGCCGGCGAAGCGAGAGACGAGTCCCGCGAGTTCGAGGAACTCGAGGAGATCGAAGAAGCCGAAGCGGGATCGTTGCTGAAAGGGGTCGGCATATCAGAATTGAATATCGCCACTGAAGACGCCGTGGCAGCGGAAGAGCCGGAAGGCGAGCCGAAGGATGAGCCGGACGACGATAGACAGTGGTACGTGATCCATTGCTACTCCGGGTACGAGAACAAAGTCAAGCACAACCTGGAGCAACGTATCGAGTCGATGGACATGCAGGACAAGATCTTCCAGGCGATTGTCCCCACGGAAGAAGAGATCGAAGTGCGCGATGGGAAACGTCGTACGGTGGAGCGGCGCGTCTTTCCTGGTTACGTCCTGGTGCAGATGCTCATGACTGATGAGTCATGGTATGTGGTGAGGAACACGCCTGGCGTCACGCAGATCATTGAAACGCCGCTGCGACGAGAGGAAATGCAAAGCATCCTGAAACGGATGGAGGACGGTGCGCCCAAGATCAAGGTTACTTTCAAGCCCGGACAAAAGGTGCGCATTATTGACGGCCCCTTTGCCGATTTCGTAGGCAGTGTGGATGAGGTGAATATGGAGAAGGGAAAAGTACGGGTGTTGGTTTCCTTCTTCGGGCGGGAGACGCCGGTGGAACTGGACTTTCTCCAGATAGAGAAAACATGACCCCGGCAGAGAAAACGGGGCTTTTGGGGAGGCAAGTGTGAAAAAAGTCAAGGTGGTTATCAAGTTGCAAATCCCAGCCGGAAAGGCCAGTCCCGCGCCGCCGGTGGGGCCTGCGTTGGGCCAGCACGGCGTCAACATCATGGCTTTCTGCAAAGAGTATAACGCCCGAACCTCGGCACAGGCGGGCAGCATCATTCCGGTAGACATCACGGTCTATGTTGATCAGAGCTTTACTTTCGTGACCAAGACGCCCCCCGTGCCAGACCTGCTGCGCAAGGCTGTGGGCGTTGAAAAAGGTGCGTCAGAGACCGGCCGCGAGGTCGTGGGGAAGATCACGCGGCAGCAACTGCGGGAGATTGCCGAGATCAAGATGAAAGACCTCAATGCGGTAGACATTGAAGGTGCCGAGCGACAGGTCTTGGGCACAGCTCGCAGCATGGGCATCAAGCTAGCCGATCAAGGCTGATGTGAAAAAGTACGAGACTGTGGGAGGGCACGAGCCCGCTAGGACCACGGGGAGAAAACATGCCAAAACGAGGAAGAAAGTACAAGGAAGCGGCCTCCAAAGTTGACCGCGAGAGGGCCTACTCACCGAAGGAAGCCATTGACCTGGCCAAGGAAACCAGTTTCGCCAAGTTTGACGAGACGGTTGATCTTCATCTGCGGCTGGGCGTAGACCCGCGCCACGCCGATCAGCAGGTGCGAGGCGTCGTCGTGTTGCCGCACGGCCTGGGCAAGACGGTGCGCGTCCTGGTCTTTGCCGAGGGGGACGATGCACGAATGGCCGAGCAGGCAGGCGCTGACTTTGTAGGCAGCGATGAGTTGATCCAGCAGATTCAGAAAGGTTGGCTGGAATTCGACCTTGCCATCGCCGTACCTTCGATGATGGGCAAGGTGGGCCGGTTGGGTCGCATCCTGGGCCCCAGGGGGCTGATGCCTAGCCCTAAAGCGGGCACTATTGCCCAGCCTGACCAACTGCCAGCACTCATCAACGAGGCGCGCCTGGGTCGCGTGGAATTTCGCGTGGATCGCACGGCCAACTTGCACGTGCCTATCGGTAAGGTCAGCTTTGAGGCAGAAAAGCTGTTGGATAACATGGCGTCTGTGATGGATGCCGTCAAGCGGGCCAGGCCAGCCGCTGTCAAAGGACGGTACATTCGCAATATCGCGTTGACCTCCTGCATGGGGCCGGGCATCAAAATGGACGTGGCTGAGGCGAGTGACATGGAAGTGGCGTAACGATCGCCGGGAAATCGCTGGTTCGTTCAAACTCATCGTTTAGAAACTCTGACCAGAGACAGCAGGTGCGAAAGCGCTTAATCGAAACAGGGCCTGCCGAGGCAGAGGCTTGACTTTCCTGGGAGCTTTCCAAGGGGTAAAGTCGTGAAAGTCTTTGCATCGGCATGCAAAGACTTTTTTTGTGGATAGAAGGGAAGGGGGTGATTCAGGATTGGCCATTACAAAGGAGAAAAAACAGGTATTGATTGACGGCTATGTGGAAATGCTCTCTCAGAGCCAGGGCATCATCTTTACCAACTATCGGGGCCTGACGGTTTCTCAGATGCAGACGGTGCGTAACAAGCTCAGGGAAATGAATTCGTCCTACCACGTGATCAAGAACACCCTGTTCAAGCTGGCCCTGCAGCAGTCAGGGCTGCCTGTGCCGGAAGAGATGTTGAGCGGGCCAGTGGCCACCGGTTTCTGTATTGACGAGTTGCCAGCCACAGCCAAAGCCTTGATGGACTTGGGCAAAGGTATCGCTGCGCTTGAAGTCAAAGGCGGTCTGCTGAGCGACCGGGTGATAGACGTCGAGGGTGTCAAGACACTGGCGGCGTTACCGCCGCGTGAGGTGCTCGTGGCGCAGGTGGTGGGTGGCTTCCAGGCTCCAATCTCTGGCGTGGTCACGGCCCTGGGTGGTATTCTCCGTGGCCTGGTCTACGCCCTGCAGGCGCGGAAAGAGCAGTTGGAGGGCAGTGGCGCATAAGCAGAGCCCCTCAGTCGCCAACCGGTGACGTGACCCGGTATTGGCCGTGCGAAATCTGGGTTAACCCGACAAGACGAAACTAGCAAGGAGTAGCAAGAAATGACGAAAGAAGAAATTATCGCTGCAGTGGAACAGATGACGGTTTTGGAACTGGCCGACTTGGTCAAGGCGCTCGAAGAGCGGTTTGGCGTCAGCGCAGCGGCCCCGATGGCCATGATGGCCGCTGCGCCAGCCGCCGCTGCAGAGGCCGCAGAGGAAGAGGAAAAGACCGAGTTTGACGTGATCATCAAGGAAAGCGGTCCCAAAAAGATCCAGGTCATCAAGGCCGTGCGGCAGATCACCAGCCTGGGCCTCAAAGAAGCCAAGAGCCTGGTGGACTCTCTGCCGGGCACCGTCATGCAGGCCGTGCCGAAGGAGACCGCCGAGGACGTCAAGGCCAAGCTGGAAGCCGAAGGCGCGGTCATCGAGCTCAAGTAATCCTTGGCTTGACGGCAAAAACGCTCGTCTCTCCCTCGGGTGTGGTTGCATGAATGACAATCTTTTTTCAACCGCTGAGATGCTGAGAAACTTGATCTCTGAGGACTCGGCGTCTCGGTGGTGATTTCCTCTTGGCAACGGTTGAGGGAGAATATGGCAAGAACGATCGGGAGGAAACGCAAAAGGAGGCTGTCCCGCTTATTGGACGGGATAGCCTCCTTGCATTTACGCAAGATTTACGAGACATTAACGATCTCTTTACCCCAAAAATGTAAAAGATATGCTATCATATGGTTAGCTTTTGGATGGATCAATGTCCACTCGATGCAGTTGCGTATTGAGGGGTGGTGCGATGATCGCTCGAGGATTCCTCATTCTGGCAATCGGAATCTTTGTCGGTGGCAATCTGGGCATATTAATGATGTGTCTGATAGCCATGGTCAAACGGGCCGACGAGAAGGCACCTTCTGCCGAGTTGGCCTGGCTGCCGGCGAAAGACGTGGCAGAATTTTAGATTTTCGGGCACTGTTTCCTCCTCCTTTCACTACAGGGTTGCTCTGTTGCCCGATTCCCCCTTGTTGTAGAGCCGGAGAACGTGAGTTCGCTGGCTCTACGCTTTTTTGTCCATTTTCCCGCCTGATGCTATAATTCAAGCCTTGTGAATCAACGATCTGTCCTTCGACTTGGCGGTGTGATACCCGTTGGAGATTCTGGAGACGAGAAAAATGCTGCGAACCCACAGTTGTGGAGAGTTGCGTACGACCCACGTCGGGCAAACGGTCACCCTGGCTGGCTGGCTCAACCGGCGGCGTGACCATGGCGGTTTGATCTTCATCGATCTGCGCGACCGCGAAGGCTTTGTCCAGGTGGTGTGCCACCCAGACGAATCGCCGGAAGCGCATGCCACGGCGGCTCAAGCACGGGGCGAGTACGTGCTACGTGTGGTCGGCACTGTGCGCGCCCGCCCCGAGGAGAGTATCAACCCCGACCTGCCGACCGGTGGGATCGAAGTGTTGGCCCGGGAGGTCGAGATCCTCAACCCGTCCAAAACGCCGCCGTTTTATATCGATAGTGACGCCGAGGTAGATGAAACGCTGAGGCTCACATATCGCTACCTGGACCTGCGCCGGCGGCGCATGCAGCGCAATTTGATGCTGCGCCACCGGGTCGTCAAGTTTATCCGCGATTTTATGGATGCACGTGGTTTTATCGAGGTCGAGACGCCCATTCTGATCAAGAGCACCCCGGAGGGCGCGCGGGACTATGTGGTGCCCAGCCGCGTGCATCCCGGCAAGTTTTATGCCCTGCCGCAGTCGCCGCAGCAACTCAAACAGTTGCTCATGGTGTCTGGCTTTGAAAAGTACTTTCAGATAGCCCGCTGCTTCCGCGACGAAGATCTTCGAGCCGACCGGCAGCCAGAACATACCCAGCTCGACATAGAGATGAGCTTTGTGGAACAGGAAGACGTGCTGCGGCTGGTAGAAGACCTCATCACCGACTTGGTGACGGCAGTTGCGCCGCACAAGCGGATCCTCTCTCCCTTCCCGTGCCTGACTTATGACGAAGCCATGGAGCGTTATGGTACCGACAAACCAGACTTGCGCTTCGGCATGGAGTTGGTGGACATCTCTGACCTGGTGGCTGGCAGCGAGTTTCGTGTGTTTCGCCAGGTGATAGCCAGCGACGGCCAGGTGAAGGCCATCGTCGCGCCGGGATGCGCTGGCTACAGCCGCCGCCAGGTGGAAGCGTTGACCGAGTTGGCCCAGGACCATGGCGCCAAGGGCCTGTCCACGATCGCCGTGCTGGAATCGGGTGAGGTCAAGTCAGCCATGGCCAAGTTCCTGGGCGACGCCGTACTGCGCGCGGTCGTGGAACGGACAGGTGCCCAGGCGGGAGACCTGGTGATCGTCATGGCCGACGAGCCCGCTGTCGTCGCCCGCACCCTGGATGGTTTACGTCGGGAGATGGGCCGTCGCCTCAACCTGGCTGACCCCAACCTACTCGCCTTTGCGTTCATCGTGGACTTTCCGCTCTTCAGATGGGACGAGGAATTGCAGCGCTGGGATGCCGAGCATCACCCATTCACCATGCCCAAGGCCGCCGATATCCCGCTGATGGACACTGACCCGGCAGCCGTGCGGGCTGACTGCTATGACCTGGTGTGCAACGGTTACGAGTTGGCCAGCGGCAGCATTCGTATCCACCGGCGCGATATTCAAGAAAAGATCTTCTCGCTGTTGAACTATACGCCGGAGGAGGCGCAGGCACGCTTTGGTCACATGCTGGAGGCTTTCGAGTACGGAGCACCACCGCATGGTGGCATCGCCCCTGGCATTGATCGCCTGGTCATGCTTCTGGCCGACGAGAAGAACATCAAAGAGGTCATTGCTTTTCCCAAGACGCAGAAGGCATCCGACTTGATGACCAATGCGCCGTCAGAGATTGACGCCGCACAATTGGCTGAGCTTTCCATTCGCCTGGTCGAGTAGGCGATTTGCGCGTTTGGTCATTTTGTGCTAAGATAGGGGTGAATCCCTGCTGTGTTCGTGATGCAATCACAGTTTTGAGCCAACAACTATTAAAGTGGAACCGTACTCTCGTAGAGGGGATGCAATCGCCTGCGGGCTTGCAGAACTGAAAGGGCGGTTCCCACCTGCGAGTGCAGGTTCAAAACCCGGTCGCACACGGCACGGCGGGGCCTCGCAATTATACTTTGCCGTCAGGACACCTCGCCTGGCGGCGTTTTGCTTCTTTTTCTCCTACCGCGCTTGACACAGACTACGCTTTGTGCTATCCTGATGCTGCGTGCCACACAGCTTCAAGGGGGAGGGCGAATGCGGAGAGAACGGATAGCCGAAAACATCTTTGTGTTCACCAGCGATCTGTACGTCCAGGTGACGGCGGGTGTGATCTTGACTGACGAGGGGGCGATTGTTATTGATACATTGCCCTTTCCCCAGGAAACGGCCGAGCTGAAGGCGTTTGTCCGGCGGTATAGCCAGCACGGCGCGCGCTACGTGATCAACACTCATCACCATGCCGATCATATCTACGGCAACTATTTCTTCCCGGAGGCCGAGCTTCTGGCCCATGAGAGATGCCGTCGCGCCTTGCTTCGGCAGGGACAGCAAAGTCTGGACCAAGTCAAGGCGCAAATGCCGGCCCTGGCTGAGGTGCGTCTGCGCATTCCCGAAGTCGTGTTTGACCGGGGCGAGTTGGTCGTTCACCTGGGCGGCAGATCCTTGTACATGATGCTGACCCCGGGGCACACTGACGACTCGATCTCTGTGCTGGTGAAAGAGGACAAGGTCCTCTTTGCCGCCGATACGGTGATGCCTGTGCCCTACATTGTGTTCGGCGATATCGATGAGATGGTCGATTCTCTCAGGTTCCTCAGCGGCATGGCGATTGACAGCATCGTCCAGGGTCACGGCGAGGTGTTGCTTCGGGGGGAGATTCCAGAGGCCATCAAGACCAGCATCCAATATCTTGAGAAGATACAGGAGAGGGTGCGCGCAATCGTCGAGAGCGGCGCGTCCAAGGAGTCGCTGCGGCGCGTTGACATCCAAGCGTGTGGCAAGTCGCGCATCCCGCTCAATGGGATGGTGCAGCAGTTGCACGTGACCAACCTCATGCATCTGTATGACAAAATGGTGGCGACTAAAACTACTTGACAGGCACGTGGTTCTGTGGTATAGTAAAAATACCTTTTCAAGAACGTAGAAAGCGATGATGGAGACGAGTAGGCGATCAGATCGCTCAGAGAGTCCGGGATAGGTGTGAGCCGGATGCGGAAAAGTCGCTGAAAATCCCTCCGGAGCTGCCAACCGAAAGCTGGCGCAGGCGAGTAAGTAGACTTGGCCGGGTTTGCCCTACGTTACCAGGGCGCGGGTATCGGACAGAGTGTCCCGTACCTGATCGAGAGGTCAGCTTTGGCTGGCAAGAAGGGTGGTACCGCGGGAGTGTATTCGTGGCTCTCGTCCCTTGGCGGACGAGAGCTTTTTGTTTTGTGGGACAGGATGGACGAGAACGAGGTGAGGATACGACGGGCGACGGCCAGAGACGTGCCGGCCATCGTGCCGCTTTGGCAGGAGATGATGGATCTTCACGCGGCACTGGAAGTTCAGCGGTTCCGCCCGGCTGCCGACGGTGCGGAGTATTGGGCAGAGGCCGTCGCTGGCTGGCTGAAGGATGAGCATTGCTGTGCTCTTGTCGCCGAGGCCGGCGATCGGTTGTTGGGGTACATTATCGGCTGGCTGCGTCAGCCTGCGCCGGTCTTTGAGCCGGTTGTCTATGGTTTTGTGTCCGACATCTGCGTGGTGCCTGATTGCCGGCGAAGAGGTATCGGTCGCCGCCTGTTTGAGGCGTTGAAGGCGTGGTTCCGCGAGCGGGGTGCGAGCTATGTCTCGATGCGAGTCGCCGTGGCTAACCCGGTCTCGCAGGCATTCTGGCGGAGTGTGGGTTGTGAGGATTATATGGATGACATGTGGTGCACGCTGGAGCAAAGTAGCTGGGGGTTCGATACTTTGTAGCTCTGGCGCGCTATGGAAAGCGCGGCTACGTTTCGATGCGAGTAACGCGCTATGGAAAGCGCGGCTACGTTTCGATGCGAGTAGCGCGCTATTGGAAAGCGCGGCTACGTCTCGATGTGAGTAGCGCACTATTGGAAAGCGCGGCTACGCAGGCTGCGGTATATGTTATGGGAGAGAAGAGATGACTGAGTTGCTTTACATGGACGATAGCTATCTGGAAGACTTTGAGGCGACGGTGACGGCCGTGGAGGAAGGTGCCGTGGCGTTGGATCGCACCGCCTTTTACCCCGGTGGCGGCGGACAGCCCTATGACACCGGCGCCCTCGTGTGGGATGGCGTAGAGCGAGCCGTCACCAGAGTCAAAAAGCAAGGCGGCGAGGTGTGGCACTGGCTGGAAGGCGAGCCGCCAGAGGTGGGCACGGCCGTCGTCGGCCGGCTGGATTGGGCGCGTCGTTACAAGCTGATGCGCACTCACACGGCGCTGCACATCCTGTGCGGCGTGATTTGGCGCGACTATGGCGCGTCGGTGACGGGCGGCAACATGGAGCCCGGCAAGGCCCGCATGGATTTTGAGCTGGAGAGCATGAGCGTCGATTTCGCCGAGACGGTGGCGCTCAAGATCAATGAGGAGGTCGCCGCCGCCCGGCCTGTGAGTTGGCGGGAACTGCCCCGCGAGGAAGCCTTTCAGATTCCCGACCTGATCCGCACCAAGATCAACCTGTTGCCACCGCAGATCAAACGTGTGCGCGTCGTCGAGATCGAGGGGCTGGACTTGCAGGCTGACGGCGGTACGCACGTGCGCAACACGCGCGAGGTGGGACGGATCAGAGTGGTGGGTCACACGAGCAAGGGCCGCATCAACAAGCGGCTGCGGATCGCATTGGAGGACTAGGAGGCGCGAGACTTGTTTGCTGGTGTTGACATCGGCGGCACGTTCACCGATCTGGTCCTGAGTGTGGATGGTCGCCTAAAGATTCACAAGTTGCTGAGCACGCCGCATGATCCGGCGCAGGCCATGCTGGCCGGCCTGGCAGCCGTGAGCCCGCAGGGACCCTCGGCGATCACGCGGGTGTCGCATGGTTCGACGATTGCGACGAACGCCATTCTGGAGCGGAAAGGCGCGCGCACCGCGCTCATCACCACCAAGGGTTTCCGCGACATTTTGGCCATCGGGCGACAGAATCGCCCGGTGCTCTATGCGCTGCAACCGCAATTGCCGCCGCCGCTGATACGACGACGGTGGTGCTACGAGGTTCCGGAGCGGCTGGATCACACGGGTGCCGTCTTGACGCCGTTGGACATGCCGGCGCTTGACGCCGTGCTGGACGACATTGCCCAACAGGGTATCGAGTCGGTGGCGGTCTGTTTTCTGTATAGTTATCTCAACCCGGCGCACGAGCAGGCCGTACGCGCGCGCATCCTGGCGCGTGACCTGCTGCAGGAGTGGCAGATCGCCCTGTCGAGCGACGTGCTGCCCGAGTTCCGCGAGTACGAGCGCGCCAGCACTGTCGTGCTGGATGCTTACGTCCGCCCGGTGGTGAGCCGCTATCTGGGGCATCTCCAGGAGACGCTGCCGGCGACGTCTTTGCTGCGGATCATGAAATCCGACGGCGGCGTGATCGGCGCCCGGCGTGCCCGGCAGCAGGCCGTCCAGACAGTGTTGAGCGGCCCGGCGGCGGGCGTCATCGGCGCGTTCCACGTTGCCCAGTTGGCTGGCTTTGAAAACATCATCACGCTGGACATGGGCGGCACGTCGACCGACGTATCGCTGTGTCCCGGCCAGCCCGTTCGTCGCGCCGACTCTGAGATCGACGGACTACCGCTGCGGGTGCGGCTATTGGACATCGAGACGATTGGTGCAGGCGGAGGCTCGATTGCCCTGTTGGACGCGGGCGGCGCATTGCGTGTGGGCCCCCAGAGCGCCGGAGCCGATCCAGGTCCTATTGTCTACGGACGCGGGGGACAGCAGGTGACGGTGAGCGATGCCAATGCCATCCTGGGGCGGCTGGACCCGGAGCACTTTTTGGGTGGGACGATGCCGCTGTACCTGGAACCGGCGCAGGCTGCGCTGGCCTCACTGGCCGAGGCGATGAATCTCAGCCACGAGACCGCCGCGCTGGGCGTGATTGACGTGGCCAATGTCAACATTGATCGTGCGCTGCGCCGGGTCACGATTGCCCGGGGCCATGACCCTCGAGATTTCACGCTGGTGGCGTTCGGCGGGGCCGGGCCGCTGCATGCCTGTGAGGTGGCTGCAGACCTGGAGATTCCGAGGGTGCTCATCCCGCGCCATCCAGGCGTGTTGTGCGCCCTTGGCCTGTTGGTGGCCGACGTCGTACTCGACTACAGCCGGGCCGTGCTGCAGCCGGTCACGGTT
>Ga0180438_10002108_pt1 | contig 33531 bp, 31 predicted proteins | sample SS_ome_12_FD_132455 | JGI IMG/M metagenome (GOLD analysis project Ga0180438, IMG submission 132455) | Hypersaline lake sediment archaeal communities from the Salton Sea, California, USA - SS_3_D_2 metaG | ecosystem: Environmental > Aquatic > Non-marine Saline and Alkaline > Hypersaline >... | reverse complement strand
ATTAGTCGGATTGATCGCCACAATCCGATATTGGTTCAAATATCGGCGTTGAAGCAATAAAAAATCCTTTTTACATGCCACATCTTGCCAATTAATAACAGGAAGTCCCAACCCTAACACTCCATTTCTTTTTCTTTCCCTTTCTTTAACTGTTCTGGCTTGATTATTAATATGTTCAATTAGTCGTCCAATATAATCTCGCCGCATTTGAGGACTAAAAAGCAATTTTAAAAAATATAATGCACTATTACTAGTAATACGTGTAACAAGTATACCAGTTGTTTCTAACTCTTGTTGGATATTCTCAACAGTACGTGCCGACCGATAAAGCTGTTCACCTTGAATAACGAGTTGATCAAAATTAACACCAGATAAATTACTAATTTGGTAAAGTTTTTGGAGACTTGTTTGAAGTAGTTGTTCTGTCTGATGGCTCTCAACTATAGACGCATTTGCCGTATCCTGCATGGACGAACAACTATTTGATATTGGCATGTTATTTTGCACGTCAGAAAAGTTATTGTCTTGCGCAGACGTTTCGGTTGAAAAAACTTGCATTTGTGAATCAATATTGGGTGAGGATGGTGTTCTATTGCGATTATATTTAATGGTATCATGCAAGAAAGTATCAAGTTTATTTTTAATCAATTTGGAACTAGTACCGCCAGCTAATGTACCACAAATTGCACCCAAGACTAGTCCCAGTATTGCACCAACACCTGCAAAATATATTCCAACAGCTGTTCCAACACCAGAACCACAAGTCAATCCAATAGCAGTGCCTTTCAAAACCGTTCTCTTTCCCTTTGTTTTAACGGCCCCAATTAATTGATCGTTCCCTCTCTCCACTTGCATATCAGTTTCTTCCAAATTTTCTGTAATTCGATTAATGGTATCTCCTTGGATTTGTAAAAATTGGCTGAATTCTTGTGCTAATATGTGAAGTTGAGTAATTTCTTCGGCTAATTGTCGTGCTTCATGTTCTTCAATTATAAGATCATAACACCTTGTTCGCACGGGAAAGCTCTCCTCCTCATGTATTTGCATTTGTGTTTGTGAAGGGGACACATCCTGGCATCCGCTTAGTGGGGTTTCTAAAGGGGGTGGTGTACCCCCTTGTGTTTGTGTGAGAGTAAGTTCTTGCATTCTTATTTATAAGTAAGAAAAGGTTTTTAGTGAGTAAGGATAAAAAATTTAAAAAATTCTTTTTACTTATCTGTAATTCAAATGTTACCACTTATAAGTAATAATTCGAGTATAGTATCAGGAGGAGGCTCTCTCCCCTGTAATAGAAGAGATAGGTTACATAGATTGGCCACTTATCCTAAAAGGTCCAGAAGATCTGTGATTCCCTTGCCACTTCCTATATCTTCGTGTCCTACATCTTCTAGATCTTCGATGGTTATAGGAACGGATATTAAAGGTAATTCTAGTTTCCAAGTGGACAGAGATGATTCGGATGAAGAAACAACTCCAATACCATATGATAGAACGATTGAAAGTTTATTTTTGGATGACAAACAAGAATCGCCTGATATCAATGTAAGTACAAATACGGTTACTTCAGTTGTATCGTCAAGTGGAACATCAACTAGATTTGAAAGCTTTACTATTGGACTTTCTGAAATAATTAAAGGATGTTCTGAAACAAAGGGAGGTAAACATGTCAAGAATCATGAGGTATGTAATTTAACACAGTCAAATATTGATCATTCATCAGATAAGTCGAAAGAAAAGAAAACAAAACAAGTTCCCGTTCCCGTTGACAAAAAGTTGGAGTCAAGTGTTACTAAACCGAGTGGTTTCAAAATAACCGTGATGCCCAGTCTTTCCTCTGAAGATCTATCTTTTAGTCCAAGAATATTACAATATGAAAAAATAAAACGTTTGGGGCATGGTGCGAGTGGGACTGTTTGGTTAGCTAATTACAATAATATGAAAGTGGCAGTTAAGGAAATTTATTTGGATATTAGGGATCCTCGATATGAATATCGAATGCAAAAAATTATGAAAGAGTTAGAGGCCCATAAAACTCTGGATCACCCATATGTTATCAAGTTCTTCGATAATGAAATCAATCGCGGTATGGTTGTTTTCATTACTGAATATCAGAAAAATGGAAGTATTCGTCAATATTTACGCCGTGAAGGGCCATTAGATATTGACATGACCAAACAGGTCATTTTACAAACTATTAAAGGCTTGGCCCATATGCATTCAAAAGGAATTATTCATCGAGATATTAAGGCCGCTAATATTTTAATTAGCGATGACCAAGAATCAGTTAAAATAACTGATTTTGGCGTTAGCGAACATAAACCAGGTTCGCCAAATGGTTTCACAAATAGTAGATATTTAAATGGAAGTTTACATTGGATGGCTCCTGAATTTTTTTTCGAGGAGCATTACAATTGTCAAGTGGATACTTGGTCAGTTGGTTGTTTAGTACTCGAACTGTTGACATCCAAAATACCTTTTATTGATATAGCAAAAGATGTATTTGGCCTCAACAATTTCTTTTTTGGATTGGAAAAAGGCAATTCTCCCATACCAAAGGAGTTAACTGATATTAATAATAATCCAATCTACCTTGAGCCTGAATTAGTAGATTTTTTGCAACGAGTTCTTGAATTTGATTCTCGAAAAAGGCCAACTTGTGCTCAAATTCTTGAGAACATTAACGATTATCCCTGGCTTATGTCGGTTCCACCGACACCGGGGTTTTCTCCTAGATCACGAAAAGATATAGAATCATTTGCAAATTAACGTATATCATTCTTCACATATAAGGAAGCAGTTGAGAATATTCATAAGTTAAGATATCACCATCATGATAACTTTCTATTATGGACTCTAACTGTGTAATAATACTTTGCACAACTTTCTTTTCCCAATCCGTATCCCCTATCTTACTCTGTTTACTGGATTTGATATTATTTCTTATAAATTCATAGTATTGTACACTAAAATCCAATAAGACTTGTAATTGAGACAAAGTTAATGGTGTATGCAACTTAGTTATTTGGTCAACCAAAAACCAATCTCCTTTGATCCATAAATAATTTAAAATTTGACTATGTCGCGAGTGATATAGATAAATATCCGTTCTCATAATATAATATCTTATATCAATATCTTATAAGATATTGATAGACAGACTTCTATACAACTATAGTTCGACCCACAGTATCGACAACATAACCATTATTGGATCGGTAGGAGCCAAATGGTCCGTATAGATTATAGTCTGGTTGTGTATTATTCAAGCTGTTGGGTACCGAACTACTCACTGTTCTCTTTCTATTATAGACCAAAAAAACGATTATTATGATAATAATGAGTAAAAATACACATGGGATCAAACCTAAAAGTCCCAAAAGACCCAATAATGATTTATTACTGGGAGAACTGGTTTCTTCATAATTACAGTTGCAACTGGAATTATTGCCAATACTATTATTTTCTACTACCATCATTTCGGAGTTACACATTGGTACTGGTTCTTCAGGATGACAAGTTCTGACTGGTCCAATTATTTTCCCCCTTCCAATTGGCTCCCCACCAGACCATAACTCATAATTGATAATAGTTTCAATAGTAGGACCAGGAATCACTAATGTAATTGTTGAATCAATGTAAGAAATATTAACACCTATATTGTCATTCAATGTGGTAAAACTTGGTATAGTAATAGTAGAAGAATGAAGACAGGTCGAAAAGATAATGGTTTCAGGCTCAATTTCAGTTTCTGAGTTCAAATGATATTGATAGACGGCCAAATCATTATTAGTCGAAATGGTGCTAAGAGTTAGAAAAAACAATGATTGTATTTCATTATCATCACCAATATTATTAGGCACTAGAGGACAAGGACAGGTATTAGCAAATGTAATTAAAATTGAAAAGAAAGTTACAATGAAAAGCCGGAGAACGCTCATTTACGAAGATTATTATTATTCATAGATTTTTGTGTAGATTTTTTCTGAAAAAGAGGAATTAGTCAAAAATTAAGAGAGGATCCAAGTATCTTCTCTCTTTATATACTACAACGGATGTCTACTTTACAAGAAAAAGCCACTATCAGTTTAGGATCTGCCATTCTCTTTGGTTTAGTAAGTCTCCCGGCCACTTATCGTCTAACTGATCGTTTCATACCAGGCCGACTCCAACTTTTTGGCTGTCCGACAGCATGGGGCATACTAGTTCATAGTTTAATCTTTGGTCTAATAAGTTTTTTGACAATGGGTGATATCGATGAAAAGACATTGTTAAAAGTCAAATATAGTTTCTATGGGACTTTGATCTTCTTTTTTCTTTCTAGTCCATTTATTTATGCAATGGTTGGTAAAGTCTTTGGAACTAGTAATAATGCAGGATGTCCTAATATTTGGGGAGTCATCTTGCATAGCTTAGTTTATTTTGTGGTTTTGATTGGTGTGATGTATTTTCCACCTGATCGTGTGGGGAAGATCCAAAAGATTGTAAATTTTGCCAAGGGTGTTTGATCACTGGAAAAAAAATGAAATCAGATTATATGAGAATATAACAAAATGAGTCTTCATCTCTATTTGGGTCCAATGTGGTCTGGTAAAACCAGTCGCTTAATCGGTGAATACCAACGGTGGACCTGCATTGGTAAGCCAAGTTTGGTTATTAATCATATGATTGATAGCAGATATGGTAATGATGATTATTTGTATACTCATGATAAAATTAAGATACCTTGTGTTTTAGTAGATAAACTGGATGATGTACCAATTGATCGTATACATGAGTCAGAAGCCGTTTTTATTAATGAAGGTCAATTTTTCATTGGTTTAAAATCAACTATTCTGCATTGGGTGGAAGATTTAGGTAAGCATGTTTATATTGTTGGCTTAGATGGAGATCGGAATCGCGAGAAATTTGGTGAACTTTTAGATCTGATACCATATGCTGATTATTATGAAAAGTTGAGGGCCAAATGTAAAATTTGTTTGGATGGAACCAATGCTCTTTTTACGCACGATCAAGAGCAATCAGATGGTACAATCATAAATAATGAAAGTGAACAAATAAAAGTTGGATCAGAACAATATTTACCACTCTGTCGCCACCATTATCTAACTTCTAGAGAAAAGACTGTTAATGATAATGATAGTTGATAACATGATATTGTAGTAAACTACTTATTAATATGATAGTATTTAGTATATATTGATATGAATGCTTTTGAAAACTATATTAGGAAATTTCTTTGATGTCAATCCCCATTTAGCCTTAGTTTTAGATCTAGTTTTAGCTTTAGTCATTATGAACACCCGTGAAACAAAGTTGATTCTTCTCTATTTCACTGTCTTGATCATCAATATTATTATCGAACTTCTTTTTCGTCAAATGAGTGTATTATCTGAATATGAACTTACTGCGCAAAATATCGAGAAATTAGCCGATTTAGAATTTGAATTACGTTCAAACGTCAGACTGGCCATCTAATGGAAACACAAAAAAAAATTTGACCAATGTTTTTAAAATATATGTGATATTTCCTAACCTAATATAATAATGATTACTCTATTAAGCGAAAAATTTGATACTCCCGTTGAAAAAGGAAACTCTGATGCTTTCCGAAAGCATTTACAAGTAGTTGATTGGATCGAAAACTTTCTCAAAATACGAGATGTTATGATTACTAGTCGTGATCAATATGGGATGCCTGTATATGTTGCAGATGAAGAGTCACGAAATTTGAAACTGTGTCGTCAATTTTATGGTATTGGTAATGCACTTGATTTTTATAATAAAGTTTATGAAAAAATAGCATTAGATGAAATTCTCGATTATTCCCAATTCGAAATCAATAGTATGTTTGATGAACAAACACTTGAAAGTCCAATTAGAACAGATGGTACTCGCCAAGTAACCTATTTGCATTGCAGTTTAAAAACTGAATATACTAGGGAACAACTTCGGACCGCCATTAGTCAACTATTAGCAACTCAAACCACAGGCCAGTACAATTCGCTTTTTTTTATTATTGTCAATCCACTTACTGATCTTGCCATGGAAAAAGGAAATGTTTATACCACACTGAATACTGCGTTAACTAGTGAATTTGGATTGTCAGTAAATGTAATGACTTTAGGTAGTTTTAATGACAAATTTCAATATTACAGCCAAGGTTATTTTGAATTGAATACCAAAGAAAACAATGTCTATCTAATCAACAAGATTCTTACCGCTCGCCGAACTATATCTGATATGATTACGGTTAGACAATATACTGGGCGCAAAAGTTATATATACAGTGATGATATGAGTGGAAAATTTGGACATTTTAGAATGGATTTAGAACGACGCCTCGGATTAGCCCAAAAAGAACAACTACCACTTGATCAAAGTAATTATTTTGATATGTTTTCAATTTATAAGGGAAGCGTTCCGGTTTATATACATTTCGTATTACAAAATGTAAGTGACCAATCCGAATATTTGTTAGAACGTTTCGAACCAAAGGTTCGTGAATTCTTGGGTTGTGATGATACGGACCCAATTCACTTAATCATGATTGTTAATAAAAAACAGACGGCCAAAAATATGATTGAGAAAATTGGAGATCGACCATATAATGACAATCGTCTAACAGTTGACTATCTACTTTTAGATAATTTATTGTACAATCCGTTAAAAAATGTCAATCAACCCAAATTCGAACTAATCAAAAAAGGTACCCCGGTATACAGGAAAATTGTTAGTCATTATGGTTCAACTGATGATATTCCTCGAATTAATACTCGCGATCCTGTAAATAGATATTTCGGTGGAGAACATAATGATATCTATCAAATTGTAAGACCAAGTGTTACTAAAATTAATGACGAACGAGATAGCCAAATCCACATTGACATAGCCTACCGAATTGTCCGTTAAATATCCACCATATCGTATAGATTAACGGTAAAGGATTACGTATTTCAATCACTTTCCGTTATTTTTTGCTTTGGTCTTGTACCATAGACTACCCACTCTTTACCATTATAGACGGGATAAAGTTTCCGAAAACGGCTGAAATAACATACACAACGATCTTCGCCAAACCATGGGCGCTTACATGCAACACAACTATAATTCTCTGACATACTATACAATATCTTAATCAAGATCGTTTCCGCATTTTTGGAAGTAAATTATCTTTAGAAGAAAAATTGATCTGTTCTTTAAAATTATAAAGAGATGGAAACCATTATTACTAGTGCTAAAGAGCTGGAGCGTGAGAAGAATAATGTGCTAACATTACTTTTCCAGCTTTATTCTTGTCAACAAACTGGGTCTCAATTACCACTAGAAGTCCAGGAACAGTTAAATATTCGATTTGGGGGCGCAACCCAGGAAAATGAAACTTCCCTCATTAGTTTTAATTTACCGGACGACAACAATTTATATTATTTAGATGAAAAGACAGTGGAAGAAGGTCTATTGATTATTTATGAGTTAGATAGTAATCTAGCGTCATTAAGAGCAGTCGGAGAAATTGATCTACAATCAACCGAAATCAAGTTTTATAACGGCAAAGTAATTTCTCTCTAGTCATATATGCCACCAAGTTTCTATAATATATATTATAGGGTATGTCAGTAACAAAAGATTTTAGTTGGGCGAAATTTCGTAAATGTTTTGGCAAAAAGTTTCCATATTCAATTTTGGCTTATCCTTGTCTTCCATGTGCCAGTGACGAACAAGCAAATATACTTTGGTATGCCAGTTTCGCCCTTTTAGCTTTGTTTTTCGTGATCAAGTTGATTTATCGAAATAATTTAGCAGTTTCAGAATATTTGAATTATGACCGTTGGACTGTATATTATTTTATTATTGCTTATACTTTATTGGTTTCGGGATTGATTGCTGTTTTGAATCTGAATGAGGAAGACAAAAGAGAAAATTGGAAAGCAGTTTTAATAAATAGTTTTGGAGTGGCTATTTTATTCTTTTTTAGTTGTTTCGTTTCGATGAAATTTTATGATTATTTAGCTTATTTACCAATCTTTGGCAATTTAATTTTCCAAATTACCCAAATAATCGAAGGGTGGTTAGGACAAAACACACCCAGAATTTTAATTTCTTGGTGGGGTATTAGTATTAGTCCACTAGTTACACTAATACCTTTAGTTGGACCAATTTTCGCAGGTCTGTTGATGTTTATACCACAAAATTTATTTTTGATGTGGTTGGGATATATATTAGTCTGTGTAATCGCAAAATATAGCTAATTCTCATCTGAAATTATAAGAATCCAGTTCTTTTCGACAAAGAAAACATTGATGATTAACTGAAATCCACCTAACTAATGCTTCCAAACTAGCATAATGACCACAGGAGAGAATCCCTATCTTACTTACATATAACTTTTCTCCCGTAATTAGACAATGATCGGTTTCTTTTAATTTCTGTAACCAAGTCTCCCAATGATCTTTACTAAATCGAACCACTCGGTATTTTGGTGGACAAATATCAATTACATCAGAATCGTCTAAGTTGAATTTGGAATGTTGTTGGTACTCTGTTCCCAACCATCCACATTCACATAAATAATAGTCACGTGTAATTGTGTTTAACGTTTGATTACTCTTCGATACTTGAGCTAGAGTTGCATAATCCAATATAATATAAAAATTTGGCAAAGACTTGAAAATTAGCCAGAAACTTGTTAAACATGTCAAAAAATAATTTATCAATTGGGTATTGAATAGTAAATAGTACACTACCACTAGAAAATAAATACTTTTCGATTCAATGGTGTATATACTCAAATCCTCTGGTTCCAAGGAAAAATATTTACAAAGTAAACTAGATACAGGCTCTATTATCTCTTGCGAAACACTCGATTCATCATTTGTGTTTCCAATCACTAGCGAGTCATTGCTCTGTGACTGATAGTTTGTTAACATGTATGGTGGCAAATCTCGATAAAACCATATATTAAAAAAAGTATTTATTCGAACAAAAATTCTCTTGGCCAATTCCCGTTGCACTCTCTTTTTAAAGCTACGATATGTATAATATCCACAACAGAGAGTCCCAAAGAATAAACAATAAGAACCAGTGAACTCCAAAACACTATAAATCATACTAATAATCAGTTATGCAATAATACTAAGATGGTCATGTCAAATCTTTTGCTCAAATTTTCTAACCGGATGACTAGATGCAACAAAATCCATTTCCGGACTGAGATTACAAATTTCCTCATATCTAAGACAGTAAATATAATACACTGTACCATAATCACTAGTATCTTTGGACAATTCTTCGGCTCTCTTTTCGGAATTTTGTAAGCTACAGCAAAAATCAAGAAGTTTCATTTCACCATTCTCCGTTTGTCTTACAATCGCAAAATAACAATCAGTTGGCATATCATCATTCTTGTGATCCGGTTCTTTTAGGAAATAGACAAAAGACATGAGATTACCCATCAATCTAACATAAAATTATTATTTTTGGTATTTTTTTGTCTTAAGAAGAATTTGAATATAAATTTTTATAATATATCTAATCATCTATCTCTTCTTTTATGTCTACACAACTTAATGAAAATAATGTTTATTTAACTCAAGAGGCAGTATGTGAAATGTTTCGAAAGTTGAATATTAGCAATTTTCAAATTAATGATCTTGCTAATTATCAACAGGCCTTTATTCATCGTTCATACGTTCGCAAAATGAGTTTTCCAACCGAAAATCCAGATCTAATCCCTTTTCAATTGGAGTCAAATGAAGTATTGGAATTTGAAGGTGATAGTATTTTAGGTAGTTACGTTGCACGTTATTTACATCATCGTTATCCTGATGAACAGGAAGGTTTCTTAACAACCTTAAAATCACGTTTGGTAAAAACTGAATCACTTGCTAAGTTTGCCAGTTTTTTGGATTTTGGTAAATGGTTGGTAATAAGTAAATATGTTGAAGAACAAAATGGCAGAGAAAATCCTAAACTGCTAGAAAATACATTTGAAGCTTTCATAGGTGCGATCTATCGCGATAATGGTGATCTTAGACTAGATCCAATAAGTCTTTTATTACCACACCAACTAATTTGTAATATTATGGAACTAACGGTAAATTTTGGAACATTGAATAAACAAGATGATAATTACAAAGATCAATTGATGCGAGCTTTCCATCGAGAATTCAAGGGTAAACATGCAACATATAGTCTTATTAAAACCGAAGGGCAGTCAAATAATTGTATTTTTACTTGTGGTGTAGTACATCCATTATATCCGGATGTAATTGTTTCGCAAGCAACTGGACGGAAAAAACCTCATGCCGAACAGGCAGCCGCCAAAATTGCATTAGAAAAGTTGGACTGGATTATTAATTATAAACCACCAAATCGCCACGTTCCCAAAAATAATTTACAGAGACCAATAACTACAAATAATTTTAGACAACAGCACAAAAAATATAATAATCAACCATACTCTAGACAATATACCAATAATCAAAAGGGAATATCTCGACAATTAGTCAGATATAATAGTGAAGAAGAACAAGAACAAGAACAAGAACAAGAATACCCAACTTATGATGACGAAATTGAAGATTATTACAATAACATTTCAGATTAGATTAACTTGGGGACAGTGCCCGCTGTTCGAACAATCAATCACTCGAGTTGAAGTTAATTCACGAACCAACACTAACATATTATAATTGTATTCTAAACAAGATGTATGATTTGGCGATGTCTAAAGTGCACTTCACTCTCCAAAATCATAATTTATATTAGTTATAGCCATCAAATGACCCAGAATGCGCAAGAATATTAATAACGCACTGACGTCGCCCTTATTAGAAAGATATTTTAATTGGGACATTATTTTCGACCATTTTGGTATAAACAGATTGTGACAATTGCTGTTTCGTCTTTTTAATTGGGTCATTACTTACACGACTACAATTAGACTGCATATCATCATATACTTCAGTAAGATGTTGTTCGATGTATTCAGTGACCAAATTTTCGATTGCCCATTTGAAAAAATGAAGTTGGCAAATAGCCGTCTCAAATATTTCAAGGTTTTTCTCCTCTGCTTCCTCCTCTGATACTATTCTCACACTATCATAGTCTATCAATAAACCATTTCCTCGGCAAAATGGATCAAAAAGTTTTTTAGGGTAGGCGCTCAATTGGTCCCGATATCTTTGATATGGAGCAAAGAGTTCAACATTTCCACCAGGCCTTTCAATTGGATAAACAATATTATGTTTCTTACTATAATTGGTAACAAACCAGTCAATTAGACGCAAACTTAAACGTTTTTTGTAAGGATTATTAATAATATCAAGGAACTTATCCAAATTACATTTATCGCGATAGAATATCTGGAGTCGACAAAAGACCCATGCTTCTCGTTCTTGTAAATTATTAGTTTTTACCATTTCAAAATATCTTATAAATACTTAGATCTAATTCTTTCTAAGTTACAGCAAAACAAAATAAACGTCAAACCAAGACATACAAAAATATGAACTGATCATTCTCTAATTACAAAGCCAACTTTTTGCATTCTCTAATTGGGTACCTTTGGCCTTCACATAAGCTACACATTTCTTACCGTTTCTTTTATTTTTACCATCATTACTAGTTTCAGTATTCTTACTACTCCTATTATTCTTACTATTACCATTATTTTTACTGTTCTTACAACTATTTCTATTTTTATTACTATTTTCTCTCCGACTTCTATTCTCATATCGTTTTCTATCTCGCTTTTTGTTCCTACTATTACAAATATTTCTGCTCTTGCGTTCTGTGACTTCAGTGTCAGAATCATCAGTCACATTTTTTTTATTGTTACAACTCTGGCCTCGACTAAAATTAAATAGACCATTAGTACATTGATAAATTCTCTTAACTGGGTCCAAAAGCCATAAAAGGAATAGACATATCCCAATAGTAAGGAGAAATTCTTTAATCTGAAATTGGGAATTCGCAAAAAAATCTTGGATAGCTCGCAATATCAAAAAAAGACGTTTCAAAAAAGGAGTCTCTATACAAAGACGGTCAGGAGGCACATATTCACCATCGGGTGCTTGTGCCGGTGCCGGTGCTGGTGCTGGTGTCGGTGCTGGTGCTGGTGCTGGTGCTGGTGCTGGTGCTGGTGCTGGTGCTGGTGCCGGTACTGGTGGTGGTGGAGCATATATAGGTGCTCTTTCTATTGGAACCGGTTGTGCCATCTCAAATAATGGTGATTGAGCTGGTACTCTTTCTATTTCTTCTTCCAAAGGTATCTGTTCCTTTGGAAGTTGTGGAGGAATCCTCCTTTGAATAGGTTGTATTTGTTGCGGTTGTACTTGTTGCGGTTGTATTTGTTGAGGTTCCACTTGTTGCAGTTGTATTTGTTGAGGTTCCACTTGTTGCAGTTGTACTTGTTGCGGTTGTATTTGTTGAGGTTCCACTTGTTGCGGCTGTATTTGTTGAGGAACCTGTTGTTGTACTTGTTGCGGCTGTATTTGTTGAGGAACCTGCGGTGGTTGTATTGGACCTTTCCTTTTCTTTCCGGTTTTTAATTCTTCATAATACTCAAAGGGATCCATTATATCCAAACGACTATATAATTTAAAAGAGAGATTTCCTGAACCTCTCTTTTAAATTATTTGGATCTTTAAAAACATCTACGAACCAGTCACTAATGTTACCACAAGATTGGTTGTTCAATTATTTTAGAGCTTCCAATCGAGACAGGTTCATATCTTTCGCAAATGCATGTTTGACGTTAGCCAACATTTTATTGATATTGTTTACCTTTTTGAATGATTTATTAGCGACTATTAATATATTGGTATCGAAACAGGCAAGAATATATTTATTATTACTACATTGGAAATAAAAATGCTTATTTCGTTCTAAAATAGTTCCACCTGCAAAAAATTTCGAGCCAGTCAAAAAATTATAACCATGTAAATCAACCCATCCTGGCATAATATAAATAAATCCTAATGGAACTGTTGATCGTTCAAGCAATTTAACTATTAATTTGGTTGATTCCGTAAAAATTTCTTCGATAAATGGTGGGTTTACTTCATAAAGTCCACTAGGTAATAATTGATCGTCATTTTCAAGGGAAAAGAAATTTCCCTGAGAAGAAAACAATTTATCCACCTCGAATAAGCTATAAAATTTGGAACAATAGTGATTTACTGGACTTGCAAACAATTCCCCTCTTAAATTAAACTTCCTTAACTCCTCGAACACTTCCCCGGGAATAGACCATTGCAAACTTTTGCCATCCAATAAGTAATAATTGAAACTATATTCGAACAAATATAACAAAAAGAGATCAGGAGGCCCCCGGTACATTTTTTGTAACTTAAAGAACTTATCAGGTGTCAACTTGATTGATAAATTTGTACCCTCCAACCCTAATATATAAATAGACCCACCGGTAAAAAAACTAAAATTCACTTTGCTTTGCAAATCTAATAAACGTTCCTTTCCTTGCAATTCAGCATGTACATCACTATTTCGCATCTTACTATCAGTACATAAGCGCATTTCGTACAATCCTAACAATTTTTCATGGTTATAGGCAAAAATAGTGTGCATTTTATTGTATTGATCCACCAAATCTCTATATGTTTCAACAGCTCGACTACGACTAACTTTGTTTTGTTCCATATGTTTAATGATATCCTCGTCAAGAGTTTCACTATCAAGTTTGGTAAGTGGATGGTAATTGATTTTACGACGTGATAAAATTCTGATAAGCCAATGTGCCCAAATTTTATAAATTTCACGGCGTTTATCACAGTGGTATTCCAAATTCTTCACAAACCGCCTCTTGAATCTCATAATTGCCATATAATATTGTATATTTTCATCATCGTTGATGAGATTTGGAGGGTCAGCAACGTTTTGTGACCAGGAATCTAAATCTTCATCTTCTTGTCCCGTATCTGAAGGTAATTGTATTTCATCACTCATTAGACCATATAATAATGAAAAAAAGATCAATTTTCTCTTTCATACTTATAATAATATTGGTTTGCTATGTGTACTACAAATAACTGTATTAATGCCACCTTAGATGAACGTAAGAAAAAATTTCTGATGGACTCAGTTTATGGTCTAATCGAGCTAGATAATCGGCTCTTTCAAATTATTGATACACCACATTTCCAAAGACTGCGTTATATTAAACAATTAGGTACAGCCTATTTTTGTTTTCCCACTGCCACTCATACTCGTTTTAGTCATTCAATAGGCACTGCTTATTTAGCGGGAGAACTATTCGATAAACTGGCTTCTTGTGATAAAACTCTTGATTTACGTCCAATTGATCGTCTTATTCTTCAGACTGCAGGTCTTGTTCACGATTTAGGTCATGGACCATTTAGTCATAGTTTCGAACATAGCATAGTCCCACAACTTCTAGGACATTCAAATTGGAATCATGAAGCCCAAGGACTTAGACTTTTAGATCATCTGCTCGATACAGAAGAAGTCACCTTATTTGATACATCCGAAACCAAAAGATTAAAACAAATTCTTACCGGAGAAATCAGTCAAGAGTATCATTGGCTCTCCCAAATGATTTCTAATAGTGATTATGGATTAGATGTTGATCGACTTGATTATATTCAACGAGATAGCTACAGTGTCGGACTTCAACCTGGTTTCAATTTTACAGTTCTTTCCAGTCATGTTAGAGTAATTGATGGCAAGCTTACTTTTCATGAAAAACGCAAATCCGAACTTTTACAGTTTTACCAATCACGATATAATCTTTATCATCAAATTTATCATCACCCAACTATAAAAGCGATCGAATTGACTTTAGCGGACGCCATTATAAACGCAGAACCCGATTTGAAAATCCGAGAAACTCTTGAAAATATCGACAAATTTCTCGTTCTCAATGATGGGATTTATAATATCATGGAACGTTCAAAAAATCAAAAGACTAAGGATTTGATCAACAATATTTGCCGCCGCCGATTCTATCCATTAATCTATCGGTCAGAAACTCTCCCCCCGCCCGAACTCTTACTTGATCAAAATAATATCTTAGATCGAACTGTATGTAATTACGGATATGGAGATGAAAATCCCTTAGATAAAGTACCATATTATAGTACTGAAGAATGCAAACATAATAACTTACTTTTGCCTTGCAAATTCGAACAAGTCGAATATCGGGTCTACGGGAGAACGTGCCGTACCACCTAAACCCCCTCCGCTCCTGAAGGTTTCTATCATAGATAGCTTGCCTTAGGGATTTCAAAAGCTTGCGAGCAAGTTCAACTTTTCGCGGAAAGAAGCTCTGCTCCGACCCCATGGGACAGACTGTGTCCCCCACTTATTAGAAATCATCCAATTCCAATTCCCTTTCTTCTTCCTTATCTCTATGTTGATGGTTATAAAGATCAATCAAATTGAAATATTTGTGGTATTGCTCACTTTCATTCTTAGACATCTTTAACAAATCAACCCCCTGAGTCTTTTCTAAAGCTTCATAATAATCCTCGTCAGATACCTGCCCATATTTCTGTCTCAATCGCCTTATCTTATTCTTATGTTTCTTAGCCTTTTCCTCTTCGGTTAAAATAGGAGACGATGGAACCTCATCCTTTTTATTTTCAGGCATTGACATCTGTCGACCCATTCTCATATTCTGTTTTTCGCGAATCTTTCTACGTAATTGCTCCTTTGTTGATAATGGTTCACTATTATCTTCAAAGGCTCCGTATTTCTGGAGCATATTTCCCAATTGTGCACCTGGTACTTTTCTAATTTTCTGTTGCATTGCTCGACTGAGGCCTAAAGAACCTAAATTATTTAACAGTTCTTCGTTCATTCTTTGAATCTTTTGAACTTTCTATAGTTTTAAGAGAATTATTACCTTAAGTAGGAAAGAAAAATATTTATCCTAAAACTATATTTTCGGTTCATAATATAGACTAAGTCCCATGTTAGATCATGTCATCACTTGCGGTTCCGGTCCTTTTCCCTTAGATGCGAACTTTGGACCAGATAATCCTAATATTCAAATTGATGACGATGAAGAAATAGTAACTATTAAAATGAGTTCACTCAATAATTCATGGTTAGGTAGACTAGGTGGTGGGCGATAAAATAACTTTTTACATCTATCAAAGATAGACATAGTTAATTTTTAAGAGGAATTTATAAATTTACCTAAATATCGTATAATACAACAAAGCTAAGGTCTTACATAAAAAAGTCATCCAAATTCAATTCTCCCACATCCTTTTCTTCTTTCTTTTCACAAGAAATCACTTCTTTCTTGTTATCAATCACATCTACTGATGTTGGTTCAGTTGTAGCCTCCAATTCTTTTTCCGGTGGATAATATTGCCAATCATATTTCAATAAAGCCCCAAGACCATTAAACCCACGAATAAATTGCACACCTTCACCAGTATTACTTGTTATATAATGAACCTGACATCCAAGTTCATTATAATGATCAGCTAAATATTCAGTCAATAGAACATTCATACCATTACTAGTTAAATACATTAATTCAGAATTTTCATCAATCAAAATAGTGTCAACTACACCAGCTTCCAAGGCAGCTATCGTTTCTTGTGGCCCCATTGATATACAACCACATTCGGAACTGGAATTACTTATCCTTCCAAAAAACTCCGAAACTATCTTTTTCTCTTGTACTAATGGCAAACCCGCTAAATCTCCTTTAACCATTTCAATAGCTTGATCAAGACCTGCACGACCACCATAACTAATATCAATGACTTTCCATATTAACGGCCGAAGTCTTGGATCATAATGATCACTTGTTGCCAATTTACTTTTAAATTCGGCATTCCCTCCAATTATCAAGGCACTCACATTCGGTCGATCCGCATCTATAAAACAACTTGTACACATTTCACAAACCATTTTAATATAAGCATCACGCTTATTCTCTCGTTCTCTACCAATTCTGGCAGCACTTTGACCACCTTTCTTTTGTTTTTTCGGCATTAGTACACCTTTAGTAGCTAATATGGTTTTCTTAGCGCCTTGTACTTTGGCCATTAGATAACCGTTACCATCCATAATAACAAATCCGTAGACTTTACTATCCTCTAGCATTTCTTCTAAGTGGCTAACATCAAAATGATTACTACAAAAATAATCTTTTCGTACAACTGGCTTAATAGGATCAATATCCAAACATACTTTCTTTTCTTTACCATTTAAATATGCATTCCCCGCATAAATAATTAAACCATTTGGTGGTGTTTGCCGATAAAGTTTCAGTCTCTGGATAGTGGTTGAAATAGCAGTTTGGACTGCAAGAGTTGTGGTATGTGATTTGATATTGGTGGCTGTTCCATATTCATGTTGAAGTTTATTGATAACTAAGGGTAATTGAGTTCCAGGTGGAATTGGAAGAGTAATTAGTCCAGTCGGTGCAGTTCCGCGATATTCTTTAAGGGTTTTAAGGAAATGCCGTATTTTCCACTTTTCAACTTCATTCTCACTACCCATTATTTATATAAACTATATAAATCATATCTTTTATCATTTTTTTTGGACAAAGTATCAGAACAGTAGAAATAACAAAATATAACCGGTTGTATATTATTACATACCCATAATAAAACGATCAAGCGGACCATCATCTACAGACATTGAAATATCAGAAGACAATTCTTCAGAGTCGTATCCCTTCATTGGTTCAGGTGCCATACAACATAATTCATCATAACGCTTTTCAATATACGTATTATTGGCATACTTAATCATACTATTTGTCCATTTGCGTCCACGCTTTATAAGACCAAACGTATTGAGAATTGATGCGAAATCATCTTCATCACCATAGAAAATTTCGTCTCGATTCATAATTTGTTCACCGCGGTAAATAGCATAACCATCTTTTTCAATATCATCTGGTGCGAATATCAGATGGTAGTTATAAATGGCATCCAGAATCTGACCCGTTGTATAGTCACCATACAACATCATTAAAATCATCAATACTGCCGTTTCTTGGGGATTAGCGCAACGTACACCCCGAATCGTATGATAACCATACGGACTTGCACCAATTGGCTGTCCAAGAAATCTCTTACTAATGTTAGCAGCATGAACTCTTTCACTTATCTTATCGGATTCGAGTTGAGCCTGTGACAATTTCATACGAAAAAGATGACGTCCTTCAGGTGTTGATAGATCGAGTTGGGGTTCACGAGCAAATCGCATACGAATACCAAGAGTATGAATACGTTCATAGATTTTGAGGCCATTTTCAACATTGCGAGACAATCGATCAACATCACTAAACAGTAAGACATTTACTTGATCCGGATAGCGGTGGCACTCTAATTGGTTAATAGCAATATCAAGGGCATTAGGAATATCATGATAGGCAGATATGCCATCCATTTCGACCCAATCAATAATATTGAGACCATTATCCTGAGCAAATTGGGTAAGTTCATGTCGTTGAACCTCTAGGTTTTGGGTCTTAGTACTAATACGAAGAATACCGATAGTGTTCATAATATCAGATATTTATGATAATTCTAAAAAATTAGAAAATTTTTTTCATCTATACAATTAACACGTATTATAGTAAACTTAGAACAGTTATGGTATAATTGACTTTGTTATAAAAGATCAGCAATCTAAAAGTATGCTAGTACTCTGTACTTCTAATTTTAACTCACTTAGTTAATTTTTAACTAACTCTAAAATTTTTAACTCACTTAAAAATTAACTAACACTCCCTTATATCTAATATGTGCGCCAAAGTCCTTAATACTGGCTATTAATGTGCTTAACAGAGCAATAGAATCAAGAAAAGAAGCGCTAAGTCTAGTTAAATTTATCACTCTATTGATTTCTTCGGTAACTCTCTGGTAAATGATCCATCTTAGCACTGGTTACGTCGCGCAAACCAGATACGATAATTAGTTCTCTATTATGCCCAATGTTCTTGCTTTCCGCCATCAAAAAAATCGGTTTATGATATGTTGCAAATGTGTCTTCAATATAAAATTCGTCATCATCATTTGTTTTTAGAGGAATCAATAATGTTTTTCTAAAATCAGATGATTTTAGATCATCAATATGCCGGTCCAAGTCATAATATTTACCTTCAGGTATAACATATTTTGTGTATAAATAATTAGTATCTTCGTTATATGTTGGTTTAACCACCGATTCATTTGTTTCACTTAAATCATAGTACAAAAGTTTTGGTCCTAAATTATCTTTGTACAATGATATATAATCCGTATAATCCATATTAACATAGTATGGATCAAACGGTTCGAGCAAATGTTTTGGAAATATGTCCATGAATTGTTGTGTTAGCTAAAATATAAAATATGATTTTTTTCTGGGCGCCATACAACTACATATATCGCATGAAAATGAGAATCCGATTATTTAGTTTATTCTCATTACCTTAAACAACGAAAATTAGTACAAATACTTGTATGTTAGCGGTAGAATATGTGAGATATGAAATCAATTGCTTCAAAAAAAATGTCATATTTTTTACATCATTTAGAATGACAGACCCACTCGAATTTGCCTTAATAGGTAGCGTAGATAGTGGGAAATGTTTTAAAAAAGGAACGAATATTATGTTAGCTGATAGAAACATAAAAAAAGTTGAAGACATCAAAATAGGAGATAAGGTCTTGGACATTAATGGAAATAAAGTTGATATTGTCTCGACACATAATGGTAGAGATCGATTGTATATAATAAAACAAAAAATGGGGGAAAGTTACACGGTTAACAGATCACATATACTATCTTTAATGTTTGCTAACATTAAAACAATTAAGTGGAATCAGAAACGGGGTCAATATATTATTAAATATGTTCAAGATATGAAACTAAAAGAAAAGCGATTTGGTAAAAGATCTTTTGATGAAAATCGAAAAATAGAACTTTATAATGAAGCCAAAAAATTCCTAGAAACCAAAGAAAAGGAACCTGGATTTAATAAGAATTATGATGTTACCAATATTTCCGTTACGGAATACTTAAAATTACCCAAAAAAATTAAGAAAATCCTTTATGGGTATCGACCCCAATCTCTTTCTTTTGAATCAAAACCAATCACTATTGATCCATATATTTTAGGATTATGGTTAGGAAACGATATCCCTTTAGAATCTGAAATCATTTCGGGTAATCCAAAGGTACTTGAATATATCAAACTAGAATGTATCAAGGAATATGCACATCAAATCGGAAAAGAAATTGTTAAACATAATCAACCAGTTCATTTAGAAAATAGTGAATGTATGACTGACGTTAAAAATTGGTTCTCCAAAACAAACTTATTAGCAAATAAGAATATCCCCGATAATTATCTCCTCAACACCCAAGAAAATCGATTATCTTTATTAGCAGGAATAATTGATACACATGGGAATCCAAAAGGAAAGACCTATGAAATAGTACAAAAATCTAAATTACTTTCAGATGATACCCTTTTTCTGGCTAGAAGTTTGGGGTTTTGGGCTAGACAAACTGAAATAATAAAAAGCTATTCTCAATCCGACGGTACTAAAGTATCAGGTCTCTATTACAAAATAATCATTATCGGTGATTCAATTGATGAGATACCTGTTCGTCAAAAGAAAAAGGTAGTACTATTACCACATCATAAAAAACAATATCGCTTATCCAGTTTAGAAATAAAAACAGAGAATATAGATGATTATTATGGCTTCGAAATAGACAATGATTCAAAACTATTTTTGGCTCCCGATTTCACTGTTTGGCATAATTCAACTTTAGGTGGTCAACTTTTACATCGCGCTCAATATGTTGACAGTCGCGATTTGGACAAGATCTTTAAAAAGGCCGAAGAAGATGGCATGGAACGATGGAAATGGGCTAGAATTCTTGATATTTTTGAAGAAGAGGCAGCTAGAGGCAAAACGCATGAATTTATCAAAATCGATTTCGAAATTAATGACCAATCCTATATCCTAGTCGACACACCCGGACATAGTATCTTTATCCGTTCTATGATTGAAGGGGTTTATGGTGTCAAAATAGCTGGGATTATCATTCCAATGCCAGATAATGAATTTGATGCAGCTTTTCGTGGTGGTGTCATTAAAGAACATCTGATTATCGCCAGAGCCAGTGGTATCGAAAAAGTTATTCTATTAGCAAATAAAATGGATTTGGTCGGGTGGGATCAAGAAGAGTTTGACCGTAAAACCAAAATAGTCCAACAATTCTTACAAAAAGTCGGCTATGGTAAGAATGATGTTATCACCATTCCAGTTTCCGCGTTTAATGGTATCGGTCTTGGTATCAGTCCAAGTATAGACGGGGGCTCAATTCGTGATGGATTACCGGATTGGTATAGTGGGCCCACATTTTTTGAAGCCCTTGGCTCTTTTGCAAAGGAAATTTCATTTCTTAAGCTTAGCGACGCAACCAAAACAACTAATATCGGATTTAGTGGTAATAGTTTCATTTTGGATACTCGAATTGTTAATTATGATTCCATTATTACTCTTGGTTTTGATGCTATCTTACATATTGAAGGAAAGGAATATGTCGCCGAATTAGTTGGTATTAAAAATGGAGAGCAAAAGTTTGTCAAAAATGGGGATAAATGTTTTACCATATGGACACTAGAACAAGCGATAGAAACAAAGAATGATAAAGTATTGATTAGAAAAGGCGAAACGACCATAGGTTTGGGAAAAATAGTTAAAACCGTTGATCTTTCGAAAAAACGTCAATCATAAGATAAACAAACAATAAGAAGATTGACCTAATTCAAGAAAAATCGAACAAAATCTCTGTATTTTATAACTAAAATGTCGGCAATCGAAACTGAAGTTAATAAGAAGCTTAGTTTAAGCGAGCATAAGTATAAGGTATTTGAATTAACTGCAACCAAAGCCAAGACCAAATTACTCGAAGAGGCTGTAGGATTTGTTACTAAACAAGAGCCAGAGACCGGATTCCTTATTGTTTCTTGTAATCCGCACACTAAACGACTAATATATGCATGTAAGTCAGGACCTGAATTATCTGCTGAAATATGGCTTAGACATATAAGTAATAATAGTTCTGCCGCAACCATTGAGCTCAATACTCAATCTAGTGATGGAGTTCACTATGGTGAACTAACTGATGTTCCATATGTTGAGAAAATTAGAGATGACTTTTTGGCTCACGGTATCGGTATTTTAAGGCAAAATAAGTTAATTGAGGAGGCCGAAGAAGAAGATTATATTGATCCCGAAGCATATGGGTTAGGTAGTTGGTAATTCGTTATACATAGTCCATACAAAACTGTATCACTTTGCAAGGCCACATCATTTTGTGAATCAGTAAAAAGGCTATGACCTGATATTTTTAATTTATAGGGAAATAAAAGACAAAACCGAAAACTCCAACTATCTTTCAATTACTAGGAAAAAAATGTTACACAAATGGCAAACTTTTCTTGAATATAGAATTTAGTACAAACTAAAGAACTCAGATAATGATCGAATGTCCCTTACAGTCGATCAACCTGTTGGCTACATTTAACCCCTAATTTCTTCAGTATTTTTGGAAGAGCTTGGTTCCTCAGGATCGAGATTTTTTGATCATAATTTTTTGAAAACTATTTTCCCTTAACTTGAAAACAGATGATATAAAGTCATAGTGTAATTGTAATATCGAGTAATCACCAAGATAAAACCTTGTACTGGTTTCATAGTGTAAACACATTTGTTTGCGGATTACAGGAAACAATGGACCCTATTAGTTCATACTGGGCGACAACCGTTGTAGTTTTTATAACGGTTTTGATGATGGGACTGCTTATATTTATGATATTTTGCACAAGTTTTTAACTTTGATTTTGATAACTAGTGGAATTTGATTTGTCTATTTTCAATAAAATTGAAAATTCAAATAATTATGATCAAAATTTTTAAATTTTTCATTAGGAGGTAGTGCAGCCTAGTTGATTTAGTACTAACCCATCTAAGATTATTGAATACATAAATGAACTACTAACTCCATAATAATCGTTCGCGTTAGATAATTGCTCACACCAGAAACAAAATATTGACACTTTCATAATAAAACAATCTTTGATAAACGGTACAATTCCGAAAGCTTACTTGGAGAACTATCTAAAATAGGGAAGTCAATAGATATCTAGTATAAGAATTTCGCCCCTTATATCATAAATAATACTACTTACATTATTTAAATGGAAAAATCTGTATTATAGTTATAGTTTAAGCAATCTATATTACAACAGAGGGCTATAGAAAAAGATTAATATTTTTAGGCTAGGAATTTTTATAGTCAAACTTACATATTTAGTATAGTACGTTAGGGGGCGGAAACTAACATCAGTTATATTTCATATAATTTAATCTATTATAAATGGTAACAAATTTTTTGTAGTAAGAAGGAATCGAAAAAATACAAATATAAACCCCCTTTTCTTACTCTTGGTAAATTCCCAAATAGACTTATTAGTGTGATCAGAAAAAGTTTTAGAAAATTATGATCAAAAATTCCCGATTTTGAGGAGTTGAGAGAGACTAATTATTTAGAAAGTTTTCAATAAAATCGAAAATTCAAATAATTATGATCAAAAATTCCCGATTTTGAGGAGTTGAGAGAGACTAATTATTTAGAAAGTTTTTATTTTGAAAAAATTGAAATCAATTATAAAATCATAGATGTCTGAGGATTCCCAGACTAGTAAACCAATATATGATAATATTTGGGATATATTAGAAAAAACAACTGATTACCAAGAACGATCCCGTATAAACTTCTTTATAAATTTATGTCATACCTTTACTACAAATTTAACAACAGAGTTAGCAAGATATCAGAAAGAAGACTCTGGTGATTTCACTAATAGAAAAATGATCTTCAGGTTCTCTGTGGATATAGAAACGGAAGCCAACCAACAGTCTATTTTGTTTTATTGGCCTACAATTTATGCCCAATTTAAAACTAGAGATTTTCATAGCACACGTAATACCAAATATCTCGTAAGCAATATTCTTCGTCACATGGTCAAATGGATAAACGATAACTACACGCTATCCCATCCTATTTACATGGAAACTAAGGCAACTAGTATTAGACATCCAGTAAACAAGAATGTGATTAAAAAAACATTCACAATTATTTCATTTTGAAACCACTTAAGGAAAATTTGACTTGTATTCATTATACCCTTCCCAATCGAGACTATAATGAATACAAAAGTTCATAATCAGAAATCTAAGAATTGTGGATCTAATTCACAACCTCTTATTGAGACAAAGTCTTTAAGTGGTTCTTCAAAAAAAGAATCACAAAACATTTTCCAAGGTCAAGGCAAAACAACCGCATCCATTAACAAACCACCAGTTTGGTTTCCGATCCAAAAACAAATGTTCGAAAATGCCGATCGAGAAAACCATAAATTTTATGTTAGTAAAGACTACTTAAACAACGAGGGCAAATGGGTTAAAAGATTTCGTAGTTTCCAAACTTCACAGGACTATCTAAAACTAAACAAAAAACTTCCTCAAGAAAGAAAAAACTATTGTGAACTTATAAGGACAAATCAACAATGTAAGCCATTTTTCGATATAGAATGGTATGGTTATCGTAAAGATACTGAGCATCACCATGAGGAAATTTATATGATTATCGAAAGTTATATTATCGCGGCCTTTGAAGTTTTAGAAATTGAATTGGATCCCAATTCAATAATAGTGTTAGAAAGTCACCGTTTTGGTGAGAAGCCAAAATATTCTTACCATGTAATAATTAATGGCTTTCATTTAAAGAATCTGCATCAACATGGTAAATTTTTAGCTCACAAAGTTGTTGAGCTAATTAATAAAGACCCGAACTCTCCACTCTTTGATTGCCTTGATAAAGATGGGAATTCTAAACACCCTATTGATTTGAATATTTATGGTAATAATCAAAACTTCAGACTTTTTGATCATCATAAGCAAGATGAAAATGACCGAGAATTGAAAATATGTGAAGGTCGAGAATGTAAAACCGAATTTGGTTATTTAGTAACAGCTATGTCATCCGAGTCTAAGTTGCTAGAATTTGAAATACCAAAACCTGTCAAAAATATATCCAAAAATAGCTTTACCTATAATAATGATTATTTACTTAAAGTATTGGATATTATTGATATTTCGAAAATCAAAAGAAAGGAATGGATTACAATTGGCGTTGCCCTTAAAAATGAATTCGGAGAAACAGGTTTAGAGTATTTCGACCAATTTTCACAGAAATTTGAGTGTTATGACTATGAAGAACTTCATAAAGATTGGAACTCATTTTCTGATACCTACACTAATACAGCCGGAACAATTATTCATCATGCCAGGGAAACTAATCCAATTGAGTACTATAATCTGTTTAAAACCACAAATCATCATCTTGATGATGATGACCTTAATTTATCAAGTATTTTCTATCAGTCACACTCAAACGACTACGTCTGTTATAGTATCAAAAAACAGGTTGTATGGTATAAATTTAATGGTAGTAGATATCTGAAAACTAGCGAGGAAGAGCTTAAACAAACCATTATTGATCACTTAAGAGATATATTTAAACAACAAGCTGTCAACCTGAATAAACAGATTGATGCGGCTCAATCTGACTTAAATAATATGAACAGTGAAACACAAGAATATAAAGATTTGGAACGAACAATACAAAATAATGTAAATTGTCTGAAAATTACAAAACATATTTTCAAAACTGTTGGCAAAAATTGTAAAAGAAATTCTATTTTAGGTTGCCTCCCCCATTTCTATTTAAATGAAAAGTTCCCTGATTTAATTGACCGTAATCCCTATTTGATAGGATTCGAAAATGGTGTGTACGACCTGAAAGAAAAGAAATTCCGAAACGGTCAACGTACTGATTATATAACAATGTCAACTGGATATGATTATACGGAAGATAAAACACATTATAAAGAAATTGACGAATTTTATGGAAAACTATTTAGTTTTAGTTCCAAAGTCAAATTATTTACGGTCCAAACAATAGCCCGATCTCTAATCGGAGATAATAGTTCGGTATTGCAAAATTTTTATATTTGGAATGGAGTTGGTGCCAATGGAAAGAGCGCTTTAGAAAATTTGGTCTGTTATACCGCCGGTGATTATGCAATGAAATTTGATAGTCAAATGTTGATTCAAAAATCAGTTGGCACTCACCAAGCCAGGGAAGATTATAAACAATTGATAGGAGTCCGATATGCAATTGCTAGTGAAATAGAAGATAATAATAAGCGGGAACCAGTGCGATTGAATGAAAAAACAATTAAACACTTCTCTGGTGAAAAAACTTTTGAATTTCGCGGTAACTATGAAAGCAAAAAAACATATCCTATAATGTTTACAATGTTTTTGTTGTGCAATCAAAAGCCTGAGATCAAGATAGAGGATGCTACAACTCGACGATTACTGTATACTCATTTCAAGTCGCGTTTTATAAAACCACAAGAGTACAATCCAAATACCCCAGATACATATCTAATTGATTATGAACTCTCAAACAAAATTGAGAGCTGGAAAATGAGCCATTTTCATTATTTGGTTGCTCATTTACAACTGGTCTTTGACTATCCGCAAGAAGTATTAGAATTTAGTAAAGAATCCATGAACGAAACAGATATATTGTATAATATAATCGATGAGTTATTTATACCTGCAAACGATCCTAAGAAAGGATTAACGTTTAAAGAGTTTAAACAAATGATCAAAGATCATGAACGAGGTAAGGAAATACAATTTAATAATGAAAATAAATTAATTGAAATGGTTAGGAAACGGTGCAAATTTATAGAAATTAAAGACGACACGACCATAACTAAAACATATTACTCTATTGTCAAGAATAGCCACTCAAAAACAAATGGAAAAATATGCCTAAATATAGCCTTACAGTCGAACAAAGACAGTGAAGACACCCAGCCCCTTTCTTATATATAGTTAATTATATCAAGTCATTAATCCATATATTTGGAAAATATTGACCCATTGGAATCATCATTTCTCAAAACCGTTTTCCTATTGATTTTACCAAATCGATAGAAAAAATGTCATAAATTATTTAAATTAACTGTATTTACTAATGAAATACCTAGTAGACTTAACTGGTCGTTTTATATATTCGCCTACATCCGCTAGAAGCATTACATTATCCAAAGATATTTTATTGGTAGAAACCATTGCTAACCAGGCCAAGCATTTTCTGAATACCAATAAAGATTACGTTTGGCGTCTGTGGAGCAGAACTGCCTGGTACTTTCGTCTGGATGGAGTAAACCTTGATACTTCCAGCCTTTCGGATGAAGCCAGTTGCAAATTAATGGAAACGCGGAACGCTCCAAGTATTGTCATTTTTCGTGACCCCAAAAAAACAATTGGTCAATATCAATTAGCTTTTAATCTTAAAAATGATAGTAAGACCCCCTCTATTGCCTTTAAATTGGCATACTATGATCAAGAACAACAACAATGGTTATTCACTAAGTGCCAACCTAATAAATCCACCAGACCTTGTACTCTATGTCAACAACCAATTATAGTCGGGTTTCGACATAAAGAAAGAGGTTTGGACTCTATAAATAAAATGGTTATATGTAGCCAATGTCAAAGTCAAAAATTCCATAATGATAATAATCACAGTTTCGAACCCTTTTATGTTAGTCACTGTGAAGCTTTTCCATTACACCGGATTTTTATATTAAAATACATGGATTTATTAACCACTTAAAAATTTATCTAAACTTCTTTGTACTACAGTATCAGTATCAGTATCAGTAGTTTTGCCGTTTTTTGATATTTTCTCCCAAGAAACGGTATCCACTGATACGTCTTTCCCGTTCTTATTGTTCAAATAAGAATTAATTAGCCGATCAATTGGAATTGCCATTTCCAAAATAACAATACCCAATAATTCAGGTATCTTTTGTTCAACACATTTTTGAAGCAATCGATCCAGTTCGCTTTCTAATGAGAAAGCAAAATTTGATGGAGGGGTACCAGAATTAAGTTTTTTTAAGATAACCGGAACCAGATCCCAAACTTCTTTGTCTTTCACAAAATCGAGTACTGTTTCACCCTTACTATTCTTGATATAAATATTAGTATTGGGATGCTCAAGAATTTTGTTGGCCATTTCCAACTGTTTTTGATCAAGTGCCAACATTAATGGTGTTTTATTTTCGAATATGCAATTAGTATCTAGATTTGGAAATTCAATTAGAAAATCAAATGTTGCCATCTTACCGGAATAAATTGCCCGTTCTATTAAAGAGAATCCAAATTCGGTTTTGTGATTAGGATCGAGTGGATAATGTTGGTGTAAAAAATCTAGTACTTTTCGATTTCCTGAATCAATAGCACTATACCAGAAAGTTCCATTTCTTTTATCTTTATGATTAAAATCAACAATACCACATTTATATAGTTTTTTAACCACACCCAACCCTCCTTTCCAACAAGCAAGATAAAGTCCTGTACTATTACTATTTTCCCACAAAAATGTCTGATTTATATCAAACTTACCCATTTTCGCTAATTGAACAAAAAGATCCAATACTTCCTGATTTCCCCAAACACAAGCATGATGAAAGGCACTATAACTACGTTTTTTGTCTCTGGTTTCCAAATCAAGCTGAATCTTTTCCTCGATGGCTGCCTTCAAAATCTTCTTAACCCTAGTCTCACATTTGTTCATACATAAGTCTACCAATAATCTACTTAGGAATGGTGAATATTTTGGATCATAATTTGAAAGGAAAAAATCATAGATTTTCTTTCTCATACTAAGATTTACTTTTTTAATTTCGGTAAAATCTGGTCGTTGGACAAAATAATCGCAAATTATATCAGAATTATCTTTAAACAGTCTTTCAAGCAAACCACAATCACATTGCCCAGAACTATAGTGAATCACCTCAGTTAGAATAGATTCGTTCATTGGGTTAAGAGTTATAAAAATAAATATTTATCATTTTTTTTATATAAACAAGACCACATAAAACTTTAACTAGACTACAATAATCGAACTATCATCCATGTCGTCATTTTGTTGTTTATCGCGATTCTTGTCTGATCTATCATAAGTATGAAATTGGCATGTCAGGTAAATAAAATTACCTTGCAAATATTGTTCCAGTTCTGAAATTTTTTTATGTAGTTGGTGAACGAGGGCTTTGGCTGTCATTCGATATTTCATCGTCTTTATTTTTTTAAGTGGTTGGCTATAAGTCTTCTCCAAAAATCGAAGTCTCTCTAACCAAATTTCTACTTCTTCTCTAGCATGTAGATAATCCTCTAGTCTATCTGGATTTTGTAAGTGAAATGGAATTTCACGGACCCGCTTCGCTTGTATCATCAATTTCAGATGTTCTACTCCTCTTTCACCTTGAGAGAAAAAAGGATTACAACATTTTCTTTCAGTAAGAGACATTCTATTCTTTCTTAAAAAAATTTAAACTTCGCAAAATTTTATACTTAATGGCAAAGATCACTAGACAAACACTCCGAATCCTATCAATATACACTGGAAGGTAATTTCAAATATCGACGCAGATGTTTGTCTAATATATTAGTTTTAGGTTCGAATGTTAAATTAGTATATAGACTGTTACACTCCTCAAAATAATTTCTGGTAATAGTCGTCAATTGTTCATCACTCAAACAATTAAATTGACCTATACTATACATACGATCGAAATTGACCCCACTCTTTTCTAAGGCTATTAGAACCAACTCTTTATCTTCTTGGAGATACTCTGGTAAATAAGAATATTGATTTGGATTCAAACAGATTAGATGTTGGGCAACCGGTCTCAATATTTCAGAATCTATATATGTTAATCGTTTAATTGGTCGGTCCAATTTGGTTAAACTTGCCATAAGTTGACTAGTAATACTCCCCTCTGGTAAATATTCTAAAATTTCAGAATTTCGAGTAACAAGATCAGTTAACTGACTTTGATTAAAATAACCCTGAGTGTCAGTGATTAGAATAGGATAATCGACAATTAAATCTTTGGCTAGTTGTAGATCTTTATCATTAAATTCATGATCAAATGCATAGAAAACAACTCTTCCGAAAAATTTCTTTAAACTGGCTGATGGCTTATTAAACATATGATATACAAATAATATATTTTAAAAATCATTTTTTGTTGTTAAGTGCTATTTCTTGTTATATATATATAGTCTCGACATTATGAAAGGTATTATTCTGGCTGGTGGACTAGCAACGCGGTTGTATCCTTCTACTAAGGTTATTTCTAAACAATTGATGAATCTTTACAATAAACCTATGATCTACTATCCTCTAGCAGTTTTAATGATTGCTGGTATCACCGAAATTTTAATTATTACGAACAACGAAACTAATATTGCTAGTTTCCAAACATTATTAGGTGATGGTGGGCCTTATGGTTTGCAACTTACTTATAAGATTCAGAAAGAACCAAAAGGTTTGGCTGACGCTTTTATCATAGGTGAAGAATTTATCGGAAATAGTAGCGTTTGTATGATTTTAGGTGACAATTTTTTTTATGGTGATGATTTTTTTAGTAGTATCAGTCACCGTTCTCATTTTATTAAAGGAGCCAAGGTCTTTGCATATAAAGTAGAACATCCTGAACATTATGGTGTTATTGAATTTTGTAAGAATGATTGCCGGGTTCTTAGTATTGAAGAAAAACCTAAAGAACCAAAATCACATTATGCTTTAACCGGTATCTATTATTTTGACAAGTCCGTCGTTGAAAAAGCCAAATCCTTAAACCCATCTCCACGTGGAGAAATTGAAATTACCGATCTGATCAAACTTTACTTAGAAGATAATCAATGTAAGGTTCAGATATTAGGTAAAGGTACATGTTGGTTCGATACTGGGACGTTTGGTGACATGTTAGATGCTGCGAATTTCGTAGCCATTGTGGAAAAACGCCAAGGTCAAATGATAGCATGTATTGAAGAAATTGCTTATAAATTGGGTTATATAGATCGAGAACAACTAGAGAAAAATTACCAACAAGTCTCAAAGTCAGAATATGGTAAATATCTAGAAGAATTTATCAAAGAATTGGATAATGAAAATGATTGCTTCAAATAGAGATGGATTATGTTAATATAACTTCGATAATTCCTTGGATGTAAAGTAATTATCGAAATCATGATAAAATATAAGTCTATTTAAATCTCTAATTATCAACATCCATTTTAGATGGACTATCCGTATTAATACTAGCTGAATCGGTGAGAGTTGACTCATTGCTAGTTGCTTTGGTACTATATTTAAGTGTTCTATGAAATGGCTCAGGTAATACTAAATATTGTCCAAATTGACTACGTTCCACTAGTTGATAATAACTATCATTCAAAATAGCCATAAGAGAACTCCATGTTCCAACTGGATCTTTGGCTAATAAATTTCCAGACGTGACAAATTCAGTAAATCGATATACTATCGCCCTTATAAATTGATCTCCAATAGTATTCACGATTGTATCTACAATTCTATAAATTAATGTCAGTTTTTCAGATGGTTCTAACAATACATACGTATGTGATAATAGATTTATATCTTTTTCATAATAAAAGTCTCGGTTTAATTGCAAGAAAATTATAAATAAACCATAAATTGGATCGGCAATACTTGGTAGAAAACCAAGTGCACTTGATCGGTAAATATAAGGAAAAGTGACAGTTCCTTCGGATTTACTATAATGACATGCTCCTCCATAATCGGCTAAAAAGATCTCTAATTGACCACGACCCAAAATTCTATAAAGAATATTGTCCACTTTACAATCAGTATAATAATACCCTTTATCAAGTAAATTACTAAAGGCAAAGCCTATTTGTAACAAAATATTAAAATAGATTGCATATTGGTCATAAATATTTAAACCAGTTTCGTTGTTATTTAGACGAAAAGAACCTAAGGGTCCATCCATTTTTTCCATCAAAAGACAATCAACCACCTGAATTTTACCTTGAACGTCAGGTGCCCTAATTTGCAAGTGACAGCTATCAATTATAGTATCATAGTGATTCATATCCTTAACAACTTTATAAATTTCCAAATCATTATTTAGAGCCCCCGGTCTAGCTGGAAATTTGATGCTTAAATATCGAGGAAGATCACTAACTTCACTGGACAAAGGAGAAACAATATCACTTCGCTCTAACAAATAGACTCCACCATAAGCTCCCTTCGCAATAGCTTCCTTCAATGTATAAGAAACTATACCACCATCTCGAGTTATCAAAGGATAATCTTTACCGATTATCGGTTCTAATTTTATGAAACTCCCTCCATTTTCACTTGGAGTTATAAATACCTTAATTCTTGGAGATATGTTATATGCCAACATAGTATTGGTTTCCTCACAATTAATTAATTGATCTAGTGGACCCATTTTGACGTATCGTGGTCTTCGATAGACAAAACTCCCTCCCTTATAATTTTTTCCCATTTTTGAAACACTATATAATATTTATAAAGAAGTTAGTCAAAAATATATCAGCGTCATGTTATAGAATCATCATAAAATTAATTGGTAATCTAATGGGTTTTTGTCCGATGTCAACGAAACTTATCATAGTAAAGTTTCGTTTTTCTGTTAAAAATAGTTTAGGACTCGTAAGCAACAACGAAACTAATAAAGATGGATAGTTATTCGTTTTTCCTTATATAGCATAAAATTCGTGGATATATCTAAACCAATATTTCTACAATTTTGGAACGATTTTCGATTAATTCCAAAATAACCATTTATAGCTAATATGATATCAATATTATTAGATGTCGATTAATCTATTAAAAAAACTACACTACAAGCCAGGAAGTACACGAAAATATTATATCGATTGGCAATAAATAGCTACAGATCCCGAAAGTTTAGAATTAGACCATTTGATACGATATGAAAAAGACATACATATTATATTAGCAACTATTACGAAATATTTGGAATACCCCGAATCTGAATCAAATTGTCATAAAGTTGGGTAAAATAACTAAAACTATCAAAAAAGAATATGAATATGGTAAAATTTTGGAACATATACCTGGATTTATTAGGTTTATTTGCCTTTACGAGTGTTATGATGATAGCAGTGATAGACTACCAAGACGTATTTGTGTTGGAGAAAAAATAGATGTAAATAAAAAAACAGTCTTATTAATGCCATATTATAAACTTGGTTCTATACGAACATACCATTGGAAATTAACTGAAGTTTCGATATTGAAATCTCTTTTGAAACAATTGGTGACCAGTTGTCTTTTCGCCTACAAAAAATATGGTTTTTTGCACAGTGATCTGCATTTGGATAATGTTTTATTTAGAGTGACAAAGGATAAAGTGGCGGTATATTCCATTGACGTAATATTAGAAACATTGGGATATCAGATTGTGATTATGGACTTTGAAATGAGTTTCATGGGGATCGAAAATTCAGTGGAAAATCGTAAGTTTTTTTGGGATGACCT
>Ga0180438_10002106_pt1 | contig 33551 bp, 43 predicted proteins | sample SS_ome_12_FD_132455 | JGI IMG/M metagenome (GOLD analysis project Ga0180438, IMG submission 132455) | Hypersaline lake sediment archaeal communities from the Salton Sea, California, USA - SS_3_D_2 metaG | ecosystem: Environmental > Aquatic > Non-marine Saline and Alkaline > Hypersaline >... | reverse complement strand
TCCGCACGGCGTTGCTGGGAGAGGGCATCAACGACGCCTCACTGGCGTGGATGACGGGGCTGAACAGCTACTGGTTGCTGCTGTTTGAAGGCGGCGAGGAAGATACCGCCGAAGCCCTCTACGCCTGCCGCAACCCCGTGCTCCACGTCAGCATTGACCCCGAATTCCAGCAGGTGGCGCTCCGTGTAGAGGACGCCGCCCTGACACCTAAACCCCTCGCTGCCGAGGCGCAGCAGATAGCAATTCATTGAGGTAGAGAACGATGGCAGATTGGCGAGCACTCAACGCGGGCGTCAAAACGGGGATGGCACTCGGGAAAGACATGCGCGAGCGCAAGGGCAGGCGGTTATTCGGTGAAGGGATAAGCCCCGAAACCCAGACCTATGAGGGTGCCATCCCGATGCCCGACGAGCAGGTCGCCGCGATGCAGGATGCGGTTGAAGGTCCGTTGCCCCAAGAGCAGACCCAGCACCGAGTGAACTACGAGTGGACCGACCTTGAGGCTGCCCGCAGGAAGATGCTGGAAGGCTACGAGATGGGCGGCGTAGACGACGAGATGTTGATGTCGGGGCTGGAGAACTTGGCAACCAGAGGTTACATCGGGGCGAACGAAGCCTACGAGAACGCCTTGGCGCTGTGGGACACCGACCCGCAAGCCGCCGCGCAGGAGGTCACGAAACTCTACGGCTACATCCCCGACGGACAGTTCGGTATCGCCGTGCCTGATGGGCAGGGCGGGATGCTACTGGCGAATATGGACCCCGAAACGGGGCAGCCCACGGGCGACGGCATCCCGCTGACGCAGGACACCCTCCAGAAAATCATGCACCCGCTGACCAACCCCGAAGGCTACATGCAGATGTATGGAATGATGAGCCTTCAGGAGATTGCCGACCTAGACAAAACCAAGGCTGAAACGGCATCCAAGCGTGGCGAAGAGCGCCGTGCTAAAGACCTTCACCCGACCGAGTTGGAAGGCGCTGACGCCGACATTGAATACAAGCGTTCCCTGTCGGACTACTACAGGAGCGGGGGTTCGCGTTCCCGCAAGTCCAGTGAGCCGTCCGCCTCCGAATACCGCCAGACCCTGAGCACTTTTGAAAAGATGGCGCAGTCCCGCGCCGACGCGGCGTTCTCGCGGGCAGGTTCCAAGGCGCAGCAGGAACTCTACGGTAAGGGCGGCACGGGTGGCTCCACCGTGCCCGAGCGGGCGATGGAGTATTACCGCTCAGGGACGCCGCTGGAGAAGGCGTTCTCCAAGGCGGAGAAAGACCTCATCGGTGTGGGCGGCGACGCCAGCCAGTTGTCCCCCGTGGCAGGCAGTTCGCGCACGGGCGGCGGCAAGGTGAGTGCTGGAGCCAGCCAAGGCAATACCAGCGCCGTGGACGCGGTGCTGTCCAAGCACGGGATGTCCCGCGACGACATCAGGCGTGATGCGAGGGGCAATCTGGTGCTGCCCGACGGCAACCCCGTGCCGCCAGAAGTTATTCAGGAGATGCAGCGGGCATACGGCGGAGGACAGTAAATGGCACTCGCCGACCTGTTCGCGCCCCTTGCCCCCGAGGACGAGGAGGAACTGGGGCTTCCTGCGCCTGAGTTGGAGCGTCCGCCCGAGCCTGTGGCGAACGACCCGACCTTCAACGAGTTGTTTGGTTTCGCTGAGGACGACACCGACTACGACGAGTTGTTCTCCCGCTACGGTGCCCAATACGATGTAGACCCTACGCTGCTGTGGGGTATCTCTGAGCAGGAGAGTGGCAGGAAACTTGCGGCTCACGGCGACAAGAGCCTTTCTCCCGAGGGCAGTAAGGGCATCTTCCAGTTCTACGAGCCGACGGTGAACTCCATCCGTCAGCGGCGTCCTGACTTTGACCCGTGGAATGTGGAGCACGCCACCGACGAGACGGCGCGGATGCTGCGCGAGCACTACGATACCCTCGCCGCCGAATACCCCAACGCACTGGAGGAAGACCTCTGGCGCGGTGCCGTGGCAGCCCACAACTCGGGCATTGACCCGCTCAGGAAAGACCTGTTCGCCAACACGGGATACACGAAGAAGGTGTTCGGGCACATCAACCGCCGAGCACCATCGCCCCAGCCGCAGGAACAGGGCAGCCTCGCCGACCTGTTCGCGCCGCTTGAGGCGGAAACCGAATTCGCTCCCTCCAGCAGAACCGAACAGCCATCGGTTGAAGCTCTCCAGCGTGCTGGCGGGGGCGAACCTACTACCTACCCAGCCCTGCCCACTGGTGACGAAGAAACGGGCTACTGGAGCAACGCCGCCCGCCTCGCGGCTGAGCGCGTCACTGGACTGTTTGGTGACCTGCTCGGCACGGCGGAGGATGTTGCCACTTGGGCGGAAGACACCCTCCCGACCTTCGCCTTGGTGAACGACGAGCAGGGCTGGCGCTTCGTGGGCGGCGAAGAATACCGCCAGATGCGCGACGAGGGGATACCGACCCCACTGGGGAGCGCAGGGGAATACTGGCGCGAGAAAGACTTCGGCGGCGAAGCCCGCTATGTGCCTGATGTCATCAAGGGGCAGTGGGAGCAGTTTGATATCACCGACCCCGAAACCTACGCGGGGCTGCTGGAAGCCACGGCTGGATATGTCGGCGAGACAGGCATCCAGTCAGCAGGCGATATGGTGGCAGTGGCGCTGAACCTCCCCGCCTATGTTGTCGCCCGTTCCCACGAAATTGGCGAGGAACGCGCCAAGAACGACGGACGGGAGGGGCAGGCAACCCTCAGCGACACCATCGCCGCAGCACCGTTCGCCGTCGCCAGCAGCTTGCTGGAACGCATCGGTGCCCGTGGTATCGGCAACGCAGGGCGGGAAGTCACCGAGCAGGTGCTGAACGAGGCTGTTGAGTATGGCTTCAAGCAGGCACTGAAGCGCATCGGTGCTGAAGGTGCCAAGGCGGCTGGGAAAGAGGCGGGAACGGAATTCGTTCAGGAAGGCATCATTGAGTATGTCGGCGAGCGGCTGGGCACCCAAGCCCAGATGGAACTCGCCGAGGCGATGGAACGCGGTGGCTGGGGCGCACTGGCAGGCGGTGGCTACGGTGGCGTGGCAGGCGCAGGCGTTGCGACGGCGCGTGAACTGAGCCGCGACCGACTGGACACGGAAACGGGCGGCATCACTGGTGACGCTGAAGCGGCTGCTATCAATCAGGCAGAACCCAGCCGTGGTTCCCAGAAGGTGCCTTCCCAACCTGAGCCTGTTGACCCCGATGTCGCAGCGGCAATTCACGCCACCGAGCGGCAGCCGACGAACGCAGGTGCTGAAGTTCCTTCCCCTGAGCAGGGGGTGGGTGCGGACGCCGACCTTGATGCCGTAGCAGCGGCAGCCAACGCGAGGACACGAGATGGCGAAGTGGATAGCGGGCAAGCGCGGACGCCCACCGAAGACGGGCAGCCGTTTGAAGCTGGAGTATCGGAAGCAGGGGAAACAGTCGTCCCGCCAGCCGCAGGTAGCGGACCATTTGACGGCGGGCAGGCAGGTCAGGCAGGGCAGCCCTTCAGCACCGCCGAGGAAGCAGAACTCGGTGAACGCCTCCGTGGAGCCGCCGAAGCAGCGCGGACGCCCGACCGTGGCGATGCGGAAGGAGCGTTTCAAGCAGGGGCTGAGGCTGAAGGACGTTCAGTAATTGACGACTTCGCGGAACTGGACAGGCTGAGTGCTGAGAACACGGCACTCACCGAACTCGCCCGTGCCTACGCCGAGGTGCGCGGGCAGGCGATGTCCGACCGCACCCGAAGCCAATACATCAGGGAACTGCTGGATACCACCGACCCGACGGAGATGCTTGACCGCATCTACCGCCGCGCCACCGCCAAGGTGGGGTCGGACACCAACCGCCGCCTCGCCGCCCGTGCCTACGAGGCGCTGACGGGGCTGAACATCGCCGCCGAGCAACGCGCTGGACGCCCCGCTATGGCGTCGGAGCGCCGTGGCAGGGCACAGCCCAAGCCCACACCGCAGCAGCGCCGCCAAGACCAGCGGGGAGCCATCAACGAGGTCATCAAGCGGCTTCACAAGCCCAGTCAGACCGATGTTCTGACCGCCCACGACCTGACCCGCTCGCTGGACAACGCCAACGCCGTGCTCAAGCGCCGCCTCGCCGAGGCTCGCCGCACCCTGAGCAATCTCCGTAAGGAACTGGTGAGTAGTGGGAGACGGCTGAAGGCGCTGAGGCAGGGTGAAGCAGGGGGGCGGGACATCCGCCAGACCCGCCGCGAAATCCAGAACCAAATCCGCAAGGTTCAGCAGGCGGTCAAGCAGGTGGAGGCGGAGCAGAAAAATCTGGACGCCGCCGCTAAATCAGTCAGGGCGATGCGCCGTGGCGCGGTGCCCGCCGTGGTTGCCGCTCGCAATGTCCGCAAGGCACTCGGGGCGATGGACAGGGTGTCCAAGGGCGCGGCGAAACGCATCAGCGAAGCCGTGGAGAAGGGCACGCTCGGCGAAACGGCTGCCAAGCTACACGAGGAAACCCTCGCCACCGCCGAGAAGGAAGGTGCCCTGACGCCAAAACAGGTCGCCCGTGCCCGTGACCGCCGCCAAGGGGTCAAGCGGGCATCCAAGCGCCGAGCCGCCCACAAGGCTGAGAAGGTAGCCGCCAGCGAGCAGCAACGCGCCGAGAAGGCTCAGCAGCGCACCGAGCGTGAACAGGCGCGGACAACCGCCGCCCGCCGCCAGCGCCGCGCAGGTGTGGCTCCCTCGGCACGGGAACGCGAACGCCAGCAGCAACGGTCAAAGAAGCAGGGCACGCCGCCCAAGATGGAAGACTTCCGCGAGGCGGAACGCGGTTGGATTGACCGCACCTTCGGCAACCTTGACCCGCGCTCGTGGACGACGAAAATCCGCCGCGCCTTCCTTCGCATCAACACCCTCAAGCGGGTGCGCCAGAAGTTCGCCCCGCTGGTGGATAGCGTTCAGATTTTCCTGCCCAAGCAGCGCACCGAGATGGGCGGCACGCCCCAGCAGGTTGACACGCCATACTCGGCACTGGATGCGGTGGTGAACGCCTACGGTGTTCGCACGCTGGAACAGCAGCAGGCGGTGCGTGAGGCGAACGCCCTGCTACGGGAAATTCGGAAACTCCCCACCAACGTGCGGAAGCAACTGTCGGTGGCGATGGCGTATGCGACCCTCCACGAAATCCGCCCCGACAAGTCGCGCAGCGACCCCGTTCACAAGCACCTTGATGCGCTTCCCGACAACCTCGGCGATGTCCGCTACCGACTGGCGAAAGCGGAGTGGGACAAACTGGGCAAACTACCGAAAGGGAAAGCCGCCCAGCAGCATTTCAAGGACGTGCTGGACTACGAGCACAAGGCGCGGGTGGACAGCCTTCGCAACGTCGTGGCTTCAATGCTGTATTCGCAGGGGATTGACCTCAAGGCAATACTCGGTGCCAAGGCGGACCACCTGCTGGAAAAGGCAGCCGACCGCGACAACGCCCACAAACTGCTCAGCGACCTCCAGCAGGAATTGCGAGCCGCCACCGCCAAGGTCACGGCAGGGCAGAACGCCGCCATCACCCTGCCCGATGCGCCCGTGTTGACGAAAGCCGACATCATTGACGCGATAGAACTGGCAGCCAAGACGCTGGATGTTGCCGAGATACGCGGTTCCTACTTTCCGCTGCGCCGCCAAGGTCAGTGGGTGGTGGAAGCCCGCAGCACCTACGACATCACCGCGCCCACGCAGGAAGAACTGAACGCCCAGATTGAAAAGCTGCTGACGGGCAACCCGACCCTCCAGATTTTCAAGAACCGCGAGCGCGACCCGCTGACGGGGAACTACAGCGCCGAAGTGGTAGATCGTGTTTTTGAACTCTACCCCAGCGAGGGCGACGCCAACGCCCGCCAGCAGCAGCTCCAGAAGGACGATACCTACCAGTCCGTGAACTCGGTCACTTCGCTGGACGAGTGGACGCCGCCACGCGACAGCGAAATCGGGCAGGTATTCACCCGCCTGAGAGAACGCCTGCCTGAAGACCCTCGCACCCAGCAGGCACTGCGCGAGGTGATGGCACAGCACATCATGAAGCGCGACCTCGCACGCGGGATGGTCAACCGCAAGCGGGTTCAGGGCTTCTCCAAGGACTTTGAACAGTCGTTCGCTTCGTGGGCTTCCAGTCAGGCGGTTTACTCCTCCAACTTGGAACTCTCGCCTGTTGAAACCAAGGCGATGGCTGCGCTGCGTGACCAAGCAGAAGCGATGCGCCTGCGCGGCGACCCCAACGCACAGGCGGTGCTTGACCTCATCGGGCGGCTACAGAACAACCGCGATGTGGATGCTCAGGTGCTGACCCGCTGGCAGCAGAACCTGTCCAAAGACCTGTCGGATATCACGACCGCCGTGTATCTCGGCAGCGTCGGCTACTCAATGCTCAACAGCACGCAGATGGTGTTGACGGGCTTCCCGTATCTCTCGGGCAAATACGGCACGCTGAAGACCATCGGTGCGATGGCGAAAGCCTTCACCGACCTGACGGGGCTGAACTGGCGTGAAGCCATCCCCACGGTGCTGTCCAAGGCGATGCGTTTTCGCGGTGCCGCTCAGCGTATCTTGATGGATGCCGACACGCTGGCACCGACCGTCAAGGAGATTGACGGGCTGATGCTCACCGACCGCGAGAACAAGGTGCTGTCGGATGACGAGAAGCGGGTGATGGACAACCTCCGCAAGACCAACGACCTCAGCACGAAATTCGCGGAATACATCCAACACTCGTCGCTGGAGGCGGGGGTTATCCGCAAGGGTATAGACAAGGTGATGAACCTCATCCGTGCCCTGCCCGAGATTATTGAGTATATGAACCGAGGTGTGGTGGGGCTTGCTGCCTACCGCCTTGAAAAAGACGCTGCCACCAAGGAGGGCAAGACGAAACTCGGCAGGTATACCGACGACTTGGTGAAGCGCGGTGCCAGCAGGAAGGAAGCCCGCGAGATAGCACAGCAGGCACTGGCTGGCGAGGTTGAGCAGAACGCTGCCTACGAAGCCGCTGCGGCGGTGAACACCAGCCAGTTCGGCTACGAGGAATACAACAAACCGCCGATATTCCGTGGCATCGTGAAGAGCAATTTGTTCCGCTTCAAAATGTTTCCGCTCGGCATCTACGAGTATGTCGGTCGGATTATGGGCGGGATGATTTACGGCGGTTCCGTGGCACCTCGTGGCGAGATGCGAACCCGCATCCTGAACTGGATGGACAGGACACCCGCCGTCCCTGAAACCATCAACCGCACCGAACTGGTGGAGCAGTGGCTGGATAAGGCAGGCGGTAAGAACACGACCAACCGCGCCGAGATTGCGAAGCTGATGCAGGACACGGGCTGGTTCTCCGAGGGCGTCATTGAGCAGGTCACCAAGAACACCCGCGCCTTCACCCGCAAGCAGGCAGCGGGAGTGCTGGGCAACCTGATGCTCATCCACTGGATGGCGGCAGGCACCAGCGGCATCCTGTTTGAACCCATCCGCCTGATGATGTGGGCACTCGGTCAGGTGATGGAAGACGAGGAGTGGCTGCGCGACCCCGACGCTTGGTTCTATAACTGGCTGAGCAAGGAGTTCGGTCAGGACACGGCAGAGGTCATTGTTTACGGACCCGTGAACTACGCAACGGGTGCTGACCTTGCCAGCCGTGTTTCGCTGGGTGAACTGGCGTTGATGGACACGCCGCCTGATGTCACCGCAGGTAAGGCTGAGTGGACGCAGGCAGTTGGTGAGGCAACGGGACCGACTGTCAGCTTCTTCCTCACCGCGTTTGACATCCCGAAACGCCTTGCCGAAGGCGAAGACCCCCGACTGGTATTCGGCTCCATCGCACCGAAGCAGATACGCGACTGGTTGAAGGCGGAGGTGCGGGAAGAACAGGGTCTCACCACGGGCAGCGGCATCCCGCGTATGAGCGCCGAGAACTTCGGTCCAACGGAATACTGGGCACAGACGCTGGGCTTTACGCCCGCCAAGGTGAAGCAGCACTATGACACCCGCCAGCGCGACGAGGGCTACAAGGGACGCATCATCAAGCAGCGCCAACGCTTGATGGAACGCTACCGCCGTGCTTGGTATTCGGATGACGAGGCGGCAGTGGACGAGGTGCTGGACGAGATTTTTGAGTGGAACGAGCGTGATGACCTGCCGCCGAAGTCGGTGATTGGGCGGGACGCTCTGAAACGCATTATTCGTAGTGCCGAGAAAGCGGCAGCCGAGGCAGAGATGCGCGGCGGGTCGGTTATCGGCAGGGGATGGGACAGACCCGATACTGTCCGCTGACTGGAGAGCAACAATGACTGAACGAGCAACAGCAATTCCGACCGACCCCAAGCTGGCGTGGAACCAGCAGGATGCCGATTGGTTCGTCAACCGCAGCCGCCACAACTTGATGCTGCTTCGTGAACCTCACGACGGTGAACTGGACATCAGTGCGGCGTCCTACGAACTGCCCACCAACGAAAGTTACTGGGTGGTGGTTCGCTTCATCGCTGGTGGCAAGGGTGCCATCGCCGCCAAGACGGTTGTGGCACTGGCAGGCACCCCGCCGCTTTCCCAGAGTGATGAGCAGATTGTTGACCTGCTCCGCAAGCACGCTCACCGAACACCTGCTGGCGCGGTGTTCGCCTGAGGAGGGTAACAGTATGTGGCTGACCCCTGATTACTCTGGCGGCACCAACCAACTGGTCGTGGTGCCTGACGAGCGCGTAGAGGAGTATCGCCGTCGCGGACTGCCGCTCAAGCAGGTAGTGGATGACATTGAGGTGGAGAAGGCGCTGAAGGCGTATGACCTCGCCGACGCCGCTGTTCTCCGCTGGATGGTGGAACGAGCGACCAGTCAGGAAGCGTGGGACGCCTACGACCGCAAGGAGGCGTTTCTCACACCGCTTGAACAGGTGCTGAAGAAGTTTGGTGGCTTGGTGGATGAAAGTGAGTTCTGGGCTGCCTATGACGCCGCTGTCGTCAAGCGTGAGCGGCAGGCACTGGCAAAGCACAACAGGGAGGGGATGCTGAAAGCTGAGTTCCGTCCCCCAGTCAAACCGAAGCGGATGAAGCGCGTAATGATGCCTGTTGGCGATGCCATCAGCGGCTACACGCTCCAAGAAGTGGAGGTGCCTGAATGAGCGACTTCCACAGAAATATGGGCAACGTCCCGTTCGCCGAGGCACCGCAGCCACAAGGTCGCCGCGCAGGCGGTAAGCCAGCACCGAAGAAGCAGTTCGCCGTCGTGGAACAAAACGGTATCCGCACGTTGGTGGAAGTGCCAGTGCCGCCCTCTGCCGAGATGGCGAGGGCGCTGGAGGAGGCTGCGAAACCGAAGGCACCGAACAGGCGCAACGGGAAACGGGAGCGCGTGTTCCTCGCCGACGGCAGTGATATCCCGCACGGGAACTTCTATGCCATCCCCGTCCAGAAGCCTGAAGCCCAGCCCAAACCGACGCACCCCTACGGGCACTTCAGGACGAACGCTTCCATCGCTCAGTTCCGTGCCGATAAGGCATCTGGCAGGCTCCGCGCATCCGATGCGTTGCGGTATGACACCGAGTTACAGGAGGTGCTTCTCCGCCGCCATAGCCCCAAGGCGAAGCAGGCTGAGAAACCGTTCAACCCGAAGCAGGCGTTGCTGGACGCCACCCCCGAACAGCGGCAGCGGATGATTATCCAGCAACCCGAAGTTTTCCTGTATGAGTGGGCGCAGATGATTGGCAAGCCTGCGCTGTATGACAACTGGCTTGCCGCTGGTAAGCCACCCGTGAAATTTCAAGTTGGAGGTTTTTGATGGCAAGTGTCGAAGAGGTCATGGCGGCTTTAAAAAAACGTCGCTCCGAGACGGACGCGGTGACGAAGAAGCCCGCCGTCAAAGCGAAGGACAAAGCCGCCAGTCGCAAGGCGAAGTCCAAGCCGAAGGTCGGTGAGGAGAAGCTGAGTTCCATAATGGAGCGCAGGATGCGGCAGATGGAAGAGCAGTCATACGCCGATGGCGGTGTCGTGCGTGCGAACGCTGGAAACGCCAAGGCGGCACAAGGTGTCGGTGGCACCATCAACCTCGCGGATGGCGGTGTCGTGCGGAAGCCCAAGTCCGCATATCAGAAGCGCGGCGGGAACTACCGCAAAAACGGAAAATGCAGCAAGAGGTGACGAGATGAAATACGAGAAATCTGGAGCGAACACAAAGCATCAGGTGCCGATGGAGAAAGACACCAAGCCCGCTGAGAAGCAGCCTTCTCCCAACGCACCCGACCCGAACCAATCCAACTGAGTGCCACGCCCCCTGCGTCTTTCCTCCTTTTGGCGCAGGGGTTTCCCAACCCCACCCCCTTTTTCTGCCATGTCGGGGGGTCGGGGTTTTTTCAGTCCGAGAACAGCGCCCTGAACCGCTTGCGGCAAGGCGTGCGGTCGGCACGCAGGTAGGCGGACTTCTCGTTGGGGTAGGTGGGGTGCGAACAGAACTGGTGGAACGCCTGACAGCATTTCCCCCGAGCACACTCGCGCAGGTGTTGGCAGGCTTCTATCTCGCCGTGCTCGTTGGTGGCGCACGGGCTGAAGCTGATGATGGCGCTGGGGTCTAGGTCTTCGCGGCGCTCCCGCTTCCCCTTGGTGACCGCCGTGTATCGCTCGTCGGGCGGGGTGTAGCTGGTTTTGATTCCGAGATAGGCAGCCAGCCGCCAGATGCGGTGGCTGAACTGTTCCATCTCGTATTCACTGACGAAGTAGGCGTTTGGCATCACAGGCTCCTGTGGGCTAGTATCGGCGTCAGGAACCTCGGCAGGTTCTTTTCAGTCACTTCTCCCCCTGTCATTCGCAGGGGGTTTTTATTTGGTGGCGTTCGCGTTCGCGGCGGCACTCCGCATCACCGCCACTATCTCCTTATCTGACATCCCGCCATCGCGCAGCCTCTTCACCAAGGCGTCGGCAGCAACATCCGCGTCGGTAGTCTGGCGAGGGGTGGGCACTTCCTTGAAACCCAGTTCTTCGTCCAGCCAAGAGGAACCAGCGACCAACGTCTCGATTTCTACGGCGAACTCCATCTGGCTCCCCCACTTGGTGCGTTTGCCGCCCGTGAAGTGGATGCCGATGTGCCGCAAGGCAGGACTGTCAGTGCTGAGGACGCGCCCCAACCAATGCGGGGATGAGGGGAAGGCATCGTGCTTCGCTTCATCCATCGTAATTGGCTCCACTTTGGTGAACAGGTTGTAAAACACCGACGCAGTGCCGCACCAAACCACGGTGCCGTCACCGTTGTCGTAGCAATACGAACGGTGGGCACGGGCGGCTTCCGCTCGCTTGGCAGGGTCTTCCTTGCCAAGCCGCCGCCCTTTCAACTTCTCTGCTTCTTGTCGCAGGTATTTGATGACCCGTTTGGAGGTCGCCCGTCCCGCGAGCAGGTCAGCGGTGTTGTCGCGGCGTTGGCGGTTATACACCTCAAGGAAAGCACCTGACTTACGCCCCATCGCCATAAACAGGGCTTCACCCAGCCGCACGAAATCAAGGAAGCGTTGGCGGTTAATCAGCGCATCGGGCACATCGTCCCAGCGCCCCATTGCCTCCTTCAACATCACCAGTAACGCGCCTGTGAAACGAGGTGTTTGTTGCTCTAGCTTCCGTGCTATGACCTTGGGTGATATGTAGGCTTTCGGTTTGGCGCACGGCAGGGAAACAGTCCGCTCAATCAGGTCGGGTTCCGTTGCCAGTGGGTGGATGGAGGTTGTCGTCAGCGGGCAGTGAACTTCTGAGGCTGCCAATTCAAAGTTGGTATACAGGGCACGTTCCTGCGCCTCGGTGCCTGTTATCGCGGCACACATATACGCCTGAACGGAGGTTTCAATTTTCTTCACGTTGTCAAAGCACGGCATCCGCTGACCCGCAGCGGCGGCGTTGATGGCTTCCTTGTCCAGCCGTGTGCTACCTGCTTGGTGTCTGGTCTTTCTGGGGTCAATCAGCGAGCGGCTCAGTGCCATGCCCGACGACTTGGCTACGCCACTCTCGCCCCAGAAGTTGATGTGGTTGTAGGGGGTGTCGCACATCAGGGTGTTCAACATTGCCACCAGCCACATCCAGAACGCATCGTTGGTCTTCAGCAACAGCATCGCGTTCATATTCCGACACTCAAGGAAGGCGTCACGCGGTGTGGGGAATGACAGGTCAGGCATCGGTAAGGTGCCGAAGCCGCGAGGGCGGATGAACTTCACCCTCGTGTTCTTCTCAACGGTCACGCCGTTGGCGTTGACGCGCACGCAGTGCCCGTCGTCATCGCCAAGGTCAAGCACATAGTCCCCGTTGTCCAGCGCAGTGCGGAGGTGGACGGTATGTTCGCCGCCTTCCACTTCGGCACGGGCTTCCAACTCCTGCTGAAGCTGCCCCATCTTGGCTTCACTCAGCGCCTTCTCACCCTGTTGGATGCGGGCGTAGTTCCAGTGGCGGACGAAGGCATCGCTGCTGATTATCAAGGCGTCAAAGCGTTTGCCTGTGTCCATCCAGATACGAGGGTTGCCATACTGGTCAATGAACAACTCCCACGCCTGCTGGGACACGACATCCGCGCCAGAAGGTTCGGCGTTGTCCTTCATCTCCTTGGCGGCGTTCTTCAGTCCCTTGTCGCTGGGGTAAGCACCACCCGCATACTCTTCTTCCAGCACCTTCGTGTGGTGCGCCAGCAAGTAGATGTAGGCGGCTCGTCCGTCCTTTGACCACGCCTTGGCACCGCTGTCGGACTTCATCGCAGCCAGTGCTGCTTCACGGGTAACTTTGAAAAGGGAACCCGCTGCGGCTCCCGCGTCAACACGAGGTGTCGCGGTATCCCACATCACCTCGGGGTCGTAGCGCGGTTGGTCGTTCCTCGCGGTGTTGGTGCCTCGTGCGCTGAACTCCAGCCACAGGGCTTTCATCTCGTCATCGCCGAGCAGGTCACCAAGTCGCTTCAGCCACTGGACGGTTGCTTGCCAGAGGTGGGTGTCGTCGGCATCCAGCCAAGGCATCGCATCCTGAACCCTTTGGAGCGTCGGCGGCGAATGGCTTTTCTCCCCGCCGATACCGTGGCTCAGGTCGTCATTGACTGCCGCCGCGTGTTCCAGAATGGCGGCGGGCACGTTGGATGGGTCAAGCGCGGAAACTATCGTCGGAACCGCAGGGGAAATCGGCATCTGGTAGCCGTGCTGGATTTCTATCGGGTTGCCGTCGTCGTCCAGCAACGCCGACTGGCGGTTGAAGGGCAGGGCACACAGGTTGCCATAGGCACCCGTCGGGCGCGGGGTGCCATCAGCGTCCTTCGCAACGACCAACCGCAGGTAATCCTGCTTCGGGAAAATCTCCACGGTGCCTTCGGATAGCCCCTTGGTGCCCTCGCGCAGCCCGTGCTCCTCCAGCACACTCTGTAGCATTGCGCGGACATCCTTGCCTTCCTGTGGTTCATCCCACAGCAACCAGAGGTGGGTGCCCTTGCCGCCACCTGACCGCTCGGCGACGGGGTTCATTCCTGCTTCCCGCAAGGACGCTGCTACTTTGGCGGTTTTCTCCCACACGCCGTCGCCCACCTCGCCCGACTTGTCGTCAAAGTCCAGCACTGCCACACGGATGGTGGTGGCGTCGGGTTCGTGAAAATACACGCCGAGCCGCGCTTCGCCCGCGAGGTGCTTGGCGATAAGGGCGACAGCCAGTCCGTTTTCCAGTTCCAGCAGGCGCTTCTTCTGATACCACTCGCCGTCCTTCGTGCGCCCGTATTCGGGCGGGTTGGATGGCTGGGTCTTGTGGCGGGCGGGGGCGTAGTTTTTGCCCGTGTGGATGGCAAACGCCGAGTGGCGGGCACGCTCAATAATCTGTTTCAGGACAACGGCGCGGGGGTCACCCAGTCCCTGCCGAGTGGCATCGGCAATCTTGCTCAGTTCTGACATGGCGGTTTCCTCAATCTTGCTCTGGTTCGTAAGCAAGGTCGTCGTTATCTACAAAAAAGGCTCCGACGGCAGCGTCCAGCGTGCGGATAGCGGCTTCGGCTTCTTCGTGGGTAGCGCCTTCCAACTCCAGTTCTTCTTCAATGGAAGGCAGCGAGCTGGCGAGGTCGGCGTATTCGGTCTCGCCCTCAATGGTGATGGGTTCGTCGGGCACCTTCGGTTCGCGCTGCGAGGCGTTGTGGGCGGTGTCCAGAACGATTTCTTGGTCGCCGATGTGCATTACCAAGCGGAAGCCGCCACCTTCACCTCGGGCGTTCGGGCGGTCGGCGAGGGACACGCCCTCGTCCACGGTATCTTCGCTGGCGAGTTTCGCGGCGAACTCGGCATACTTCAGCCGCATCGCGTCACCGATGTCCTCGTCCTTCATCAGGTCAGGCAACTGGCGTGCGAACTCACTGGTCGCCTTGCGGGCGAAGTGTTTGGCGAGGTGCTTGGTGTGCGTCAGCTTCGCCCTTTCCCTGTCCATCAGCTTCACGAACTGGGAGTTGCCCAATAGGGAGGCGAGTTGCGTCAAGTCCATCCCTGACAGCCGCATCACTTCGTCGTCGCTGAATACGCCCTCGGCGTGGAGTGCCATCAGGCGGACAAGGACTTTCGCTTCCTGCGCGTTGGGTGCTGTGGGGGAGGCGGGCACGGTGGCGGTGACAGGCATCACGCGACCTCCCTGCGTCCGACACGATTGCGTTCGCGGTAGGCTTCCACATCCTCTTTGCGATAGCGCACCTGCCCCGTGGGTTCGCCGTTGAGGCGCAGGAAAGGAATGAGGGGGTGCCCACTCTGGCGGTCGCGGTCAAGCCAGCGGGTGTGGACATTCAGCACGGCGGCGATTACCCGCGCAGGGAACTCCGCACTGGCTGGTGCTGCGTGGTATCGGGCGAGGGCTTCTTCGTAGGTCACTGGCGCAAACTCCATTCACTCAGGCACAAGGGTGCCGTGGGTTGGGGTTGCGCCTGCGCGTCTGTTCTGACGGTGGTCTGCGGGAAAAACTACAAAGGCAAAGATACACGAAGCCGCCCAAAACGCAAACCCCCAGCGCAAAAAATTACCCATCAGCCCTTCATCACCTGCTCCAGCAGTTTCCGTTCGCGTTCCCGCGCTTCCCGAGCAGCTTTCTCTGCCGCCGCCTGTCCCTTTTTCGCGGCTTCGGCTTCCTTCTGGAGGTCGGTAATCCGCTTCTCCGTAAGGGTTCCCTTCAGTGTCTTGGCGCGTGCCTTCCAACGGTCACGCTCGGCGGTCAGTGTGGTGACCTTGGTGTTCAGGGCAGCAATCTCCTCAGAGAGGCGCTGGATAATGGCTTCGTAGTCGGGCATCGTCGTCACCTCACGTTCGGTTCACGGATTTCACGGCGCAGTCGCCGCAGGTCGTCGCGTTCCTGCTCCCACTCGCAGAGCAAGCCGCACATATCGTCCACTGCCGCACCGCCTTCGCTGCGCCAGTAATTCACGCAAACGCCGCAGTCGGTGTAGTGGGCGGGAAGCGGCTCCTCGCACCCCGCCAGCGTCAGGGCAGCGATAACGAGGGCGAGGGGTAGGGCAGCCCTGTGCTTCGCCTTACGCGGCGTCTTGAGCGCCCTTTTGCGGTCGGTGTGGGCACCGCCCTTCCCAGCCTTTGACTGGTGGCGGGCAACGGGGTTTCTCGTTTTCATCTCAATGTCTCCTCTCAGTGGGCTGGTTGGTAGCGTCCGCCTCGGCGGCGACCCGCACCACCTCTTCCAGTTGAAGGTTGATACAGTGCGGGCACATCCCGTCCCCGACGAGCAGGGCGAGCACCGCGCCCACGAATTGAAGTTCGGCTTCGTCCCCACTGGCAGCGCCCGTCATCTCGGCGATGACGCCAGCCTTCTGGCGGATGAGTTCCACCACCTCCTCGGTGGCGGCGACGATGAAGTCTTCTTGCTGTTCGGTGAGCGTCATTCCTGTTCTCCTTGTGTCCCTCGCACCAGCATCCAGCGTGCCAGTGCTTCTTGGTCAGAGCAGTTGGTGGTGTCCACACTCACTTCCGCCTTCTCGGTGGCGAAGGGGGCTTCGTAGATAACCCTCGTGCCGCAGTCGTCACAACGAAAGCGGATTGCCAAGTCGTCAATAACGACCATTGTCGGTCTGATGTGGCTCAGGTGCCCGCCGCACACGGGGCACTTGGTGGGTTCTGTTTCCATCTCAGCCCTCCATTACGTCTTCAGGCTCAATGTGGACGTCTATCAATTCCAGCATGTCGATGGCATCTGCTTTCGCGCCGTCGCGGTCGGCTTTATCTACTGCCCTCCAGAGCAGCGCGAAGCGGGCGTTGTCGCGGCAGAGGTCATCCACGGCGTCGGCAACAATCTGGGGGAAGGACACGACGCAGCGTTCCTTGTCTATCGCTCGGTATGAACTCAGCGCCGCTCGTTTCAAAACCGAGTTCAGGTCATTCGGTGGAGACCACTTCATGAGAACCACTCCTTGTGCAGCATCTTCGCTAGTTCTGGCGTCGTCAGCGGGAGCAAGGCGTCTGCGCCGCAGTTCGGGCACACCGACGTGCTCCCATCGACAAAAGCCACGATGGCGTCTGCGGCTACGGTTTCGCCGCAGCTTATACAGGATGCCGACCCAGCCGCTTGGATTAGTTCCCTGTTGTTCAGGGTCAGGGGGTGAAGTTTCGCGCCAACACCTTTCATCTGGGTCATCAGTCCTCCTCGCTGGGTTCCATCACGGCACGGATGTCTTCAAGGGCGTCCTTGACTTCCAACACCGCCTCCGCCAACCCGCCGAAGATTTCGTTGTGCTCCCTCAACAACTCCCCGAAGCCAGCCAGTTGCTCGTCCTTCGCATCAAGGTCGTTCTGGAGGAACCTCGCGTGGCGTTCCTTGCGGGCTTCTGCCACCACTGCCAGTGCTCGTTCAAAAGTCAGTGCGTGGTTCTTCTGGAGGTCTTCCACTGTTGCCAGCACGCCGCGTATGGCGTCGCCGTCGCTCGGGATGTTGGCGGCTTGGTATCGGGGTATTTGGTTGAAAAGCGTTCCCATCATTCGCACTCCTCTATGCTTCGTTCAAACATCTGGTCAACGAACGCCTCGTCATCGTTGTCCCACACCTCGCGGGTGCAGGTCTTGATGGCGGCACGGATGGTGCCCGTTTGCTCTTCCAAGCACTCGTCGTACACATCCAGCACCACCCCGAGCGAACAGGACGCCCGCTCCCAGCCTTCGTCATACCCCTGTTCCCAGTCGGCGGACTTCGCGTTCACGCTCGTCGCCAGTGCCATCAGAACTGCCATCGTCATTGCTGCTCTCATTTGTTTTCTCCAGTAGTGAAAGGATGTCTTCAACAACTCGCACGCCAACACCGTCCAGCCGCATCAGCGCCTCTTCTGGCGAGCGTTTGTTCTCGTTCAGGTATGCCTTCAGGTCACCCAGCGTGAGGATGCCCACCCGCCCCAGCACGTTGCCAGCACGGACAGATAGGTAATGCCTCAAAACCGCACCGTCTTGCGGCAGTGATGGCGGCATCGGCTCCGTCATCGGTTTCGGTGCCAACGGCGGGGTGGTCAGGAACTTCAGGCACGCAGCCTCAATTTGGCGGACGCGCTCACGGGTCAACCCGAAACGCTGCCCGATTTCTCTCAACGTGTCGCCTCGTGCCCGCATCGTCCAAATGAGGGCGGCTCTTGTGCCTTTCTCTTCGCGCAGCCGCTGGGTGTCCTCGCGGATGGTGCCCAGCCTCGGGTGCTTGTGGCGGCGTTTGCGCTGCCCCCTGTCGTGGACACACTGAGGGCACCCAGCCACGCCGAAGCGGCGAACTCGGGCGCGGAATTGCGGCGGCTGGACTGTGGTGAACTCGGTGTCGTGGACGGTGCAGCGGATGACTACCTCGCCGTGTGGATCACCACTCACGAACTCATACCGACCATCCGCCAGTTCGGCGATGTCGGCTGCGACTTGTTCCACCGTCAGGCGTGCTGCCAGTCCACTCTCCACATATCCGCAGTGGCGGCAGCCGTGCCCGCCCCAGTGGTTTGGGGGGAACTGGATGAACGCCCCGTGCTCTGGGCACACGATGGTCACGGGTGTATTGGTGTTCACCCACTTCACCTGCGAGTAGTCGTATCTGCTTCCGTGCGCCGCCCGCGACCGCTCCAGAAAAATCTCCTTGGTGATGACGGCAGCGGTGCCGTCCTTTGCGCGTCCGTGTCCGTGCCCGTATGGGTATTCACGGTCTTCAAGCCCACACTCCCGACAGCGGTGCCCAGCAAGGTGGTAGCGAACACCCTGTTCGTATGTCCCGTGGCGGAGGCAGTGTATCTCCACTTTGTCAGTGGTCTTCATCGTCTCGGGGATGGCACCGTAGCCGTAGGCATCGCCGTGAACCTTGCGTGCCTGCTCAATGAATTCTTCTCTCGTGATGGTTTTCTTCCGTGGCATCTCAGTCCTCCAGTCGGGCGAGTTCGCGCAGTGCCGTATCGTCCAGTCCTGCGTCGTGGAACAGCACGCGGACTTTCGTCAACGCCTTCTTCTCAATCTGCGCGGCACGTTGTTTGCTGACGCCCAGTTCAATCGCCACCTCATCCAGCGTGGCGAAGCACAGGTCTTTTCGTTCCTGAATTGTCATTCTCATTTCGGTTTCCTCAGTGCGAAAGCCTTTTGGCGACAGCACGCAGCACCTGTGCCGCTTGTTTCGGTTCGCGGTAATCGCTCGGCGATTTGCTGAACACCACCTTCGCCGTGCGCCTCGTGACTGGGTGGCGCAATAGGTATTGGTGGTGATGGCGCTTGTTCACGCTCAGCACTTCCAGTCCGTGGTGGGCGATGAGTTGTCGCTGTTCTCTCTCACGTTTGGTCATCGTGGTTTCCTCTTGGTTAAGCCGCCGTCCGTGGCAGCGGGGGTTGGTCAGAGTTCCTGCTCAATATCCTCGCGGAGTTCGTCGTCGGTACACCCGTGGTCGCGCTTCAGCTTCAGCGCGGCGGGACTGTTGAGGATGTGCTCCACTTTGGCGTCCACCACCTCGTAGTCTTCCTCGCCTTTCAACGCCTTGTGGGCAGCGGTCTTTATCTCATACAGCAGCTTCGTAAACTCAGCTTTCCTCGCCTTCTCCTCGGGGGTTTCAATGACATCCTTCAGGAGCATCCCGTCCCTCAGTTGGACTGGGTGTCCGCTGTAGTAGCCCACGCGGTTGCCGCAGGAAAGGTATACATACTTGGGCGTGTCCTCGGGCAGTTCCGCCAGCGGGAAGGTGCTGCCGTCGGAGTTCCTGCCTTCGTGCACGCGGGGCAGGGTAGTGATGGTGCCCAGTCGCTCGCCTCTGCCTTCGTCCAAGGTAGTAATCACCCAAGGCTCGGGCAGTTGGTAGTTCTCGTATAGCACGGTCATTGCTTGGTTCTCCTCAGTTGCCAGTTTTCTTCCGCATCGGCGGTCCCTTGGGCAGGGTGTCCAGCCATTTGCGCCACGCCGCCTCGGCTTTATGGTTGGCGCGTCTATACACCTCATACGCCTCGTCGCGCTCCACATCTACGTGTGCCCATTCCAGAATCAGGCGGTCAAACGGTTGGTCAAAGTCCAGTGCCCTGCGCCGCTGTTCCAGCACCTTCCACATCGCCTGCGCCAAGGTGGCACGACGCAGGTCGGTGGGGTCGGGCACCGCCTCACATACATACTCAGTAATGGTTTGCTCGGTCATCTCGTTCTCCTCTTGGTTGTGCCGCCGTCCGTGGCAGCGGGTTGTTAGTGCGTCGGCAACGCGCTTGCGGGCAACGTCACATACACGCTGTCGTCCCATACACCAGTGCTCGCATCAGCACCTGCGTGTGTTTCGCAGATGCCACTTAACGCCGTGCCACATTCACACTCAGCGGTCGCGTCAAAGATGCTCGTCTCGTCCGAAGATGGGTGGAGGTTGTATTCGGCTTCCATCGCTTCCCCACAAAGTGGGCAGTGCGGGTCGCCGCCTAGTTGCCAGTCAAAGTCGCTCGGCTTACCAGTCAGGTAAATCACCTGCCGTTGGGCGTCGCGGGCGAAGCTCTCATTGGCAATCGCCACGAGAGCCAAGTCGTTCAGACTTTTCATCGTTGGTTCCTCTTGGTTGTTAAGGAGCGGTATCCCAAGGCGCTGTGCCTTTGGGGTGTCGCGCTTTTGTCACGCGACGGTGAGAATAGTAGCACCCTCAAAATCCTTGTCAAGACTTTTTTTCACGCAAAAGCATTACCTCTAGGGGGCAGGCGTGGTATAAGTAAAAGCTACCGACTAGACGGAGAAACGAGATGAAGCGAGTGAAACCCGCCCAGAAAACGAAAAGCATCTCTGTACGGTGCTCAGAGGAAGCGTGGGAGAAGTTGGAGAAACTGGCGCTGCGCGAAGGCAAGTCCAAAGGCGAGGTCATTGATGAAGCCCTCGCACTGAAGTGGGACGACAAGTATCGCCGTGGGCGTGGTGATAATGCCAAGGCGATGGCGATGCTGGGGAAATTTGAGCGCGCCGTCCGTGATGTCGCCGAAATCCGTGACTGGATGGACGGCGTGGACGAGGAGGCTGAGTGATGGCACTAACTGGACTGAGGAGGCTGAGATGTTGTTGAAGGAAGAGGGAACTGACAAGGCACGGCTAAGGGCAGGCATCGCCCGCATCGTAAGGGTGGCGGTCGCTAATACTGGCACCTTGCGACCTTTTGACAGGGCGAAGTTCGCACAGGCGTTGAAGTCTGACAGTGCGTATGCCTACACGGACGGTGTGGGTAGCAAGGTAGTCGCCGCCAAAGCAAGCTGGTGGGCGCGGGAGGTGGCGGACGGGATGCAATCGGCGTATTGGTTCGGCAGGCAGGCAAAGTCCGCCCTGTCGGATACGAAGCTGGAAATCTCCCGCGTAAACCGCACCAAGCAGGGTAGTGTATACCACATCCGTGACACGGCACCTGCTGGGCTGGCACCCAGTGCCGTCAGCCAACCGCTGGATGCCGCAGCGGTATTGCGGGAACAAGCACAGCGGCTGGAGCAGGAGGCGCAGGCGTTGCGGGAACTCGCTGACCACCTGACGCCGCGCCCCCAATGACCGCGCTTTTCAGCACCCCCGTCGTTCGCTATGACAGCCTGCATCCGTGCTGGTGCTGCGGGAAGCTGGCGGGCTGCGTGGGTTTGCCCATCAAGAAGCAGCGGAGTGATAGCGCGACTTGGGCTGTGAACACGGTCTGGGTATGTCGTGACTGCGTGGGCTTGGCGGTGGACGCCTTCCCCACACCTGAGAAAACAGAGGGCACTACGCCCGAGGAGAACAACTGATGGTTTCACCCCAACCCATTAAGAGCCTGATGGACGAGCACGGCGAGATTGACTGGGCACGAGCACTGCCTATGGCGTTCGCCTTTCAGAACATAAAGCCCACGGACGTGCCGTGTATGGATGCCCTCGTGGGGGCGCTGTCCAACGCCCAGCGCACGCTGATGACGGCTACCTCCGACGGGGTGGTAGGCGGCACCTACACGCTCTGTCCCGCAGGGCAGGTGCTGGTCGTCGTCGCCCTGTCCCAAGTGGTGGACGAGGTGGGCGACATCCGTGCCGTGGCGGGGCATCACCCCCTGCCGCGCTCGGACGCCGACTACGAGGCGGTGGCGGATAACGTGGAGCGCCTGACCAGAGCACTGGCTGGTGCCGTTGACCCCAACCCCAGCGGTCGCCTCCACCGTATGCTGGTGGGCTGCCTGATGGCTATCTACGACGAGGCTTTCAACGACGAGGAGCGCACGGCTGCCTACCTCAACCTCACGATGCTGGCTGGTGGCAACGCCCTGTCCAAGGCACCCGACCGTCAGGCACTGGCGGATATGGCGGCGGAGGGTCTGGCTCCCGTCCTTGTCGTGACGGACGTGCCCAGTAGCGACCGACTGGTGTCCGTGCTGGTGTCAGGCGGGGCTGAGTTGCCCGACGCTTTGGCTGACCTGATGACCTGATGACCGTGCCTGCGTAACACCCCCCAAGCACCCGCACGGTGCTCTGTCCTGCGCCGTGCGGGTCTCACCTCCCTGTCACACTTCGCGCTTGCGCCCCACGGGGGTCCGCCACCCCGAACTGTGACGCCTGTCAGTCATCGGCGGCTTGGCGCTGGCGTGACCTCGTGGCGTAAACACGGCACCTGCTGGAGCAGTAGCGGGCGTCAGAGCGGCTGTCAGCGGGCAGGAGAGCACCGCAGTGGGCGCAGTGGCGCTCAGGGGTCTCTGCCTTCCGCTTGGCACGCTGGCGCTCACGGTAGCGCCGCTGGCGCTCGGTGGTGGTGTAGTCGTATCCGCCCATCATTCAATCTCCTCGTCGTCCTCGTCGTCAGCGGGGCGGCAATACTCCGCCAGCGCATCAAACACGGCGTCCTGTATCTGGATGCTGGTGTCGGTGAAGTCCCCGTCGGCACCTCGGCTCATTTCCGTCACGAGGTTCTTCACCAGCCACTTCGCGTCGGCGATGGCAACCTCAACGAACTCGTCAGGGTGCTGATGCTCGGCAGCGAGTTGCCCCGAAGCAATCGCCGTGGCGGCGTGCTTGATGATGTGCTCGGGCACGAGGCTGCGGGTGACTTCTGCCTCCAGTTCGGCGTCGGATATGGTTGGCGTCGGCTTGCGCTTGGTGGGTGGATGACTGAACACCGAGGTCACGGGGTGGCTGGGTGACGTGGTGGGCGTAGCGGGCGCTGTGGCGAGCGCAGGCGGCGTGGACTGGGTGGGTGCTGGGCTGAGCACCGCCAGCGCCTGCCTGATGCTCTCGGGCTTGGCTGCCAGCACCTGCTGCTGGTGCTGGGCGAGGCTCATCAGCTTGAAGGCGTAGGACTTGCTGAAGCCCACCTCTTGTCTCACGCGTGAGACAAACTCTTTCTGACTGGCGCAGGTGGGTCTCAGGGCGGATAACTGGTCGCCAACGGCGATGGCATCCAGCACCAGTTGCTGTCCCGTGCTGCGGAGTTTCGCAGCGGCTTGGCGCAGGGCTGCCCACGAGGGTGCCGTGGTGGGCACGGTGGGCAGGGTGTTCGTAGTCATCGTTTGGTTCCTCGGTTAAGGGCAGCGGTTGGCTGCCGACGGAAGGAATAGTAGCGGGTATCGCTAACGGTGTCAAGGGTGAATTTCAGGTGCCCTCCTGCTCGCCGCGCATCACGGCAGCGAAGTCATCCATCTCCGATGCGGGGATGGACACCTCCACGCGCGTTGGTGTGACGTAGGGTTTCAGCATCGTGTCTGCCTTGCCAAGCAACACCACCTTGGCGTAGCCGTCCGAGTTCCGCACTCGCTCCACCGCTGTTTCCATCCTCTTCACCAACGTGGTGAAGGCTCCCATCTGCTGTGCCAGCGTGCCCAGCGGGTCGGAGCTGTCGCGGGTGGTCTGGACAACGCCTGATGCCAGCCCTGCTGGCTGGGAACACCCAGTCGCGTGCGGGTTCGTTGCGGTTACCGTTACCGCTCCTTCAAATATCGGCACCGTGGTCTTTACGTATGCGACGCGACCTCGTGGCGTGGACTGGATGACTACCAGTGAGGGTTTTATTTGCCTCACAGTTTCCAAGGCGGCTGCTACACCGCTCTCCCACTCGCTGGGCAGGTCGCGGCGGACAACCGCCACCCCAGTCTCCGCCAAATCCAAAACCCCTTGGTGATAAGCACTCATATCGGCGGTGGTCATATCGAACTCCTCGTCCAGCTCGGGTTCGCTCCACAACGAACTCAACTCATAGGGGTCGGTGATGCCAGCGGCAGCCAGTCGTTGGTCAAATTCAGTTTGGTTCATCTCAATCTCCTCAGTAGCCTCGTGGTTAGCGAGGGGGGTAGTTCCGGCGGGGAAAATCCGGTTTTTTCAGTTCGGCTCGCGGTGGGTACGGTGGCTCAGCGGCGGAGCAGGATGGCAAGCTGGTCAACACACACCAGCACCTGCCCGTCCTTCTCGTAGGTGCCGAAGCCAGCCAGTGACCTCGTGGCGTCGCCGTGGAGGAGGGCGAGGGTGCCGACGAACAGGTCTTCGTGCCCTCGCTTGACCACGGCGCGGGGCACGCGGTCTGCGTTGATGTCGTCGCTCGGGGCTGAGCACAGGTGCTGGCTCAGGGCGGTGGGCAGCGCGGCGACGGCTTCGCGGTAAGCGTTCAGGTTTCGTTTCATTCTTGGTTCCTCAGTTTGCGGCAGTCGGTGATGCTGCCGATGGGGAGGATAGTAGCGGCTCGGAATAACGGTGTCAAGGGCGAGAGTGAAAAATTTTTGGTGGCGGGTTGATAGCGCGGCGAGGTGGTTTGGAGAATGGGGTAAATGATGTGTATGACGTGACCTTGTGGGCTGGGTGACTTGGTGGCGGCGTTTCAGGCACCTCCCTTTTATATGTGCTCGGTGGTGTGGACACTGAGGAGTGTTTTTGAGAGTGGTGTATGGGTGGGACAGTTCTATGGGGCGGAAACGGCAGGAGGGTGGGATGACGAACAGCGCGGAGTAAAAAAGCTATTAGAATCAATGACTTGGTGACCTTGTGGGCTTAATCGTCATCCCAAAAGGCTTGTTCGTCATCTCGGCAAATTTAATCGTCATCCCATAAGGCACTGATTTTATTCAAGAAATACGGGTTTTTGCCTTGGGGTGTAGATGGTGCAGTTTAAAACACGACCTTTTCTACCTCTGGGTGTGTTTTTTCCGCTTTTACACCCCCCATATATTTTCCCTTCTTCCTAAAAACTGAGATTTAAACTACACCATCGTCATCCCAAACGAGCGCCGTGCTCGGCTGTTTTGTCGGCAAAACAATGCCTTACGCTCGTTCAAACACGCTCGGAGGTGCTTTTTCGGATGACGAACAAGGGCGCTCAGATGACGAACAAGGGCGCTCGGGTGACGAACAAGGGCGCTCAGGTGACGAATAGCCACCCCCAAATCCGTGCTCGGCACCGCCCACCAAGCCCATTTCGCCCCACAATGTCTGTATAGAACCCCTTTTTGAACCCCCCCTATATTCTCCCGCCCTCTGAAATGTTAGCCCTGAGGAGTGTGAGAGGATAAAACGCTCTGTGGTGTGGACACTGAGGAGTATGAAACTCTGTGGTGTTGGCACTGAGGAGTAACGCACCCACGAAATCAGAGAGTGAAAAGCCTGTATGAAATCGGAGAGTGAAACGCACATACCCAGCACGAAAAAGGAGTAGGGAACACCAAGCCCACGAGGTCACGAAATCACCCCATCATTCAGCCGCCGCTGGCAAACTTCGTGGGCGAGGTCACCACGCCACCTCGTGACCTCGCCCACCTTGCCCACACCCCACTGCTTACAATCCTCCCTGCTATAATCCTGACTACTGGATAAAACCACAGGGGTGCTGAGAAATGGGAACCGTCACCTACCTGATACAGAGCCACCAGATGTCCAAGGAAATCCGAGAGTGGTGGCGCAGTGCCCCCGAGCGTGACCGCGCACCTGCCTACCGCCTCTACGAACTTCGTGACCTGTTGGTTGAGCACGGCGTCATCAAGAAGGGCACTGCCCTCAACACCCTCGCCGCCGCACTGGAAGCCGCAGGCTGGGGTGCCACGACGGTCTGGCGTCCACGGGAAGGCGTGCCTGATGACCCCACTATTCCATACCACCGCCGCAGGAAACTGGTCAGGGTCTGGCTGGCACCGAAGTCAGGGCACCGAGGCGGTGCTGTGGTCAGGAAGAACGGCATCCGCTGGAGGTGGGCGTCCTGAGAACTTTGTTCAGTTGAACAAAGTTTGCCTGCCCGCCACTGGGCGTCCTGAGAACTTGTTTCAACTGAAACGAGTTTGCCCACCTGAATACAACTGGACCAAATGGTCCAGTTGGGGTTTCCGAACCCGAAGGCAAGGTAGCTCAAATGAGCCACCTTCTGTTTCCACCGAAATGGATGGCGGGTCCATAGAGATGTGACCCCGTGACCTAGTGGTGGCGCGGGTTGTGGGCGAGGTGCTGGGCAGTGGGTAGCAGTTAGCGGTAGCAGTTAGCCGCCCCCTGTCACACTTTTCGGTCGCTCAAGCTAGGCACTGGGATGCCCCGAAGCGTGACGACCCGCGTCCAGAACTGGGTCACCCCGAACCGTGACGACCCAGCGGCTCACGCCGCCTTGTCACGGCGACGCTTCAGCGCCTGACGGCACGCAGGGGAGCAGGTCACGGCGTGGCTGCGCTTCCCTGCCATCGGTGCCCCGCACGCCTCGCACGCCTTGTGCTGAGCTGCCTTGGCGCGGCTCTTACGACCGTCCCGAGCCTGCTCCGCCTTGCGCTCCTTGGCGCACCGCTCGGAGCAGACGGTCGTGCCAGCGTGAGCCGCCACGAACGGGGTGCCGCAGTGGGCGCAGTGCCCCTTGTAGCGCCACCCCCCAGCCCTGAACGGCTTGGGCTTCGTAGCCGCCCGAGGCGATACCCTCGCCGCCTTCAGCAGCCTTTCCGTGTCCCTCGCCTGCCAGTGCTTGGGGTGGCTGACATCAGCCAGCGCCTCTTCGTGCTCCTTCAGCTTCTGTGCTCGCTCCTGTTGGTATGCCTCCTCAGCCGCCGTCTCCTCAGCTTCCATCGCAGCCTTCAGCGGCTCCCACCAGTCGGGGTTCACCTTGACCCCCACCGTGAGAGCCACGGCGTCGCTTCTCAGGTAGCGGTCCCAGTCCACCTCCAGCTCGCCATAGTCGGTGACAGGTGTGCCGTCCATCACCGCGACGGGCACGCCATCTATAACAAGCGGTGCCGCGACGCACTGGCGTCCGCTCCAGTCCCACTTCATTCGGTCATCATACACTTTCATTTCTTACTCCTTACGGTCGTGGTGAGATGCGCCAGCCGCCTCACACTGGGTATATAGACCACCCCAAAGCGTGACGCAAGGGGAATGATATGTAAGCACTGTAGGGGGAAAGGAATGGTAAGTAGGACAACAGGTTAGGCGCTAAAAATGGGGCGAAAAAAACTTAAATCGCGCCCTGATTATGAGGGTTCTTAATACTAAAGACACACAAAAATTTGTATGAATTTCGCGTTCCAGAAGCGGCACGAATTTATATAACAATCCCGAGAATTTATAACTTGTGTGATGAAGCACCTCACCCACGAAGCCAATTCACGAGCGGTGCCTTGTCCCGCGCCCACTGCTTACAATCCCTCTAGTGATAGCGCGGCTTGGTGACCGCGCCCACGACGCCTACCTCGTCCTGCCGCTGGGTGCCTTCCTGCGGACAAAAAGAAGCCCCGCCGAAGCGGGGCAGTTGGTGGGTCAGTCCTTGGGCTGTGGCGGCGGTTTCGGCAGCCGCTTGCCTACCTGCTTACCCATCGCCCACCTCGCGGGCAATGCGCTCGCAGCCATACCAGACGATGAGGCAGCGCAGGGACATCGGGTCGCTTGCCAAGTCAGCACGCCCGAAGGTGGAGATGAACTCGCAGACGGTGCTATACCCGAAGTCGTCAGCATCCTCGGCGAGCCAAGCCCACAACTCCTCCTCGTATTGTTGATACACCTTGTCGGTGTCCGAGTAGTAGGTGATGAAGGGAAACCCCGCGTCCGCTCCGTGCTCGGCGATGTCGTGGGCGTAGTCGGATAGGTTCTCACGGAACCAGTCAGTGAATGTCATAGCTTGGTGTCCTCGGTGTATTGGTTAGTAAGTGTGAGTGGTTAGCCCACACACTAAATATACATATCGTCCCCAATGTCCGCCACTACTAATTACAAAGGTATTGTGAAAAGGGAATTCGGAATACCGCTAGTGATGTAGCAAGAAAAGAATTAGTGATTATGAGTGTGGGTGTATTTTTTATGTGATGACTGGGTGACCTGACCCCCTAGGGGCGGGGGTATGGCTGAAACGCGGAAGGGGGGCACCCTATCCCTCTAGGTACCCTATTCATGCCAAAGTGATTTTTTAGACTATTGGGGACACTTCAAGTAATCCCAGCCGAGCACCCCGCCACCAAGCCCACGAGGTCACAGGGTCACTCAGTCAAAAGGTCGCTTGTTCAATGGGTCAACAGGGGCGGGAAATTTTGAGAAACACTGCTTCTCAAAAAAACCCCGTGCCCCAACTCAAGTATTGGGGACGAGACCTTGACACCTTGTGACCGAGCCGCCATAATCACCATCATCACCAACCACCATCCGCAAGAGCGGGTGCTTGACCGAGGAGCCAACGATGAGTGCTATGACGAACCGACTGCGTGACCTTGACGGCGAAGAGAAGCTGGTGGACTGGATGTTTGGGTGCCAGTGCGCTGTGGGCTGGGATGACGAGCAGATGCTGGACTGGCTGCGCCACGAGGCAGTCGCCGCGATGGAAGCCCGCCAGCAGAGGGCAGCCGTCACCCGTGCCAAGCTGCGGGCGCTGAACCCCTCCGCTTCACGGGACGATGTGGGCGACGCCATCTCTGCCCTGCGGCGTGTGCTACAAGCCAATCACCCCGACAAGGGCGGCGACCGTGAGGCGTTTGAGAACGCAATGGAGGCGCTGAACCGCCTGCGTGCCTGACCACCACAGAAGCCGCTGCGCTGAGCAGCAGTAAAGGAGCCGCCCCGTGAGCCAATACACCCTGAAGAAGTCCATCAAGTCCGACCGCAACTACCTGCTGTTCTCGCTGGTGGGCACCGAGTGGAACCCGCACACGCGCAAGCAGCGGCAGTTCCACGTTGAGCAGGTGCTGAGCATCAACCTCGGCAAGGTCGCCAGCGCACTGCATCGTGACCTGATAGAAGCCAAGCGTGCCGAAGCCCTCGCCGTGATTGACGCCCACACCGACGGCGTGAACCTCACCGCCGCCCGTGCGAAACAGTTCAAGAAGGTAATCAACGAGGAGTTGCCGCGCTACACCATCGCCGAGCGCGAGGGGGCAGCCAGTGCTTACCGTGAGGAGCGGTTCAACATCTACCGCCACGGGCGCAGGATGTCCGCCCAGAGTGCTGGGCTGGCTGCCGACGAGGATGTGAAGAAGGTGCTGTCTCACGCGTGAGACAGAGGAAATACGATGACTACGAAACTAATTTCTATCGGCGGGGTGTCTCGCTCTTTGTCGGATTGGTTGCAGCACTACGGACTGCTAAGAGTGACATACCGTAAACGCCGCGAAGCAGGCTGGTCTGTGGAGAAAGCTTTGACGACACCAGTGAAAAAACGCAGCCTGCCCCCGTTGAAAAAACGTCTGTTGGGTGGGGAGCCTATGAGTGGGCGGGTTGGTGTGTATGCCGTCCAGTGCCACGCAACAGGGAGATTTTATCTTGGGTCTACCACTGACCTCGGTGCCCGCTTTCAGGTATGGGCGCAGAAGCTGCGTCGTCGCGCTCGTGGGGCATCCGCCCACCTCCCTCCTATTATGAAGAGCGACCTTGCCACTCACGGCATCGGTGCTTTTGAGTTCCGTGTCCTTGCCCGCCGCGACACAGAAGCAGAGGCGCGTAGGTTGGAAACCGCCTTGCTTGAGCGGACTAGGGAACGGGGTGGTGGAGGCAGGTTGTATAACCTTTTCTCTGATGACCGCCACTCCCGCACTTCGCTGCTGGTGGTTGATGGTGTGGCTAAACCCCTAACAGAATGGCTTCAGGAGGCAGGGGTTTCCAGAGGTGTTTACTGGGCGCGTATGCGGCGTGGCTGGGATAAGCAACGCGCCGCGACGACCCCTGTGAGAGAGCGCCCTACAGATGCCCCAACTATTGCTCAGCAAGCGAGGGAAAGGGACTTGCTCCCTGAGACGGTATATAACCGTATCCACCGCCTCGGGTGGAGCAAAGAGGAGGCACTGAATACACCCGTGGAACACGGACCTACCGCCACGGACCATTGACCACTGCCCCCTGACCGTCGCCCAGCACCCGCGCCGAGAACCAGCGTTCCCACTTCAGCATCGCCTGCTGCTTCTCCCTGTAGTAGCTGTAGAAGTCGTAGTGGACGGCTGACACATCCGACGCCTTGTGCCCCTGAACCCAGTCGCGTTCTTCCTTGGACAGTCCTGCCTCGCCCGCGAGGGTCTTCCAAGTCCTTCTCAAGTCACGAGGTGTCCAGTCGGGGATGCCCACCTCAGTCGCCACGAGTTTCGCCGCCTCGCCGTAGGTGCGGTGTGCCATCGCCCCGCCAATCAACTTGCTCCTGAACCGTGCTGGAAACACCAACTCCGACCGACCGCCGTGCTTGTCCTGCCACGCGCCCAGCCGCTCCAGCACCGACACCGCCAGTTCGCCCAGCGGCACGAGGTGGTCAATTCCCGTCTTGAAGGTGCTGGCGGGTATCAGCGCCCGTGCGCCGTCGGCGTGTTCCAAGTCCACATCCGCCCAGCGCATCCGACGCCACTCGCCAGCCCGCTGACCCGTCACCAGTGAGAGCATCAGCAGGGCGGCTGACTGAACGCCGACGCCCGCAACGGCGTCGTCCGCCGACCGCATCACCTTGTCCAGTTCGCCCCACACGGAGCGTGCTTCACTCACTGGCAGCCAGCGGGTGCCGACGCGCTTGAACTCGCGCTTGGCTGGGATTGCGTCCACCACATTCGTCGTCAAGCCGAAACGGACGGCGCGGTGCTCGGTGGTGGGGTCGTTGTCGTGGTGAAGCCCGACCTGCCAAGCCTTTCTGAGATACGCCCGCACCTTGATGTAGGCGTTCTGTGCGCCACGGTCGTGGATGGCTCGCAGCACGGCAACGAGGTCGCCCGTGGTGATATCACGAGCAGGCGTGTTCAGCATCTCGGGGTGGCGGTTGCGAAGATATGAGGTCAGTTGCCTGTCCGTCTCCATCCACGAACGCTTGCCCGACGACTTCATATCGGCGATGTAGGCATCCAGCAAATCCCCGAACGTCCCCGTCTTGCGGCGGTCGTGCTTACCCCCGTCGTGGGCGGTGCCAGTCTTCTGGTAGCGGGCACTCAGCGTTGCCACTTGGAGGCGGGCGTCGGCAATGCCGAGGTCGGGGAAAGAGCCGAGGGTTTTGACCTTGCGCTTGCCGTCCTCAAACCAGATGTAGAGGAACGCCTTGCGCTTGTTCGGATACACCTTGACGGCGAGGCGACCGACGCCGCGCTCGGTGCCTGTCTCAACGGTGATGTAGGGCTTGTCCTGTGCCTTGAGCGCGCGGACGGATGCGTTGGTGAATTTCATCGTGGTCTCCTCGGTTGCGGGTGTTGGTCGGCACCCGTTGTCGTGACTGCTACCCGAAAGTGGGGAGCAGTCCGCTACTGCTACCTAGGAACATACACTATCTGTATGCCTCAAGTTAAGCAGGACGCCAAAAAATCGTGGAAACCCTGAAAAATACCTTCCTCACACTCCACACTGAGGAAGCAATCGGCTTGAAACCCGCACCACGACTGGGTTCCAGAAATGGCTCAAATGGAGCGCGAAGGCATAAACCCCAGCCCGAACGGCACTTCCAACTGACTGAGATGACTGGGTTTTATCTGTATATGCTCCAGTCTGAGGAAGCAGGGTAGCAGTTGGCGTAGCAGTCGCGGGCGGCGCGGGCAAAGAAAAAGGCGGTAGCGATTGCTCGCTCCGCCTTTCTCCCGAGCGGTAACCAGCCGCTCACGGGATTTCAGGAACCACCCCTACGTCCCAACTGCTGAGGAAACCAACCGATGTCGTCCACCGTGCTGGAGATTTGATTGTAGCTGCTCTGCCTCGTTCTGGTAAACCCCCGCCCATCAGGCAGTGCCCACCTGCGTGCGGTCGTATCTCTCCACGAAATTCCAGATGCCCTGCCCTGCCACGGCTTTGATTTCCTCGTCGGCGATGCCCGCAGCACGCATCCGTTCCACCGCCACGGCGACCTCGCCCGCCCAGTGACCCAGTTGGGCAGCAGCAGCCTCAAGATGGGTTTCAGCGGCGTCGCGGAAAATTGCCTGAACCGTCTCGCGCATCTCGTCCTCCGTCAGTTCAGTGGCGACGCCCTTGGGCAGGGCAGCAGCGCCCAGTGCTCCGTGGATGTCAGTGCTGGGGGTGGAGTGTTCGGTGTTCAGTTTGCTCATTCAGCCTTCTCCTAGTCAGTTGTTCAAATGGCGACGTAATCGTCCAGCCACGCCGCCGCTGCCGCATCGGTGCCGAACCAGCGGGGACGCCCGTCTTTCAGCACCACTTCTCCGTCAATGCTCGCGCACCAACCTGTTTTCTTCACTGTTTCGCGGATACTCAGGATTTTCTGGAACCGCCCGCTATCTCTGGTATAGGCATACCGATAATAGCCCCTGCGCCCCTGCTTGGGCTTGGAAGCCGTCCATTTCTGTGGGCGGGGCGTCCGCCGCTGGGCGGCAGGCTTGTCGTCGCCGTCTATCAGCCGCACCAGTGCTTCAGCCGCCTCGTAGGCAGAGGGCTGCTGCTCGGCGATGAAGTCGTCGTCATACACCGCGCTCCACATCCCCGCGTCCTGCTTGCTGGGGAACACGGTGCCAATCGCGGGGTCGCTGAACTCCATCTTCAGAATGTAGTTCCCCGAGCCACTCTCCATCCACTCACCGCCACAGTCGGGAACAGGAAAGTCCCCGTAATAGTTGGGGACGTTACGACGGTGTTGCCGTGGCGGTTCCGCCGTGGGTTTGGGCTTGCCATCCTCCATCAGGTCGGCAACCAGCCGTTCCGCGTATTGCTCGGGGGTTTCTCCCAGCAGTTCCCGCATAAGTTCGTCCACGTCCCTGTCATCGGGGGCAATAGGTATGTCGTCACGCATCGGGGTTTCCTCTTTCCAGTGGTTGACCGAGGGCGACCCGCCGCAGGATTTCCCACGGGGTGCCTTGGTCGTTGAGTTTCAGGTAGGCGAGCACCGCGTCGGCGCTGTTGCCCTTCTCTATGGCAGCGGCAAGGAACAACCCCCAGTCGGGGTCGGACACATAGTCCGCTGCGAGGTCGGTGATTTTCTGAAGTTCTGGCAGGGTGATGCCCGCCCGCAGGCAGGCGCTCCGCATCGTCCGTTCAAGGCGGGATTTCTGCCGCGAGCGTGCTGACCGCCACGAGGCTTTCAGGTGCTGCCAAGCGTCAGGGCTGAGTTCGTGCTTCCACTGCTCCAGCGCCTCGGGTTCCCACGAGGTGGGCAGGGGTTCGTCGTAGAAGTAGGTCTTCCAGTGCGACTGCTGGACGAGCCGCTTCACCCACAAGGTGTCGGCGGGGACTGTTCTGAGGTGGGGCTTTGCTCTGGCGTCGCATTGGGGCACGGATTTCCTCCTGACCCTCTCGGGTCGTGGTGGTCATCGCGCCTGCTCGCCTGTTCTGACGGTGGTTTGCGGGGTGCTGGTTGTCCAGCAACAATCTGACATTGGGGATTGTATCACGGACGTTACGCCGTTGTAAGGGGCAACACTGCGAACACTTGCATCCGCCGTCCTATTCTCGGGCTATGAAGCCGCTGACGTTCCAGCCCGCCATCATCGCCGCCGCCGACATCTACACAGCCGAGTGGCGAGATGAGGCGACCGTGGTCGTGCTTCACTTCGGCGGGCAGTCCGTCGCCCTGACCGCTCCCGCCGCCGAGTGGGAAGAAGCCGCGATACGACTGGAGACTGGCTTCACCAAGCTGGGCACGGACGACGACAAAACCCTGCTCACCGTCCGCTGGGCAGTCCGCACGGCGTTGCTGGGAGAGGGCATCAACGACGCCTCACTGGCGTGGATGACGGGGCTGAACAGCTACTGGTTGCTGCTGTTTGAAGGCGGCGAGGAAGATACCGCCGAAGCCCTCTACG
>Ga0180438_10002105_pt1 | contig 33551 bp, 26 predicted proteins | sample SS_ome_12_FD_132455 | JGI IMG/M metagenome (GOLD analysis project Ga0180438, IMG submission 132455) | Hypersaline lake sediment archaeal communities from the Salton Sea, California, USA - SS_3_D_2 metaG | ecosystem: Environmental > Aquatic > Non-marine Saline and Alkaline > Hypersaline >... | reverse complement strand
TACAGCACTTTCAGTACTGTAAAGGTCTTTTCCAAAAACACTGTATTGTTGAAGCAGCTGATTTAAGTATCCTACCTTAGCGACTAAGACCGGACCGGTCGTATTCCAGGAAGTTTTCCACTCATCATTTAAATACTGTCCAATTTTGTCCCCAAACCAATACGGGTAATACTCATAAGAATGGAAACTAACGCCATCAAACGAATCCCCCGCCCCTGAAACTAGGATACCCTCAAAAAACTTGGGAAAAGTGACATCCTTTCCCCTAATTTCGCATTGAGATAACCCATTCCCGGGTTGTGTTCTGGGATCACAGTCCAGCAGCACTCCACCAGTTAATACTTGTGCATCAGGATCAGCCTGTTTAATCTTCGGGTACACAACCTTCAACATCTCACCATATGCACGTCCGTTATTATATGGATCATTGAAGCCTTCAATTTGAAATGTTCCCCAGCAGCCATGGGGTTCACCATACGGATCACCAATTGTGTTGATTGGATAATCAGGTTCGTTATAGATCTCCCAGTGCTTTACATTGTAGGGTGATACACTGTAACGTTTTACGACATCAAACATAAAATTAGCAAAATCTTGATAGTGAATTGGATCTATTGGCCCGCAGTACGCATTCGGCCAGCGCGGATCGCGTGCCCATGCTGGAGTACTCCTTACTGTTAAGATAACATTCTGGCCGCGGGATGAGGCGTTTAAGAGTTGGTTTTCCAATGCAGCCATCATAGACCAATTACGTTCACCCTTATTCGGTTCCACTGCTGTCCATATCAGGGCATCCGTTTCCGGTCCATCTCTAAAATCGTTATGCCGGATCCAGGTGGTCCCTGCCTCATTCATTTTGTCCAATCCACCCTCGGCGGTCATTTTATACATTTCTACCCCAAAAATCGTCTCTTCGGTGACATTTTTTAGAATGATTGGGATATTTGTAATAAAATCTTTTAGAGGAGCAGCATACGCATATCCATTTTTCAATTCTGTATTGGAGTTTGCAACTACGTTCCAAAACCTACCAGAAACTAAAAAACTAAAAAGGAATAGAAGGATCAGGGGTAATTTAATCTGTAAGTGTTTCATTAAATATTTATAGCATCCTCGGATATTTATGGAATCCTAAGGTTATTTTACGATATATTTGAGAATATTTGATTAATTAATATTTTTTAATATTCAATATAATGCGGTGTCAAAGTGACTGTAAAAGAAAGCCCGCTTAAACCCACAGGATTTCCCGTCATATCCACAACTGCCAACGGCTTTTTGGGTAATGTGATTACGTGATTTGCACCATCCAATGACCAAACAACCCAGAATTTACTGCCGCTGTCTTGGAACTGGAACTCAAATATCTTAACTCCCGAGCCTTGATCAGTAACTTCTCTGACGAATGATGCCGGCCCAATATTTTTAGATGCAAATTCAAATGTATCATATGCGGGTTGTATCGGTGATAAATCTTTTTCTAACAATGCTGTACAGCGCCACCCAAATGGATGCAGCCAGCTGTTAGCACGTAAACCCAAAACCTTTGTATAAACATATTGCTGAACAATATAAGAAGCTTTGGTACTTTCGTACACATTATCAAATGGTTTACAAATACCAGTTATGAGGTATTCGTCAAGGTTATTTAAAAGCCCACTTTCTGTGTTGTAAATATCTTTTCCTTTCACACCATATTGAGCCAATAATTCTTTGACGTAATTCACCTTGGCTACAGTCACAGGCCCGGTAGTATTCCAGGCTGTATCCCAGTCATAGTTATAATATTCACCAAATTTAATATTCGGCATTTCCTTTTTTGTGAAAAAATCATAAGAATGAACGCTAACGCCATCAAACGAATCGCCTGCACCTGCTACCAAAATTCCCTCTAAAAATTTTGCATACGAAATATGATCGGGTGTATGCCCCGCCATCTCACATCGAGTTATCGATGAACCTGATGGTTTTCTTGGATCGCATTCTAAAAGTACCCCGCCTGTGAGTACTTGCGCCTCAGGATCAGCTTTTTTGATTTCTGTATAAACAACCTTCAACATTTCTCCATATGCGGTGCCATTTCCATACCCATCATCATGTTCTGGGATTCGCCAGGTCCCCCAACAACCGTGTGGTTCTCCGTAAGGATTTGGACCATATACGATGGGATAGTCTGGCTCATTATAGATCTCCCAATACTTTACATTGTACGGTGGTTGGCTGTAACGCTTCACGACATCGTACATAAATTTCGCGAAATCACCATAATGGCTTTTGTCTATTGGGCCGCAGGGTGAACTAGACCAGCGTGGATCTCGGGCCCAGGTGGGTGTACTGCGGACAGGCAGGATTACATTCATTCCTCGACTGGATGCATTTACCAATTGGTCTTCCAATCTTTCCATCTCAGACCAATTACGAGTGCCTTTGTTGGGTTCCACAGCAGTCCATATCAATGCATCCGTTGGATATGTATGACTATAGTCGTTATGTCTCAGAAAAGTCACTCCCGCCTCATTCATTTTATCCAATCCACCTTTTGTGGACATATCGTACATTTCTACACCGAAAATCGTTTCTTCGATGTAATTATTTATTATCACTGGGATGTAAGTTTTTTGGTTAGCCAGCGGAGCAGCCAGAACATTATTTCTTTCAACAATCCCAACAGATGAGTTGTAACTGATATTTATTAGGATTAACCCTGCTACTATGATCACGATTGACGTTCCAATAATCCGTTTTAGCATAATCCTTCCTTTTTTAATTCAGATTTTCTTACACTACAAGTATTTGTAAAAATTAATAATACTGTACAGAGCATAAATATCTAAAAAAACGAATAGCAGCAAATATACCACACCTTGCCACTCAGACGTACTTAACAAATTTATTAGATTGAAAAACTTAACAGAAGATTTCAATTTCTTTAATGTTCCCATAAAGGATTTCGTTAATTCCAGCCAACCAAAGCTCATTGCGAGCGCGATAGGTATCATTACCGGATATAAATAGCGGCCAACTGGTAAATAAATATTCCGGAGCGGTAAATATGCAGCGCCCCTGACAAACGCAGCTAAAAATGTAATGAAAACACTTATAAATAGCAAAATCAACACATTCCAGGGTAGTTTGCGCCAGTTTCGAACGATCCCCATTAAAACACCCGTACACAGTAGCAATGTGAAAAATCCTAAATACATATAGGGATATGCGCCAATGATTTCTACATTACCCCATCCAAATTTTGCCCAAAACGTGCGAAACATTCTTATGAATGTACGTTCATACATGAATCCCGCACCTCTCCAATCCAGAAGAGAAGTCAAAACTAATGATGGGTATGCATTATCGCCAAGAAATTGTGATCCAATATCATCAAAAAATGGAGCAAATCGGATGCCCGGTCTTTCTGCGGATCCGTTCCTTATAATGTTGACAAATTGCGTATTACCCCAGATTCCTGTATCGCCAAATTTCGAATAAAATTCTGGTTCAACATCCGCCGGGTAATGTCCCTCAACCAGTGTTAAATTATCGTAATATATTTGAATATCCCCTTGTTTCTTTGATATTTGAGGTTGTACTGTGATCCAAATTCTTGGAAATGGGTCAATTAATTCGGTTTGGAAAGCGAAGAACTGAGGTTCTATCTGAACTTGGATATCCTCAAAATATCTTGAACTGCTCATCTGGATCATTGGTGAACGCATCTCTAACGGTTGGCTCGCCCAAGCCCAGAAACCGAAAGTAACCTCTTTGTCCTTAATTTCCCAACCTGTAGCTCTAGGAATAGGTTGAAAGAGGGGTATTGTCCAACTTGGACTTACTTCAGCCTGGTTGCTTATCATGAAAACATATTCACCTGTGATGGCACTTTCATTTAGTGTTCGTACAGATTCTTCTTGCGATATAGATCGATACCATAGTGCAGCTTCATCCAAGGAAAACATAGTTAAGGATAAAACTACTGATCCTAGAAGAATCATCGCCCATGCGTACTTCTGTTTTTCATTTCTGAGGATGGAAAATAGCAGCGCAATTGGTAAAATGATTAAACTTACGACGGCTGTACTTTTTGTATATATGCTCAAAACTGCCGGGACAAACGCAAGAACGAAGTTTAGAATTGAAAATCCTCGTGCAATCAATCTTACACTTCCCCAAAGAGATAATGACATAACCAGTACTGCCCCCACGTCGTTGTTTATGGAAGTCATAATATCCACATACCCGGGAAATAACGCCAGGGTGAGTGGGGTTAAAATTCGGATTGGATGCTGCGGCGGGGATATTTCACTTGCCAGTCTCCAGGCGATCAGTATTGTGCATAGGTAGATAACCAGTGAAACCAAACGTAGAACATACATTTGGTTTGTCACATCCATATTCAATACAAATCGTAAAGGCACAGAAAGAATTAAATAATAGAACGGCTGGCCACCCAATTGGGAATACCCGGGAATAGCTTTGTGATCATACGGCGTCCCGAGTTCTGGCTGGAAACCCAGGTTATCGTAAAACCCATATCTAATCATCGATTCCAAAACTTCATAAGTCAAATGAGGATTGAAATCTCCAATTTCAGGTAATCCTTCCCTTGTCGCAGTCAGCCATACCTTTTCAAAATGATTTGGTTCATCATAGTGCTGCCATGGCGGAACGAGAAAGACATACAGCATTCCATGCACCAGGGCAAGGATCATGATGATTACAACCGCGTCAATTTCTCGAATTCTAAAATTCTTAGAAAATTTTGATTTCATACTGATGATTTAGTCAGCAGAAAGCTGATTAATTTTGGGAAAACCTTCCTGGAGAATGTTTTCAATTTCTGAACCGGTCGCATTAAAATCTGCCATAGTTCCACCAATAGGATCACCAATTTCAAAGGATTCCCCTGCCATTTCGCTGAGTAAAAATATCTTTGATGCTTCATTCGGAAATGCTGTTTTCAGTGCTTCCTTTTGGTTTCTTTCCATAACCAGGATCAAATTGAATTTTTCAATCATATCTTGTGTAATTAATTGTGATCTGTGATCACGAATATCTATTCCTCGATCCTTTAATAGTTTTATTGTATTAGTAGCTGCAGATTGGTTTTCAAGAGCCCAAACTCCGGCAGACCGTATCAACCAACTCTTATTTTGATCATTGACCATCGATTGCAGAAGACCCATGGCCATTGGGGACCGGCAGATATTGGCCGTACAAACAAAGAGGACTGAATGCATATATGATCTCTATTCGTTTATGGATATGATGATCCAAATTTTTGTCGCAAAATTCGATACGCAAATAAAGGATTGCCAATTATATATCGTTTCCATTTGCCCGCTGGATCAACCATTAAGCGCCATAACCACTCCAAACCTGAGGAATACATCCATTCAGGTACTCTACTTTCAACATCAGCCAAATAGTCAAATAGAGCGCCTACAGCCCAGCAAACAGGGACATTGATTTTGTTTCTCATTTCAAAAATCCATTTTTCTTGAATGGGCGTTCCCATCCCAACAAACAAAACATGTGGTCCTAACTCATTTATCTCAGTAATGGTCTGCTCGTTCGACTTATCAATGAAGTAGCCATCAGAAAATCCTAAGATATTTATTTTTGGATATCTTGTACGCAAATTTTTTACAGCTTGATCAGCGATGCCAGGCTTACCCCCAAGAATATAAATCTTTATCTTTTTAGATGATGCAAATTCACAAAAATCCTGGATCCAATCCGCGCCTGTCATTTTCGTTAACGGACAGCCACCTAGAAACTTGCTGCTCCATACAACACTTATGCCATCCGGATATACCAGGTCAGCCTCGGTTAGAATTTGAGAATATAAATTATCAATTGCAGCGGTATTAAAACAATGGGCGTTAACATAAAAAACCGAGCGTTTTATTTCCCCCTGGCTCCATTCGAAAACCGTATCTAAAATATTTTCCAGATTAGCGCAATGGATGTCAACCCCAAGAATATTTACAGTTTGCATCTGATTCAACTAGCTCATCCATTTCAATTCACTCATATGATAACCTTTGAATAAATAAATTATTTCTTTGAATTATTGTCGTTGTTGAGAGGCAGCAAATTCCAAATCAGCCTCTACCATCAATTTTACAAGTGTTTTAAAATTGGTTTTAGGCTCCCAATTCAGATTATTTGCCGCCTTGCTGATATCAGCAACCATTTGTTTCGCTTCCAGGGGACGGAAAAAGCGATCGTCACATACCACAAAATCCCTGTAATCTAATTCTAATAAACCGAATGCGAGTTCGCAAAATTCACGCACTGAATGTGTCTCTCCGGAACCAATCACATAATCCTCGGGTTTATTTTGATGCATCATCAACCAGATAGCTTTTGTATAATCTTTAGCGTAACCCCAATCTCGACGGGCTTCTAGATTACCCAATCTTAATTCTTTTTCAAAACCAAGTTTTATCTTTGCTGCTGTATGGGTAATCTTTCTGGTTACAAAGTCCAATCCTCTTCTAGGACTCTCATGGTTGTACAAGATTCCGGAAACTGCGTATAAACCGAATTTCTCACGGTATAGCATTGTCATACAATGTGCAAATAGTTTAGCAATTCCATAAGGATTACGCGGTCTGAAGGGTGTTTCTTCATTTTGTGGTTCGCCTTCCGGGTTTCCGAATATTTCGCTCGATGAAGCCTGGTAAAATCGTGTTTGCGGACAGTAATTTCGAATAACTTCAAGTATTCGCGCTGCACCCAAACCTGTTACGTCTGAAACTTCTAGACTTGATTGCCAGGATGCATATGGGGATGAAGGTGAAGCAAGATTGTATATTTCATCTGGTTTATGGACATCAACACTTTCTCGTATAGAATCAACATCTTTCAAATTGCCTTTGACCAATTTTATTTCTTCAAGAATGTGGGAAATGTTAAGTGTACTTATCGGGATGTTAGAGGGTACCCATCCAATGACCTCTGTACCTTTTCGGATAAGAAGTTCAGCTAAATACGATCCATCTTGCCCATTGACTCCTAGAATTAAAGCTTTTGCCAAACATTCACCTTTCCATACTGATCACTTGATCCTGCCAGCGGTGCCATTTTCCGTGGTGGGCTTCCATAATCTTCTTACCTTCACCAGGTGGGTCCAGACCTAAAAGTTCAATATCAGCGTCAACCATTACCCGGACAAGATCTTTGAAATATACCCTGGGTTCCCAATTCAATTCTTTTCGGACGTAACTCGAATCTGCCAGCAGATAATCTACTTCCGTTGGTCGATAATATCGCGGGTCAATTTTTACGTAATCGTTCCAATCTAATTTCACATATCCAAATGCTTCATCGAGAAAATCTCTAACCGAATGTGCTTCCCCTGTTCCAACAACATAATCACCCGGTTTTTCATATTGCAGCATCTTCCACATAGCTGCGACATAATCTGGAGCGTAACCCCAGTCACGCTTGGCATTCAAATTTCCCAGGTACAGCGTATCCTGTTCCCCGGCGATGATCGCAGCCACCGCTCGTGAAATCTTCCTTGTCACAAACGTTTCGCCTCTTCTAGGCGATTCATGGTTAAAAAGGATCCCGTTACAAGCAAATATCTTATAACCACGACGGTAATTTCGAGTAACCCAATATGCATACAGTTTGGCTGCCGCATATGGACTTCTTGGTTGAAAAGGTGTCAACTCATTTTGAGGAGGGGGTGCGCTTCCATACATTTCACTGGATGATGCCTGGTAAAAGCGTGTTCCTATTCCGCTTTTGCGTACCGCTTCAAGTATTCGAATAGTACCTAATCCAGTAATATCTCCAGTGTATTCAGGAAGATCAAAGCTTACACGCACATGACTTTGGGCTGCCAAATGATAAATCTCATCAGGTTTCACTTCATAGATGAGATCTACCAGGTTGCCTGTGTTTGCTAAATCGCCATAATGAAGATAAAGAAGTACGTTTTCTCCATTATGTGGGTCATGGTACAGATGGTCGATCCTTTTAGTATTGAATGTACTCGCCCGTCGAATCAAACCATGAACTTCATATCCTTTGGACAGAAGCAGTTCAGCCAAATAAGAACCATCTTGACCAGTAATGCCGGTTATCAGTGCTTTCTTCATGGTTTTTACTTTTTTCCTAATGGTTGAATTAATCCAGAATCGATCTCCAATGGTACCCGGCGCTGGTTTCCAAGTAATTCCAATAAAACCTTCACTCGTTCGTTTCCAGGCAGCTTATAATCGAAGATCGCTTCATATCCCCGGAATGGGCCATCATTTATCCGTACCTCATCTCCGGGCTTTAATCCTTCTAAAACTTCACCGCCTGCTTTATTGATTTCATCTATTCGTTTCCGGATATCAAATATCAAATTTTCCGGAACCAGCGCTGGTTCACCGCCAAAACTCACCAAACCAAGCGTATGAGGCATCCATTGAAATGCTGATGAGCCGATATGCTCCAGATCGACATGGACAAATAAATATCCTGGGAAATACGGTCGTACTTTCCTCGATCTTGGATTAACCGGTTGGACTCGCAGCCTCGGATAAAATGTTTCATATCCGTGAGATAATACTTGGCGCCATACGATTTCTTCTTTGCGTGGTTTACTTCTTAACGCATACCAGGAAATTGTCATTGATCAATCTTTAACCAATTTGTATCCGAAATATTTTATTTAAACATCCCGGTAAAACGACTATCATAGTAAGAGTCTGGTGAATATTACCGGTGATATTGATCGATATGAGTGTACACCGAGGTACAGCATTTTTCAAGTTTCTCAGAATTTCCGCTATTAGCTATTATCTCCTTCAATTATTTTGATGGTAAGTATTGATACGTCACCTGTTCAATCTCTAAATTGCGAGCCCTTGAAAAGAATTTTCACGGACGAATAAATTAACTCATAGAAGCAGCCTTCACAATCAACACAAAATCAGACGCTTTTAGCGAAGCTCCTCCTACCAATGCGCCGTCAATTTCCTCATTGGAAAAGAATTCTGCAGCGTTATTGCCTTTAACAGATCCTCCATATAAAACTCGAACACTTTGTGAAAAATCATCACCAAGTTTCTTGCTTAGGGTTGTCCGAATTACATTACTGATCACATCCGATGCGCCGTCTGCAGTGGCTGCTTTTCCTGTTCCGATTGCCCATACAGGCTCGTAAGCGATTGTGAGCGAAGAACCTGCATTCTCTGAGAATAAACCTTCTAAATCCAACAATCCTTTTTGTACTTGTCGCGTCACGATTTCCTCAGTTCGACCAGCCTCATTTTCCTCGAATGTTTCTCCAACACACAGGATCGGGTGCAGATTATTATTTAAGGCTGCTTTCACTTTTTGATTCACAGACTTATCCGTCTCATCAAAATACGCTCTGCGTTCCGAATGCCCAATGATGACATATTCACAAAATTCTGCCAGCATCAAGGGTGAAATTTCTCCGGTATAAGCGCCAGATTTTTCCCAATACATATTTTGGGCACCCAAACCGATATTCGTACCTTCGAGTACCGCTGAAACCGCCATTAGTGAAGTGAAAGGTGGGCATAGCACAATATCCACATTATCTACAGCCCGTAATTCCGGCACAAGCTCATTGACCAGATTGCGAGCCTCAGCCACGTTTTTATTCATTTTCCAATTCCCAGCCACAAATGGAGTACGCATTAAACACCTCTTTAATAAATCAATAACAAAACCCGAATATTATGGTTACTTCTCTTGTAAAGCTGCAATCCCGGGCAAAGTTTTCCCTTCCATCATCTCTAATGAAGCTCCCCCACCAGTAGAGATGTGAGTGATTTTATCTTGTAAGCCCGATTGGTTGATAGCAGCCACTGAATCTCCACCGCCTACAATAGAGATTGCATCACTTTCTGCTACTGCTTCAGCCACACCGAATGTCCCAGAAGCGAAATTTGGAAATTCAAACACACCCATTGGTCCGTTCCAAACGACTGTGCCAGCAAATTCAATCACTTTTGAAAACGCTTCCACAGTCTCAGGGCCAACATCAAGTATACGCCATCCTTCCGGGATTGGACCCATTGCCATTACCTTTTTTTCTGCGTCATTATCGAACGCATCAGCAATAACAACATCAACTGGTAGGCGCAATTTTGTATCGCCAACTTCTAAAAGCTCCCGAGCAGTATCTAAAACCTGGTCTTCAGCCAGAGAATCCCCTACTGGATATCCTTGCGCTTTAAAAAATGTATTTGCCATTCCCCCACCAATTAGAACATTGTCAGCTTTTTGCAATAGATTTCGAATGACGCCAATTTTATCGCTTACTTTTGCGCCTCCCAATATTGCCACAAAGGGTTTTTTGGGTGATGCAATTGCCTCACCCAAATATTGGATCTCTTTTTCCAACAAGAAACCTGCTACTGATGGTAAATATGCAGTTACGCCCTCAGTGGACGCGTGCGCCCTGTGGGCGGAACCAAAAGCATCCATGACAAATACATCTGCCAGCTTTGACAATTGCTTCGCCATTTCCGGATCGTTCTTTTTCTCTCCCGGATGAAATCTGGTGTTCTCTAAAACGAGGATATCCCCCGGTTTCAATCCCTGCGCTGCTTTGGTGGCAGCCGCGCCGATACAATCATCCGCAAAGAATACATCAACGCTTAATATCTCTGAAAGACGGTCAGCTGCGGGTCTTAATGAAAAGGATGCATCCGGCTCACCTTTAGGTCTGCCGAGATGAGAACAGAGGATTACTTTCGCTCGGTGTTCGACAAGATACTTAATAGTTGGCAATGCTGCTCGGATTCTTGTATCATCCGTGACTTTTCCATCTTTCAACGGGACATTAAAATCCACTCGTACTAATACGTTTTTATTATTTACATCTATATCAGTTATTGTTTTTTTATCAAACATATCTCCCTCCAGGCAAGGAAAACGTGAAACAAAGGTACGTTTCACGTTTTCTGTGTAATTCTTTTACATGGAGTATCAATTTACTCTTATAATTTTTGGGCAACGAGTGCGGCTAAGTCGGCTGTGCGGACAGAATAACCCCATTCGTTATCATACCAGGTGACTACTTTCACTAAAGTTCCTTCTGCTTCTCCCAGTACTGTTGTAAATTGCAGATCAACCGATGAGCTGAAATTGTTCCCTTTGTAATCAATACTGACCAGTGGTTCATCGACTGCATCTAGAATCCCTTTTAATGGTCCAGCCGCAGCCTCGCGGTAGACATTGTGCAGCATTTCTGTAGTCACTGGTGTTTCCAGTTCAACAGTCAAATCAACTACTGAAACCGTAGAGGTTGGTACCCGAAGTGCGTATCCATCAATCTTTCCGGCCAAATCCGGAATAACCAGTTTCAACGCTCGTGCAGCGCCGGTGGTTGTAGGGATTATGCTCATTGCAGCAGCTCTCGCTCTGCGTAAATCCTTGTGGGGTAAATCCAATATCTTCTGGTCATTCGTATACGCGTGGATTGTGGTCATAAACCCGCGTTTGATCTTGAAGGAATCATGAATAACTTTGACAGCCGGCGCTAAACAATTGGTAGTACAGGATGCGTTCGACACTACATGATCGTTTTCAGGATCGTACTGCTCTTCATTTACGCCCAGCACTACCGTAAAGACATCTCCCTTTGCTGGGGCTGTGATGATCACTTTTTTCGCTCCGCCTCCTGTGATATGTTTTCCGGCATCTTCCTTCGTACGGAAAATTCCAGTACCTTCAACGACAATCTCAACCCCAAGTTCACCCCAAGGGAGGGCGGCAGGATCTCTTTCACTGAAGGCTTTAACCGATTTGCCATTCACGATTAACTCTGAATCGCCTACTTCAACTTCCCCATCAAATCGACCATAATTTGAATCATATTTGAAAAGGTGCGCCATGGTTTTTAAATCGCCAATATCATTGAATCCTACTACTTCGAGTTCTTCAGGATAAAAATCCTGGATGGCTTTTAGAACCTGTCGACCAATACGACCAAACCCATTAATACCTACTTTTACAGTCATTTGTAACCTCCAAAAAAATTAGTATAGCGGTTTTTTTCCGCTTTTATAGAAATATTGATTCTTGGAAATACATCGGAAGTTTCAATAGGCTTTCCAAGAACCCCAACCTACTATTCTACCAGAGGTCCGGTTCTTTCTTGGTACAAATCCAAAACCGCGATTGCAAGTTTCTTGGAATCATGGCGCCATGGATGCAGCGTATCTACGAGATCAGATCCGTATATCGGGTATTCCTCAACCAGTTCAGGACTGCTTTCCACCCATTCTACATTTTTAGGAAGATTCCCGGAATGGTTGTTGTTTACCACGATTAAATCAAACATATTATCAGCCGAATGTTCTTCAAGAGCTAACAAGTGACTTCGGCAATTATAGCCATCAGTTTCTCCCTGTTGCGTTGCCAAATTACAGATAAATAGTTTTAAAGCTTTGCTAGCTCTGATCGCTTCAGCAATATCTGGCACTAATAAATTCGGAAGGATACTGGTATACAGACTTCCAGGTCCAACAACGATCATATCCGCAGCAAGGATAGATTTGATAGCATCCGGAAATGCTGGTGGATTATCTGGTTCCAGCCAGACTCTGTGAACTCTTCCTTCACTCTTTGGAATTTCACTTTCACCTTCGATACGAAACTCACTGACCAAATGCGGCAGTACTACATCCGCCACTAACCGTACATTCTGGATAGTGGACGGCAGCACTCTTCCGTGAACAGCCAGGACTCTTCCAGATTCAGCAACCGCTTCTTCAAAACTGCCTGTAATTTCAGCCAATGCTGTTATAAACAAATTTCCAAATGAATGTCCATCCAAACCAGATCTCCCATTTGGAAATCTATATTGAAATAACTGACCCATAAAAGCCTCGTCATTTGATAAAGCAGCCAGGCAGTTGCGGATATCACCAGGCGGGAGCATACCAAGTTCGCGGCGTAATTTGCCTGAAGATCCACCATCATCGGCAACAGTTACAATTGCAGTCAAGTTATGAGTGTACTCTTTCATGCCGCGCAATAGTGTGGAGAGACCGTGTCCCCCCCCAATTGCAGCAATACGTGGGCCGCGTTCCCGCTGGCGGTGAGTGCGCAGAGTATCTACAACTCGTTTACCGGGGACCACAAATGGTTTCATCAGAGACCGGTTTACACCGCGTATTCCAAGTAGGATCAAGAATAAACCCGTTCCACCAAAGATAATCGCGCGTATAGGACGGGAAAGAAATCGGAGAGAGACAGTTGATATCAGCGGTAGCCACCAGGACTCTGGCGCGGAGCGGTAAAAATCCAAAATTATTACCGCTAAACCGATACCAATGAGCGCTGTTCCTAAGAGGATTAAGATAATCCAGCGTTTCACACCGACACCGGGCACCAGCCAAAATGAATATGATGACATATACCCGCGCAAGCGTTTAATCCAGGGGTTAAATTTCGATTCCATATCGAATGAGATGATAGCAGTCTTCATTTAATTCGTCAACTAAAAACCCATCACATATAAAAATGTCAATATTTATTCTGATCATTATTTCACTGGACAGCTCATCAAAGACTAGTAAATTAATGCTGATGCAGGAGGTTTAATGTTATTAAGTTGTTTAATATTAAAGCCAAAAATGCACATCTAGCAGCATTGGGAGATGGGAAGACGGATATCGGATTAGATCACAACCAGATGATGTATTTTTACAAAATGAACTTAAATGCTGTGGGTTACCCAACTCCATGATTTCCAGTGGAATAGCCGCATTACCGGTGATATTTGTTTCCGTGCAAACAGAATGGTAAGTGATTGTGTGAAACTAGGTCATCTCTCGGTTTTGCCTGAAAATTCTGTGATTTCTTGCTTGCACATAGATGAAAATTCAAACATCCTGTAACGGGATTCTTGTCTGCTCATGATCACAATGACGTGTAAATGATTTCTTTTGCTGGTTATAATGGTGCCCGGATAACAATCACGATCTATGATAGGTTGGATAATTATATAAGATACGTCTTATCGTATTAAATTCACATCTCAATCCAGGTACAATCTCTATTGCAGGAAGAGTTGCTAAATCCGGACCTAAATAAAAAACCCTTAAAAAAATCAAGATATGAAAACACACGAAATTCACATTATTCGGAGAGTTGATTATTACTTCTACCAAACTCGGTTATAAAACCGGTTTGATCGGGGAACCTTTATAATTGAGTGCAATCTATCCAGAATTAACCAGAACAAAAAAACTTATGCCTAATATTGAAAAAATTTGGAAAATAGCTGAGCCAATATCTGATAAAGCGGATATTGAACTTCAAAAGATCGATCCCATATTGCGGCAAATCTTATTCAACCGTGGATATCGTACTGCTGCAAAAGCACAGGAATTTATTAACGCGCAAATCCCAACAGGTACTGAACCGTTTAATTTGCTCAATATGCAAATCGCTGTAGACCGAATTATTTGGGCAGTTCAAAAGAACCATCCAATAGCAATTTATGGTGATTATGATGTGGATGGTGTTTCCGCAACCGCTCTACTAACTCATGCTCTCAAACAAATGGATGCAAATGTTTGGAGTTATATCCCCAACCGCTTTGATGAAGGTTATGGATTAAATCAAGATGCTTTATGTACTCTGAAAGATCAAGGCGCAAAACTAGTTATCACCGTCGATTGTGGTATACGATCCCCTGTGGAAGTTTCATACGCTCAAAACCTTGGTCTTGATATGATTATTACAGATCATCATAGCCCGGGTCCAGAACTTCCCCCTGCACATGCCATAATCAACCCGCGTCAACCCGATGATCCATATCCCGAGAAAGATTTAGTCGGCGTCAGTCTGGCTTATAAGTTGGTTGATGCTTTATTCCAGTTTCGCTCTGGAAATTCCGGCAATTTCAACCAACAGGGTACACCACCCAACCCAAATGATTATCTCGATCTGGTTGCCTTGGGTACCGTTGCAGATTTGGCGCCTCTGATTGGTGAGAATAGAGCGTTAGTGCGAGCTGGAATTGACCAGCTTCGAATTACAAAACGATCTGGATTGACGGCATTGATTGGTGTCGCGGGTATCCAGCCAAAGAATATCACAGCTGGAACAATTGGATATATGCTCGGACCCAGATTGAATGCTGCTGGACGGCTTGATACTGCCCAATCAGCCCTAAATTTGCTCCTTGCCGAAGATTTTCATGAAGCTGGATTATTAGCTCAAAAACTAGATTACCAGAATCGTCAACGCCAGGCACTTACAAAAGAAAGTCAAATCAAAGCTGAAGAGATAGCAATCACCGAGGATCCTGAATCTCCCTTGATATTCGTTCACCATCCTGATTTTAATCCCGGTATCGTGGGTCTTGTAGCTTCTCGATTAACCGAAAAATTCTACCGTCCTTCTATCGTTGCAAACCAGGAAAATGAATTCACTCGAGGTTCTTGCAGAAGCATTCCAAATTTCAATATTACAAAAGCCCTGGAGCAATGCTCTGATTTACTGGTTCGCTATGGAGGCCATTCTGCAGCCGCGGGTTTTACTGTAAAGAACGAACAATTATCAGAATTCAAATCCAGATTGACTGAAATTGCACGTTGTGAGCTTGATCAGCAGGAATTGTTTCCAATTCTGGAAGCAGATGTTGAAGTACAGTTATCAGACTTAACTTTTGACCTATTAAATCAACTAAATGTTCTTCAACCTACGGGAAGAGGCAATCCTCAAGCTAAATTTGTATCATTCGATGTGCGGGTGCTCAGGAGCAGAACCGTTGGAAAAGATAATTCACACCTCAAATTAGTTCTGAGTGATGGATTCATCACCTATGATGCCATCGCTTTCCGTCAGGGCGATTGGCAGGAGCGCCTACCTGAATTTATTGACATTATCTTCAATTTTGAACTTAACGAATATAATGGAAAAAGTTCACTTCAACTAAACATACTGGATATTAAAGATCCTTCTAATAGGAATCTTTGATCAATCTACAAACCGATATTTTATCAAAGTCCAAAACGCCTCGAAAGCATCTTTAAGTTTTATCTTCTTGCCTTCCTGATAATCACGAGGGGCAAATCTGATCGGTACTTCATATATCCGGTATTTTCTTTTCAATACTTTCGCCGTGAACTCAGGTTCGAAATTAAAACTTTTAGCATGGATTACGAGACCATTGATAACTTCCCGGCGGAAAACCTTGTATCCTGTTTCCATATCGGTCAGGATATTGTTGTATAGAATATTGGTGGTAAAAGTCAACAATTTATTTGCCACCATATGCCAGTACATCACCGCACGGCGGGGACCGCCTAAAAATCGGGAGCCGTATACGATATCCGCAATCCCTTCTTCAATTGGTTCTAGAAGTGCCTGATAATCGCGTGGATCATATTCTAAATCCGCGTCCTGGATAAGTAACACATCTCCACTAGAATTTTCTATCCCGGTTATCACAGCTCGGCCTTTACCTAGGTTCTCTTCATGAAAGAACACTTTGATCAAACCAGTCCCGCTTAACTGTTCAAGAATTTCTCGAGTTCCATCGAAAGAACCATCATCCACAACGACTATTTCACCCGCTAATTCTGTCGCTTGCACCCGCTGTAAAATCTCTTGGATTGTTTCTGACTCGTTGTAAGCAGGAATAATTACAGTGAGAAACATTCCCCAATTATAACGCTATAAATCGTAATAAAATTTTCATTAGTTTGGCTTGCATGAATTATAATTTTCACACAATACATATGTTATCATCACTTCCAACTCCCGCAGTATTTGCCCATCGAGGGTACTCAATTCGCGCCCCCGAAAATACAATTGCAGCATTTGATCTCGCCATTCATCATAGTGCTGATGGTATTGAACTAGACGCAAAATTAACCAATGATGGCCGGGTAGTAATTATTCACGATCAAACCGTGGATCGAACAACAAATTATCAAGGTCGAGTAAAATCATTTACCCTGAAAGAACTTCAAGTGATGGATGCAGGCTCTCATTTTGATCAAATCTTTGAGGGAGAAAAGATCCCATCATTGGATGAAGTTCTACATCGATTTGGCAATAAAACATTTATTAATATTGAGTTGACCAATTATTCAGACCCCTTTAACGATCTTCCACTTACCGTTGCTAGGATGTTGTCAACAAAAGGTCTAATTCACAATATATTAATTTCTTCGTTTAACCCGATAGCATTATACAAATTTCATCAAATACTTCCAGATGTGTCTCTAGGTTTCCTGATTTTGCCAGGAAAGAAAGGTTTCTTGGCTAGGATTATTACCAACTTGCTTGTACCATACGACAGCCTGAACATTGAATTCAACGATGTATCCAAAGAATTTGTCAATAAGTTTCATTCAAAAAATAAAAAGATCTTCGTCTACACAGTCAATAACCCTGATGATATAAGGAAAATGGCTATGTATAAGGTAGATGGGATAATTACAGATGATCCATCATTAGCACGGCAAATATTACAGGATAATTAATGCGTTAGATGGACAATATAAGTGAACTTATAATGCAATATCAAAGCATTAATAAATATCAATTGAAATTTCTGAAGGTATCACCCTTGAAATGATGGGAATCACATCCGACGAAATCATGGCCGTCTGCATTTCACGTCAGATTAAAGATGGAGAGATCGTGGCTCAAGGCCTCTCTACACCTCTAATTGCAGCGGCTTACTTGTTAGCCCGAAGCACGCATGCTCCAAACTTATACTTTATGTCTGCCATCGGACAGGGGATTTGTCGTTCTCCGGCACCGCTTCGCCTGACGGATGTAGAAAGTTTATGGGTAGACCGCTCATTAATAAATGTAGGTTTTGTGCGTGCGGCTACTGAAATGCTACCAAAATTTCGCCCTCTTGAATTTTTTCGCCCGGCTCAAATGGATCGTTTTGGAAATTTTAACAATATTGCCTTCGGAAAAGATTATGCTAAACCAAGACTACGCTTACCTGGGACAGGTGGTATCGCAGACTTGACAACCTTCATTTCGAATATATATCTGTACGTTCCGCGCCATTCCCGGATTACTTTTGTAGAACAAATTGATTTTCTTTCCGGTCTCGGGCATAACCCACTACGGAAAAACGGTCATGGGCCTCAGTACTTGGTTACGGACCTGGGTCAATTCGATTTTATGAATGACCCAAATTCAGAGAAATGTCATTTAAGACTTACAAGCATTCATCCAGGGGTGACGATTAATAGAATCAAAGCTCGCACAGGATTTGATTTTGATATCCTTCCAAATCTTCAAGAGACATCCCATCCAACTGAAGAGGAAATTCGTTTATTGCGCGAAGAGATCGATCCACATGGGATTCGACGGCTGGAAATGCTCAGCGGTGCTTCAAGGCGTCAGCTGATTTGGGAAATTATTCAGAATGAGCTCCACGGATCAAACCGGATCCACTGATATGAACGAAATGCGTACAGGCTTTCATCCTATTCGGAAAAAATTTATTCTACACAATTTGATGTTACTTGTGTTTATTTTTTCACTTGTGTTGTTTCCACTTCTGCCCAAATCGAATACATATGCCCAAACGATCACAACAACTCCTGATTCTCCGAATGTTGAGGTTCTAAATAAATTATCCCCGGAGGAAAAAGTTGGTCAATTGTTCTTAATCACATTCAACGGGACAGATGTCGGTCCCGAATCAACCATCTTTAACTTAATCACAAATTATCATGTAGGAAATGTGGTTATATTAGCTGAAAATGATAATCTCACTCATATCAGCCAATCTCCAGGTGATACAGCCCTTCAACTCCGTTCCCTCACCCGCAAACTCCAGCAAATTGAATGGTCAGCCTCCCAGGAAAGTCAAAATGACCCTACGACCGGAGAGCCCTATTTACCATCCTATATTCCATTATTTATCGGGATGCCTCAGGAAGGTGATGGGTATCCTTACGATCAAGTACTATATGGATTATCTCAACTACCAAATCACATGGCGCTCGGAGCGACATGGAACCGCGAATTAGCAACTGAAGTAGGTGCAACTCTGGGAATTGAGCTATCGTCTGTTGGGGTTAATCTTTTACTTGGACCGTCTTTGGATGTTCTGGAAACGCCTCAATTTGGAGTTACTAAAGATCTCGGAACCAGAATTTTTGGCGGCGACCCTTACTGGGTAGGTGAAATGGGTCAGGCATATATTAAAGGAATTCATTCTGGCAGTCAGGGCAGAGTGGCTGTAGTCTCCAAGCATTTTCCTGGGCATGGTGGTGCAGACAGACTCCCAGAAGATGAAGTCGCAACCGTTCGAAAATCCATTGAAGAACTGATCGCGTTCGATTTATATCCTTTCTTTACTGTTACTGGAAAAGCGGATTCCAGTGAAGGTACAACCGATGCCCTGCTCACATCGCATATTCGATATCAAGGATTACAGGGAAATATTCGCGCCACTACGCGTCCAGTCAGCCTTGATCCCCAAGCTTTGAGTTTATTAATGGAATTGCCAGAATTTGAGCTCTGGCGTAACGCTGGTGGAGTAATGATCACCGATAATTTAAACAGCCTGGCAGTACGAAGGTTTTACGATCTGACTAGTCAAAACTTTGACATATACCGGGTCGCATTAAATGCATTTTTAGCTGGGAATGATTTGTTATATATAAATGATGTTGTCTTGGAGGATGATGTAGATGCCGTATCTGCCACCCAACAAACGCTTGAATTCTTTTCTCAAAAATACCGGGAGGATAATGCATTTGCTAGTCGAGTGGATGAATCAGTTCTCAGAATTCTAGATTTGAAACAAAAATTATATGGTGAATTTTCAATAGGACAGGTACTCGCTGCGCCTCAAGTGCCGACGGATTTGGAACAATCTCAACAAATAGTATTTGAAGTTGCCCGGCAAGCTGCTACCTTAGTCAGTCCATCCCAGACCGAGTTAGATGAAACGATCCCCGATCCACCCAACCAGGATGATCGCATTGTCTTCATTAGCGACACGAGAGAAGCGAAGCAATGCAGCCAGTGTGTCGACCAACCAATTCTCGGCGTAAAATCACTTCAGGAATTTGTCATCCGCCGATACGGACCTCAAGCAGGCGGGCAAGTCTCACCCTATAATATGACATCCTATGCACTCAGCGATTTATTGGCAATATTGGACGAGCCCACCAACGGATCACGTTTGGCAAGTGATTTACAACGAGCTAATTGGATCGTTTTTTCAATGCTGGATAATAGTGAAGAAATGCCTTCATTTGACACACTCAGCAGGTTTTTAAATGAAAGACCTGATCTTTTTCAACAAAAGAGGTTAATTGTATTCTCGTTCAATGCCCCATATTTTATGGACGCAACCAATATTTCAAAATTGACGGCATACTATTCTCTCTTTTCGAAAACGGCGCAATTCATCGATATGGCATCCTATTTATTGTTCCGGGAAATCCAACCTGTGGGTGCCTCTCCAGTTTCTATTCCAGGCATTAATTATGATTTGAATAAAGCACTTTTCCCGAATCCAGAACAAATAATTCCGTTAGAGTTAGATATACCACAGGATGAAACTGACATTGAAGAAATTACTCCTGAACCCACACAACCTCCCGAGTTTTATATAGGTGATGTAATTCCATTACGTACAGGGACGATTTTCGATAATAACGGTCATCCTGTGCCGGATGGTACACCAGTTGATTTCGTTCAAACACTCATCGGTGAAGCTAGCAGTACCCGGCAAACTGAAACCACATCAAATGGTATCGCCCGGACAACTTTTGTGGTTACAGTTCCAGGGACATTAGAGTTTCTTGCTGAAAGTGAGCCTGCCCAATCTGAAACATTGAGAATTGATATTCCATCTCCAAATGGTGAGTTAACACCCACAACTGAAAATCTTCTTCCCGAAATTACCCCTTCCCCAACCGCAACCGAAGAATTTATTATTCCACCGACAAAACCTCCAATAGAACCAGAAATTATACAGCACCCCAGAATTAGTGATTGGATCATTGCTTCTTTAATTTCAATTGGCATTGGTTGGATACTCTACAGATTAGCAGCATTCATGGGTCTTGTTAAATGGGGAGTACGGACTGGATTGTTGGCTCTTATTGGGGGATTAACTGCGTATTCAATTCTCGCTTATCTAATGCCGAAAAATGAAGTTTTGGTTTTTGGTTCGATATCAAGGAGTGTCTTTCTCATTACTCTCTTTGGAATTATCATTGGGGCGATTACCGCAATTCTCTGGCGCTCAATAGCAGATAGAAAGGTAAAAAAGATGAGTATGAAAGAAAAAACATGAACTGATAAATACCCCTACAAGTTTATCGAATCATAGTAACCGCTAGACTCAAGAGTAAAAGCCCCACAGATACCAGAATTAAGAACATCTCGATTGGGGATGAAACCAAATCAGACAGGTTGGGCGAAGGAAGCGGCGCCCGGGGCCGAGTCCCCGGATCCCAATCTCCTAATAATGCTCGCCTGAATTCTTCAATATCTTGCGGTCTCTCATCTGGATGTAAATTCATTGCCCATAATATCGCTCTTTCGGTACGTAAACTGAGATCAGGGTTTAATTGTCTAGGCGGCAGTAAAGCATCTGGTTGAAGGAATAATTCCCTGGCTTCGGCAGGTCTATGATTGGTTAACAAATGGTAAAGTGTGGCACCAAATGCATAAATATCACTCCGAACATCTGTGTGTCCTGTGTCGCCTCCATACTGCTCTAATGGCGTATACATTGCCGTACCGCGACCTTGTAATACTGTCAACGTGACTTCTTCAGAAGCTAGGATTTTCACAAGACCAAAATCCACCAGTTTTATCAAGCCGTTAGGTGTAAGTTTTAAATTACTGGGTTTAATATCTCTGTGCAAAATGGGTGGTGATTGACTGTGTAAGTAGCTTAAAGCATCTGCCATTTGGTTCCCCCATCCCAACACTTCCCGTTCAGATAGAAACTCACCATCTCTGCGAGCTTCATTCATCAAGGTTCTAAGGTCTTTACCGGGGATAAAATCCATAACAAGGTATTCACGTCCATCATGGTAAAAGAAATCTGAGACTTTTGGTAAATTTGGATGATCTAACCTGGCAAGAACTGTAGCCTCGCGCATAAATTGATCGCGCGCTTGTTCTACCATATCTTCAGATAAACTATGATCATGCTCCACTTCTTTCAAGGCACACAGACGGCCTTCCAACCGAATATCATCCGCCAGATAGATACTCCCCATTCCTCCCTGACCAATTATCCGTTTGATTTGATATCTTTCACGTAGGATATCACCTTGCTTTAGTGGGGTTGGCATACTTTATCCACATCTAATCATTTTTATTTTGCGAATATAATATATTTCGTCTTTAAAATCAAAAGCCGCAATTACAATCAAAAATTATTTTTTGTAGCTTGTGTGTATGCTATTATAACTCGAGAGAGAGTGATCAATATGTATGATGATGAGGCCGCAATTCTGTTAGCCCAGTCAGGTCCATTAAATGGTCAACGCTGGACCATAAAAATGGAGATGCTCATAGGAAGAGAAGAAAATTGTGATATTGTTATTTCAGATCGGCAGGTTTCACGCCAGCATGCGAAAATTATCTCTTCTTCAGAAGGTATTTACCTTGAAGATTTAAGGAGTAAAAACGGTACTCATTGTAATGGTCAAAAAATAACGAATTCAGTAAAATTACAGGATGGCGATTTAATCCAAATTGCATTGGCTCAGAGATTCATTTTCCTCAGTACAGATGCAACACTTCCACTTGATTTTCAACAATTAAAACAAAATGGTCCAACCGAATTCCCCTTCGATAGTTCGGATGATGAGAAATTCAAACTGAGGTTAGATCGAAAATCGAAGCGGGTATGGATATATATCGAAAGAGATTTGAACCTAAGAGAAGAAGTTGAGATTACGCCTCCGCTTTCCTTGGCGCAATTTCGTTTGCTGGAAGAACTGTATAAAAACCAGGGTCGTGTAATATCCAGATTCGATCTAATCTCAGTAATATGGGGAGAAAGTCAAGCCTTACAGGTTTCTATTCAGGCTTTGGACGCTTTAGTCAGAAGGTTACGCGATCGGTTGGCTGCAGTTGATCCAACTCACTCATATATTGTTACAGTTCGCGGACATGGATTGCGATTAGACAATCCAGCTATATAGTTTTACGCTTTTTCAACGGATATTCCTTTCCATGGAAAATCGTAATACCTCTCTATTCACCTCTGATGCTCTCTTGACCAATTCTTTATCATCACTGGATTGAGCTTGCACAATAATTGTTGATAACATACTCATAAATTCAGGGGTAATTTCTTCCACGTTATCTTCTAATATTTTCTGTCGCTTGTTTTTCTCCGGTTCTCCAAGAAGTGATTCGATTACTGAAAATCCAGGAGGCGGTTCGCTCGCTTCTTTAATAACTTCCTCGATCAGTTGTAATTTTCCAATTAACTCCAAATCCCCATGACTGCGAGCGTTTTCCAACCTCTGGTTTATCTCGTTAATAAAAAATTCGTCAACTGCCGGCAAAGCGCCAGCCATTTTTTCCTTAATATTTTTTGAGGTTAAAATTTCCTCAATTAGCCGGTTTTTCTCTGCAATGATGGCTTCAATTTGTTTATCAAACTCTTCGATCAGCTCTAGGAGTGAAGATCTTAATTCAACTAAACGTGTTCTGCCATCTCCGCGAGCACGATCAATTCGTTCTCCCAGCATCAGTAAAAAGGAATAATCCATGACCGGACGAGCTAGGCTTACCAAAGCCCTCAACCTGATTTCATTAGGAGCCTGGATTATCAGATCAAGCATCTTTTCTCGATCCAATTCTTCACCTGCTTCCCGGAGGTCAGCAAGAGCACTTTCGATCTCCTGGTTTTGAGCCTGGACTTGCTTTCCAAATGAAGTTTGGGCTAAAAGTATGGTATATAGATCAGAGAGCTGCTGAGCGGTTTCCTGGTCACCACTAACCATCGCTGTTTCAGATAATCTCTGAAGTAAACCAAAAAATTCTGCGTCAATTTTTTCATCTTCATCTGCGGCTATCTTATTGATGGACTCTTCGTCTTTTAATTCAGAAAATCTTTGAATCAATTGCAGTCGATCTTGTTGAGCCTCGATCATTTCCTTGGTGATTCCTTCGGATTCAAGCACTCGTTCGACTAGCCCTTGCATCGTTAATGTTGATTGAGGATTTAACAAGTACGCTTTACGTTGTTCTTGAGGCAATCGATTCATAGCTTGATTAATTAAAGCACCAATGACTCGTTCTTGTTCATCGCGCGGAATCCCCAAATCTGGTGGTAGATATGTGAGAAGTAATTCCTTCTGCGGATCATGATAAACAATTGGCGTAGTTGCCTGACCTTGATATCCACAATAGGGACAGTTGACAAAATTAAACCTTCCTGCGAGAATTTTTTGTTTAGCAGCCGGGTCTTCACCCACGTCGAATAATCGATCAATTTCTGCGACAATCGATTGGCGGCAATTTGGACAATTAACATTCGTTTTCGGCATATGTTTCTCCAATTCAAATAGAAAAAAATTCATCCAAGCCAAATATGGATATTTATTTATCGCGAGGGATTGAAAAACAAATCCGGGCTCCATGTTCAGGATTTGGATCAATCCAGATTCTTCCCCCGTGTGCTTCGACTACCGCTCGGGCAAGATATAAACCTAAACCTGCCCCTTTTGTAATCTTCGAAGATTCCTCCGCCCGGTAGAAGCGGTCGAATACATGAGGTATATCATCCATCGAAAATCCTGGACCTTCATCTCTGACGCAAATTACTAGGTTTTCCGGGTGCATTTCCCCGATAATTTGGATTTTTCCCCCTTGTGGCGAGTATTTAATCGCGTTGGATATTAAATTTGCAAGTACTTGTTCAAGACGGTTTTCATCTCCTAAAATAATTGGAAAATCCACAGGAAATTCAACATCAATTTCATGGATTTTTGATTGAGTTTGGAACCGCTCTGCAATGCGGTCGGTCAGGATATCTAAGGATACCTCCGATAAATTAATCGATAACGCTCCAGCCTGCAGACGCGATGCATCCAATAGATTATCAATCAACTCAGTCAATCGATCTGCTTCTTCTTCTATAACCATCAAGCTGTCCTGGACGATCTCCCTATCCCAAGAAGCGTCATCGCGTCGTAAGGTACCCACATATCCTTTTATGAGTGCCACAGGTGTCCTTAGCTCATGACTGATAACGGAAATAAAAGTACTCTTAAGTTCTTCTGCCTCCCGAAAATGACTAATATCTCGAACTGAAGCTACAATATTCAAGAGGTTCCCCTCTGGCGACAATAAAGGCGCATAGGTTACACCAATTGGTAATGGATTACTCTCCAACCGCTCCAAGTCTCCTTCCACATACAATACCGTATTCTGGTTCAACGGCCACCCACCTGGTTCAGCCTCTTCAAGCGTCAAACCTTCATTCTTTTTTGTCCAACGCATTATATCTTTATGCGATTGGCCGACAATAACATCGACCGGGATTCCAAGCATACGAGCCATAGCTCTGTTACACCGTTCTATCATCCGATTGGCGGAGAGAATCAAGATTCCGTCAGCAACTGAATCGATTAACGCTCCTAAGCGCCGTTCTTCAAACAATACCTGAGAATACAATTTTGCATTATGAACCGCTACAGCAGCTTGATCAGCAAAACTCTGTAGTAAAGCCCGGTCATTATTTGAAAAAACCCCTTGATAGTTTCTAAAAACGAACAGAACACCGATAACCTGTTTCTGAGCGACAAGCGGTAAACCGACACCTGTCAGAAGTCCAAGGCTGGCTGCCCGGGTTAACCCCTGAAGTAAACGATTGATCTCAGGCAGTTCAGATTGTGCTGCTTCGTCATGCTTGGGAACTTTTTCCAGCAAACGTGAGATCCTTCGTAAAAATGATTCGGGTATCCCCTGTGAAACCTCTACCGTCCAACCTTTTTGTTCCTCCCTCAAGGCAATTAAACCCGCCTGGCCGGCTAACATTTCAATTGAGATGTGTAAAATACGCGCCAGTACTTTATCAATATCTAATTCTTGAGTGATGGCTCGTAGAATCTCGAGTAAATAATCCCGTTGGCGAACCCGTAAATCAGGTAACAACTGCGTTCAACTCGCTTTCACTGGCTTTGATCGCTTCATCCAATATAGATAAACCTTCGTCAATTTCTTCTCTGTTAATACACAAAGGTGGCGCGATACGGATCGTACTTTTGCCGCACCCTAGCACCAATAACCCGAGAGAAAATGCATGATTAATTATCCGTTCGCTCAATTCTTCTGCTGGAATTTTTGTTTCTTGATCCTTTACGAATTCGATCCCGATCATCAACCCTTCACCGCGGATGTCTCCAACGCAATCGTATTTCTTAAATAATTCCTTAGCATGTTTCTTCGTGTAAGCACCTACCTCGCAGGCATTGCTCATGTATTCATTTCCGACCAATTCAATGGTCGCTAATGCTGCTGCGCAAGCTATTGGATTGCCACCATATGTATTCCCATGGGCGCCTTTTGGCCAGGACATTATTTCTTCTCGAGCAAATGTAACCCCTAACGGGAGCCCGGAAGCTACCCCTTTAGCCACACAGATAATATCTGGTTTTACATCAAAATGTTCAATTGCCCACCACTTCCCGCTGCGCCCCATACCCGATTGAATTTCGTCTGCAATCAATAGTATCCCATAGCGATCACAAAGTTCCCTCAATGCTGGAAAGAAACCAGGAGCAGGTACAACATATCCACCTTCACCCTGGATCGGTTCAACCAGAATTCCAGCCACATCCTCAGGAGGTAGTATACGTTCCAGTATCTGTTCTTCAATATAACGTATGATTGTTATTCCATACTCCTCTCCTGGAAGAGATTTTATGATCGGATGATAAGGATCAGGGTAAGGAACATGCACAACCCCATTCATCAATGGAAAATAGCCGTGTTTATAAACCTTTTTACTGGCGGTGAAGGCTAAAGCTCCCATAGTTCGTCCATGAAAAGCGCCGTGAAATCCAATAAATTGTGTTCTCCCAGTGTGGTATCGGGCTAACTTTATTGCCGCTTCTACGCTTTCAGCTCCAGAGTTTGACATAAACGAAATCGTATTTCCAGAAAAAGGTGAGATTTTATCAATCGCTTCACCTAATTCCATCCATTTTTCATGGTAGAAGTCGGACGAAATATGTAAAAATTTTTCCGCCTGTTCCTGGACCGACTTTACCACCTTCGGATGGCTGTGACCCGTTGCTACGACAGCAATCCCTGCTGCAAAATCGAGAAACCTGTTTCCATCCACATCCCACACTTCTACACCTCTACCATAATCCATAACAAATGGATAAACCCTTGGGTATGATTGTGAAATTACCTTTTCATCACGCTCAATGATCGATCGAGCAATCGGGCCTGGCAAATCAGTGTTAATCATTCATTTATCTCCTGGTAGGATTAAAACTCCCTGATATCGTATTATTTTCACGAGCTTCTACTTTGAAAAAAAGAATGCTCTTGTTTGTGATTTGACCGATAAAAAATGCCAGGAAATTATACTCCAATGTATAGGAATTCCCACTGATCTGGATTATAGCATGCTGGAAACAAGAAGGGTATAATCACCCTTCATGTCATCAAATACAGATAAATTTTTAACGCAGTGATCAGATGTCGAATCAAACAGAATCGTTTTCCTTTGATTTAGAGAATACCCAAGGAAATGCCCGTGCAGGTCTCCTGCATACCCCGCACGGTGAAATACCGACTCCTGTCTTCGCTCCTGTTGGAACGCAAGCCAGCGTAAAGGCGATAACACCAGCTCAATTGGATGAATTAGGCGTAACATTGGTTTTATCAAATACTTATCATTTATCTCTGCGGCCTGGTGATGGTTTGATTCACGATCTTGGCGGATTGCATAAATTCATGAATTGGCCGCGGCCGATATTAACAGACTCTGGGGGTTACCAGGTTTATTCGCTGGCAAAATCCAGGAGAATATCCGATGATGGCGTCACTTTTAAAAGCCACATCGATGGTGCAGAAAAATACATATCCCCCGAAATTGCAGTATCCATTCAAGAAAACCTGGGAGCAGATATTATTATGGCGTTTGATGAGTGCGCGACTCCCTATAACCTTGAATATAATCGCCTTGCGCTGTCACGCACACACATGTGGGCGGAACGCTGCCTGGCTGCAAAAACCCGAACAGACCAGGTTATGTTTGGCATCGTCCAGGGGGGGGTATTTCCGGACCTTCGTAGTGAATCAGCCGAGTTCATTTCATCTTTAGACTTTTTTGGTAATGCCATCGGTGGTCTGTCGGTGGGCGAAACAAAAGATGAGATGAAATCGATGCTTGAGATCGTAAATAGTATCCTTCCGCAGGATAAACCCAGATATTTAATGGGGGTCGGTACACCAGAAGATTTTATCAACGCAGTTGCACGCGGTGTAGATATATTCGATTGTGTCTTACCCACACGCCTTGCCCGCCATAATTCTGCATTGCTTCGAAAAGGACGCCTGAACCTGCAAAACGCATCCTTCGCAAAAGATCTTCGACCCATCGATGAAACATGCACTTGTTACACCTGCAAAAATTTCAGCCGTGCCTACTTAAGGCATTTAATCATTGCAGGCGAGATGCTTTCTGCTACATTGCTGTCTATCCACAATATAAACACACTCCTCGATACGATTAGGGATATTCGCCAGGCAATCATTGATTCCAGGTTCGATTGTTTTGCAGTCGATTATTTACACAACACACCCGGAAAGACGCTTTTATGACGATTTTACAATCGATTTTACTGGGAGTTATTCAAGGTCTTACTGAATTTCTACCAATCTCAAGTTCGGGTCACCTTGTTGTCATTCCCTACTTACTGGGATGGCAATTTCAAGCGCAGGATGTATTCATTTTTAACGTCCTGGTACAGGTTGCAACTCTGATTGCAGTCTTCGCTTATTTCTGGGTTGATTTTCTCGAAATTATCAAAGCTATGTTGATTGGATTATTACAAAAATCTCCTATGGGAACACAATCAGCACGCTTAGGTTGGTATTTAGTTATCGGGACATTACCAGCTGGGGTTTTCGGGATATTATTAAAAAGCAGCGTAGAAAAAGCATTTTCAAGTCCACTTGCTACTGGTGTTTCTTTATTATTCACAGCAGCCCTCCTGGTAATTGCGGAGAGAATTGGAAAAAGAGATAAATCGTTAGAAAGAATAAATTGGTTAGATGCAGTATGGATTGGTATGTTTCAAATCCTGGCGATTTTTCCAGGAGTTTCTCGTTCTGGTGCCACTATAACAGGCGGGATGACCCGTGACCTAGAACGACCGCCATCTGCCAGGTTTGCATTTCTATTATCAATACCAATTATGCTCGCTGCAGGTCTATCAACGGTATTTGATTTAATCAATTTACCTGATCCAGGTGCTTTACTGCTTACATATATACCCGGTTTTATCTCGGCAGCTGTAGTAGGGTTTCTTGCAATCCGCTGGTTAATAAAATATCTGACCAGTCATTCCCTATATATATTCGCTGTGTATTGTACATTACTGGGATTGGCTGTAATTGGTGTTTATGCATTTAGATAGCAGTTAATGATTTTCAACCGGTTAGAATATCCCCTCAACTTACTGCACTCAATATAAAATATTATTGTAAGTTATTGGACAAATTGGTTTTTTCGGGCTAGCTCCTTCATTTCCTCAATATATGCAAGGCTTTGATGGCGGAAATATGTATTGTATAGAGAAGCATATTCCCCTCCTAGAGTTAATAGATCTCCATGATTGCCTTCTTCGATGATCTTACCCCTATCTAAAACGATGATCCGGTCGGCAGCTTTTACAGTCGACAATCTGTGAGCGATCATAATGCTTGTAGAGTCAGCCAGAATCAAATTTAATGCTTGTTGAATCTGCCATTCCGTGAATGGATCAATGCTCGCTGTAGCTTCATCCAAGATGAATATTGCTGGTTGTTGGACCAACACCCTCATCAATGATACCAATTGACGCTGACCCATAGAAAGGAGAGTTCCTCGTTCACCGACCTGCGTATTTAAACCTTGCGGCAGCGATTCCAACCATTCTCCATCCCCAATTTTATATGAGATATTTTTTACCAAAGTTTGGTTGGAATCTATCGGGCACGCATAACATATATTTTCTAAAACTGTGCCTGAAAAAAGGAAAGGTACCTGAGAGACAATTCCCAGCTGGGTTCTGTAATCCCTCAGGTTAAAATTCCGAATGTTTATACCATCAATCAATAACTTTCCATCTTGATATTCATAAAATCTGGCAATCAATTTCGCAATCGAAGATTTACCTGCACCAGTATGACCAACCAGCGCAATCGTTTCACCAGCGGTTATATGTAGATTGAAATCTTCCAGGATGCACTCATTTTCTGTGTACCGAAAATCTAAATTTTCGAACCGGATATCGCCGACGACTTTATGAATATGGCGATTTTCAATTTGGATGACTTTTGATTCTGCATCTATCAGTGCGAAAATCCTCTCAGAAGCTGAAAGTCCAGATTGCACTTGAGTCCAGAAAGCGGAAAGATTTAAAACTGGGAAAAAGAAACGATCCAGGCTTTGTAAAAAAAGGAACCAGGCTCCAGCTGTCACCAGACCTTTAATTACACTAATCCCGCCGATATACAAGAGGATTGCGGTGGCAACGCCGCTCATCATGGCTAAAACGGGAAAGACAGACGATAGAACAAGTCCCCTTTGCACGTTAACCTTATATGATTGTGTATTTGCCTCATCAAATTCTTCAAATATACTTTCCTCTTGACGAAAGTTTTTTGCAACCATAATCCCGCTGATCGTCTCTTTTATGGCTGCATTTACATTCGCCATTGCTCGCATTCCCTTGCGAGTCACATTGCGAGCCAAACGCCGAAAACCTAATGCTGTAATGAACAATAGCGGTAGGAAGGCGAAAAGTACAAGGGAAAGTCGTACGTTTATCACGATCAAAACAATACCTAGGATCATTGCCTGTACAATTTGGGCGAATAAATCCGTAATTAGAATAATCGTTTGACCAAAATCCTGAGTGTCTGAAGTGATCCGGGAAACGATCTTCCCCGAAGGATATTCATCATAGAATGAAAGATCATGATCAACCGCCGCCTGGAATGAATCCATCCGCAATTGATAAACAATATCTCCAATCATGCGGACTGTTAATCGCCTTCGGAAGAGATTTGCCACCCACACAATGACACCCGCAAATAAGATCGCTGCACATAAGATAAGAATATTGACGGTTGTTAGGTTTTCTCCTAAGGCATCGAATCCTCTGGCGACAAGGATAGGGGACGCCGCTGCCGCTCCAGCAATAATTAATAAAAGCAGCGTGACAATAATAAGCTGGATTTTATACGTTTGAAAATATCCACCAATCCGCATTGCCAATTGTTGGTCTGTATATTGCCTGTCGTACCCTTCTGTATCCAATCCAGAAAAGAAACCCATAGTGTTCTATCCGTTGAATATCCGCTGATATGCAGCAGATGATTCCATCAATTCCTCGTGAGAGCCCAGCGCATCCAACTTTCCATTGCGAAGCACCAAAATTAAATCTGCCCATCTGATCTGAGATAACCGGTGAGTGATAATCAGGGTAGTTCTACCTTGTGAAGCTGTAAATATTGCCTTTTGAATTTTATCTTCAGTTGCACTGTCAATCGCACTGGTTGAATCATCAAGTACCAGAATTCGGGGGTCGGTTAGGAAGGCGCGCGCAATCGCGATTCTTTGACGTTGGCCTCCGGATAATGTCACGCCGCGTTCTCCAATAACCGTATCATATCCATCCTCAAATCCATTGATAAATTCATCCGCTTGTGCAGATTGAGATGCAGTCTTTACTTCATCAAATGATGCATTTGAATCACCGAAATTTATATTCTCAGACAATTTTCGGGAGAATAAGAAAATATCTTGCTCAATAATCGATATATTCTTTCTCAGTATTTCTAAATTCCAATCTCGAACATCAATTCCGTCAATGTAAATATTGCCCTCCGAGACATCGTAGGTTCGATTGACTAATTTAACAAGGGAAGTTTTTCCTGATCCCGTCTGTCCTACGAGTGCGACCGTTTTTCCGGGATCGACTTTAAATGAGATGTTATTCAATACTTGCCTACCATCGTTATACTTAAAAGAGACGTTACGAAATTCGATTTCACCCTGCATTTGACTTGAATACCCCTTGATATTTTGGTCTAAATCATTCTTTCTGTTAATCAAATCCAAAATTCGCCTCGCTCCAGCGATTCCAAGTGAAACCTGCGAAAATGCGAACAGTGATACAAATATCGGGAACCGGAACAATTGGATCAATCCAAAATAAGCGACAACTTCACCTACATCAATTTGCCCGTTCTTGTAAAGAAGGATCGAATGAAATAATGCAAATGCATCGGAAAATCCTAATAGTAAAAGGGGAAGATATCTTGCTTCTACATCTCCTTGTCTTACGTAAATGTCCCGGAACCTTTGGGCATTTTTTCCAAATCTTTTAACTTCATTTTCTTCTTGAGCTGTCCCTTTAACGGTCTCCATACCATCAATAACTTCCGATAATCTGGTGTTCAATTTACCAAAGGCATCCCGCAGTTTGCTGGTTATTGGATTCAACTCATTCAAATACTGCCATATTGCTAAATAATAAGCAGTAATAAAAATAGCAGGTGTGATGATCAGGGTTGGATAAATACTTGGTGCGATAACCAAAGGCATAAGTAGAAAAACAGCTGACCCAATTACCAGGTTTATTCCCGGGTTGAACATCAGGTTTACTTCTCGGACATCATTCGTCGCCCTGGCCATCGTATCGCCAATTGGTTGAAGGCTGTGGAACGTCATACTCTTACCCAAAAGACTCACATACAATTCGTGTCTGGCATCACGTTCCAAACGCTGCCCGAGCATCTCAGCTCCAAAGTTCCTGGAAAACTGTAACGCGCCACGTACGATTTGACTTGCGGCTAATAGTAGCGTTATTTGAACAAGAGCATCATAATTTGGAGGAGATTCGAGGACAGCATTAAACGCCCTGCCAATATAAATTGGGATAAGGGCAGCAAAGCCTGCATTGGCAGCTGCGCCCAATACCATGATGAGCACTATAAACCAATATCTCAAAGTATGTGACACAAGCCATCTGTATACACTTCGGCGATCTGTTCGAGCTTGATCAGGCAGATTGAATTCAGAAGTCATTGGTTGAGCGGTCATCTTTTTAACTTCACGGTAAAAATCGAATGGTTATGTTTCATCCGGAAATGGCAATCCTTGTGCGACTTTATATGGACCGTATTTCTGAATTTTCGGATTTGATATTTTTCTTAGTCGTCCATTTTTAGGTGATATCTTGCAGAAATATCCGTTCCGGTGGATCAAAGTTATTGCACGCTGCTTTCTTTCAAATTCCTTGCGCATTTCTGTCGAGTAAAACCAAAAACTTTCTCGTTCAGAAGGAAACTTA
>Ga0180438_10002104_pt1 | contig 33551 bp, 30 predicted proteins | sample SS_ome_12_FD_132455 | JGI IMG/M metagenome (GOLD analysis project Ga0180438, IMG submission 132455) | Hypersaline lake sediment archaeal communities from the Salton Sea, California, USA - SS_3_D_2 metaG | ecosystem: Environmental > Aquatic > Non-marine Saline and Alkaline > Hypersaline >... | reverse complement strand
GAACGGAATGCGAGCTGGAGCGCCCGTCGATACTTCTCAGGATCATAAACCTGCACGTATCCATTTCCCCTGGTAACGATTGCTTTAAGGTTCTTCGAGCCCATTACAGCTCCGACACCGCCTCTTGCTAAGGCGCGCGTCTCATTAAATATTCCTGCAATATTGCGCTGTTTTTCACCCGGCGGACCAATTACCAGCGATTGCCATTCACTCCCATAATCATTCATTAATTGTATTGTGGTCTCTGAAATGCTCTTTCCCCATAAATTATCGGCTTCTTTTATTGTCACATTATCATTATCGATTTCAAGCAATACTGGTTTATCTGCAGCTCCAGTTAACACCAATGCATCATAACCGGCATACTTTAGAATTTGTCCCCAATAACCACCGCAATACGAGTCGCTGTATGTTCCGGTCGCAGGACTGAGAGTCGTACTTCCGAATCTGCCAGCGGTTGGTGCAGTTGTGCCTGTCAATGGACCATTATGGAAAATCAGTCGGTTTTCAGGACTGAGAGGGGCTACATTGGCAGCCTGTTCAGTGTAAAGCAGCCACGCGCCTAATCCTTTACCACCCAACACTAGCGGCATTACCTTTGAAGGTAAAGGAGTTACATTGATTTCCCTATTTGATAAATCAACCCGTAAGATCCGGTCACAATAGGCTCTTTCTTGAAGATCCATTACACGAATTCCTTCCGTTCATCAATAAAGATCGCCCCGGTGGGACAAATGAAAGTACATTCCGGTTCACCGCCGCATAAATCACACACAATCGGATACCAGTCCAGGTAGCTGTCGTCCTCTTTTTTGATGCCTTGATCACTGTGGAAGATAACATCGGTAGGACAGATCTCAACACAATCGCCGCATGCAGTGCATTTATCAATTAAAAGCTCAACCGCTCCAGTTTCTGGATGCCATCTCAACGCATTTGTGGGACAAACCTCCAGGCACTTCTTACATAAGGTACAGAACATAACTTTATGATCGCCGGGTTTTCTACCAGATTTAATGAATAATCGACTCAAATGAATGCCATATCCTTTACCATCGTGACTCGCCACACAAGCCGTCACACATAATTCGCAACCAGTGCATTTAGCGGGATGAGCTTTTAATCTCAGGTAGTCCCATTCTTCTGTCTTCAATGCTCGCTCTACAGACCACCCTTTATGGGCAATACTGCACAATTGTTCAATCAATGCTTGCGGATCTGGTGATTTGGTCACATTTCGACCCAACAGACATCCTTTACCTCCGGCTTCCAATCCCTCGGCAAACAACTCTAACGCATCACGCTCGTTGTCAGATCTGGCACCGCCTAATACCAACACTGGCACCTGTGAAACCTCAACTAACCTTTTGAAAGTGCTGACATCTCCTGTATAAGGTATTTTCAATGCATCCGCGCCTATCTCCACACACATGCGTGCGCCCAGCGTCAGGATATCAACGATATTTGCGCCGGTCACCTGACCTCCTACAGCTAATGGTTCCATAATACAGGGAAGTCCAATTTGGTGACATTCTTCTGCAAATTTTGCGCACACTTCAATGCCATCTCTCTCAACTTCATCGTTGTAACCCAGAAATAAATAAATCGTAATGGCGGTAGCACCTAATTCCAATGCTTGTTCAGCAGTCAATACCTTCTGATGCTTTAGCTTCCGTTGTGGGACAGAATTAGCCACGTTAGAAGTGCCTAAGCGCGGCATATTCATCCAATCAGCACGTATGATCAATGCCGGACCATTGCGGCCTTGAAAGTATTCGGGCAGACGCATCGCCTGACCAGGACTTAACAGAATGCCATCCACACCACCCTGGACTACCTGGTCGACAATGCTGCGTAAGTTCACAACATTGGATGTGACATCGCTCATATATCCGTGGTCAGCAGCCACACAAACCGCGCGCCCATCCCCAAATCGATTGAAGAGCCGGTCCATGCGTACCTGTAATCCTGACTGCATGCTAAGCTCCTAAACCTTGTTCTCGGATTAAAACATCTGGGTGGGTGATTTGTGCAATAGATTGCAGAGTTTCAATGGTATTCCTCTCGGTAAAGATCCTCTCATCCAACCAGATGCCACTCGCCCCCAGGTCCAATGCGTTAGAAAGCATAGATTGTTCCCCGAAAATTTCAGGAGACTTAACCCAAACGGGCATTTCAGCCGCCATTTTGATGATCAATTCGAGCGACTCTACACCCGGCCATGGAATGGCAGCTCCATCCGCGCCAACCTCCAACGCATAAGATACTCCCAATTCAATCGCTTTACCGAGCAGTACAACGCGTTCCCCGACAGGCTGCACATCCAGGATAAGCGGCAGTCCGGTTTGACTGCCCTGAATAGCCATTTGAACGGATCTTTTTAAACAATCCGCTTCGATATTTTCTTCGTGCCCCAATAGGAAATACAGTACCATAGCGCTTGCGCCCAGGTCTAAAGCGTGCGTTGAATCTAATAATGTGATGTGGTGAATCTTTTCCGGAGGTAATACAAAATCCTTATTCCTCAGAGCATTTGTCCAATCTGCACGAATTAATAAAGCAGCATCTTCACGCGTTCGTCCTGATAACACACGGCTTTGACCAGGACTGGTGATAACGCCATCGACCAGTGAGAGTATTGGTTCGACCTCCGTTTTGAAAGACTCGAGTCCCAATACAGGTCCCAAAGATAGTCCGGCGCTGGTATCTACGATCAAGCTGCGGCCGTCTGTTGGATTAAAGAATTCTTTTATCCGGTATGCTTTACTGATCATATACTCACCCATATCCTTCTAAATCTGGTTCATCCCTTCAAATAAGGTATGGTCATTGGACCTTCAGGAAGGACACAAATGCGCGCTTCGGGTCCATATTTGAAGAATAATTCCTCGATCGTATCTTCAATATTAAGGCTGGTTTTAAGTTGCGCGCTTTCAATTTGATGTCCGCTTAAACCATCGCTGTATACATAAACATCTGCATGCAATTGGATTTGAGCCTGGATCTGGACCTGCCACTGGTCATGTGCAGAATAACCAATCTGGGAGACCATTTCAATTATTCCATCCGGCGATCCCCCATTTAACAAAAGTTCAGCATATCGACCGTGGTCTGGTAATCCATCCTCGCAGGCGGTAGCGATGATGATTACGCCTCCTTTTTTTACAATTTGTTTAGCTGCACTTAATCCCTTTACCGACTGGTAAAGGTTCTGGTCCAGCGGATACCCGCTGTTTGTTGTTATTACAATATCATAAGGTTCATCAATTGGAACCATTGCAAATTGTTCTACAAATTGGCAGCCTTTTTGATGGCTTCTTTCCAAATCTCCTGCAAAAACAGCCGTGATTTCCCTTTTTGAATTCAAGGTCACATTCAGCAAGAAAGTAGGCTCTGTCATTTTTGCAACTTCCAGCATTTCCTCCCAGATTGGGTTGCCGTAGGTAATCCCCCAGGTTGCATTTGGGTGGGAAATCATCTCGAACCCATGATTGGTGAAAACGCTTTCGGAACCGGCTAAGGAAGGTAGGATCGCTTTGGGTCCCCCACTGAAGCCTGCGAAGAAATGTGGTTCGATAAATCCGGTGAGTATTTTTACATCGGATTCCATATAAGATCGGTTGATACGCACCGGATGACGAAATGATGTTTCTCCTATTAAGACCAGGTTTTCATCATCGAAACAATCATGCTGGATGCAGCGGTAATTATCCACAACAAAATCGCCCAGCATAACCCTCAATTCATCTTCAGTTTGCGATCGATGGGTACCTAGACCATTCAATAGTGAAATATTTTCCCGTTTTATCCCCGCAGTTTCTAATTCATTAAGCATGACAGGCAAAATGCGCTCATTTGGCGTAGCTCGAGTGATATCCGTATGGACAATCACAACGCTGTCACCAGAATGTACAAGATCTGATAAGGGTTGTGATTCAACCGGCGACCGCAGCCCCGAACGGATCGCTGCGGCTTCATCCAATAAACCAGGCACAAATTGCGGTTTAATTATGTCAACATATTTGTGAAGCAGCCTTATGCGATGACCGTAACGACCATACGAAAGATCAATATCCAATATGAACCTCGAAAAATATTTTTGTAGTTCGTTGCACCTTGTAGTTATAAATTTAAGTCACCACTCAATCGGCCATCTGACAGTAACTTTAGAAGTTACACTCGAAGGGCAAGAAATTCAATTTATTTAAAAATGAATAAAAAAATGAGGGCTGATGCAACAGCCCCCATTAATCGTTTTCTTCAATTTAATTATAGAACACGATCCACAAATTCGCGCGTATGCACCTCAACAGGCACCTTCATCAATTCCAATATTCCCAGCGCCACATGGGTGGAGAGGCGCCTAAACGCCTCCTCACCTTTTTCTTTCGTTGCTCTGAGTGGATTCCCAATGACACCACTCTCGATAAATTCGTGGTGGTCCATCGGAAATGTAAAATACTTATACCCATCAAATTCTACATCCGGTAATCCGTCTTTCTTTTCGAATGTCTTTGGGAGGAATTCAGGGATATGGGCTCGTGTAAAATCCGCCCGGTCCATACGAACGTACTTCTCATTCCAGGCTAAATCCTGGGAAGTTTCTAATTCGCTGGAGTGCCAACCAGGGGTTTCATCTAATGGATTTTCCATTAAACCTTCCAGAATTCCAACGTAATTCTCCATGTAAGGTTTTACAAAGCTTATCAATGCCCCGGTTTCGTAACGTAATTTTCGCAGCACGGGATCAATTACTTTCACATTCGAGCCATGCCCATTGATAAAAATAATCCGGTTGAATCCGTGGTGGATTAAACTCCGCGCTACATCATTTATCAGATTCAGCAGCACGCTGCTGCGAATAGTAATCGTACCGCGTCCCATTCCCGGCTTGTGCATATGCTGTGGTGAATATCCCATCCAAATAGGCGGCGTATGTAAAACCGCGATCATCTCCGAAACCCGGCAGGAAATTTCAATTGCAGTTATTGTATCCGTCAGGATTGGTAGATGTGGGCCGTGCTGTTCAAAACTAGCCATTGGTACGAGGATGGTATCTTTTTCTTTCAAATATTCCTGAACATCAACAAATGAAATATCACCAAGTTCCCAGGATAGAAATTTATTACGAAACGCCTCGTCACCTTCTGTAAGATGTGGAATATCCCTGTAATCACGATCATTGCCTGTAAGCATGTTTTTACTCCTTAATCATTAAATTTATAAATAATTCTGCGACCGATTCTCCAAATTGCGGGTCGTTTACATGATTTTCATAAGTGACAACTCTTATATCACCTTTTATATTTGCTTTGAGTGTGTCTAGAAATGCCGCATCCGCTACAGGGTCCCAAAATGGTCCTTCTGGCACATTCGGGATAGATAATCCAAGCCTGGGTACCGCCACGATTACCGGTCCTTTTGACGGGTTTAGTCGTTCTGCAAAAAGGTTTCCCAAGGCAATCATTTCATCATAAGATGCACGCACTAATGTGTATTCAGGATTGTGATCGTAAACCGGTCGTTCTTGAAGTTCGGGAGGGATCGCTCCTGCATGAAATACACTGAAATCAATGCATCCAGGGACGATTACTTGCGGTAGACCGGTACCTCCAACTCGTTTGAGTCGCTCAGGACCGCCGTCGTGTATCCCGCCTGTCATTGGATCATATGTCTCATTTGTGGTGTAATCAATCACTCCCACAAATTGTCCGGCTTCTGCAAATTCCTCCATGGCTGGTCCGCCAACCCCATTAGAATGAAAGATTACCGCCTCATAACCGCTTTCAGCTAATCTATCCTTGAGAGCCATCACAGCTTTGGTGGTGTTTCCTAACATCGTGACAGCTACAAATTTATCATCCTTGTCTGGAGCGGGGAGCTTGTGACCATGATCAACCAATCCCTTTATAGCAGCAGCTGTATTATCAAATATGGTCTTGGCAATCGGGTTCAATCCCAGGATGTCAACGATTGAATGAAGTACAAATATATCGCTGGTGCCAACCAGCGGTTCAAAATAGTGTTTTCCAGAAGCGATCGGGGACACCAATACTTTTGGAATTCCTACCGGCAGAACCATCATCGTCGCCGCTCCCATTACCGCTCCTTCTGCGCCTCCCATACTTACGATTGCATCAAGCTTATCCTTCGAATACAGCTCCAAAACCAGGTTCTTGAGAGCCTCTCGCATACCTTCGACTGCTTTACCACGGCTGCCTGAATTTTGGAGCGCTTCAATCGTAGTACCGCCATATTTTGCCGCCTCTGCATGATTGATATCAGGAACGATATCAATCGGTTCACCAATGATCCCTGAATCGACCACTAATGTATCAAGCCCAAGTGTTTGCAGTTGATCCCTCAAATAAGCAATCTCTGGTCCTTTGGTATCCAATGTACCAATGATTACAACATTTTTACCCATTGATGCGTCTCCACTCGGTTATCCTCGTATGTTAATAAAAAAAGAAGATGCGACCAGAGCATATGCACATCTAATACATCTTTATGCATATGCTCCAATAAAGGTATGACTTTGGATGCAAAGGAGTAGAGTCAATCTCTACTCCCTTGCTTGATAGATTATGTTATTAGATCAAAGGCAGCAAAGTGTCAGCGCAGGTCTTGACTTGCCAGCTGTAAAATTCTTCCGTTAACAGGCTCGATCCGTGCTCCTCAATGAACTTTTTCTGCTCAGGTGAAATATCCACCGGGTTCGTTTCAATCGCATCTGGATACGGATTGGCAGGTGTACGGTCGATCGGAGCCACAAATTCAACCGTCAGCGCGCCATCATAGCCAATTGACTTCAAAGTTTCCACGATTGCAGCCCAATCCCAATGGCCTTGACCGCAAGCAAAGCGGTTGGTGTCAGCAACATGGAAATCAACTAACAAACCTTTTGCTGACTTTATGGATTCTAGCGGGTCTGCTTCTTCGATATTCAAGTGGAAAGCATCCAGGCAAACGCCGCATTCTGGACCGGTAGCTTTCGCCAGTGCAATCGCCTGGGCTGCGCGTGAACAAAAATAGGTTTCAAATCGATTGATCGGTTCAACAGCCAGTTTAACGCCTTCTTTCAAGCCATGTTCATAGACCTGCTTCATACTGTCTACAGCCCATTCCCATTCTTCTTCAGGTGTCCCATCGGGAGAAATCTTCCCTACTGTTGCTGGAACAATGGTCATTTCGTAACCATCTAATTCCTTGACCATCGTAATGCAGTCCTTGGTATACTGCACGGATTTTGCCCTTTGGGCTTCATCCTTGGCAACTAGGTTGCGGTCTTCGAGCATCAAGGTAACCGCGCCCCAGCAGCGAATCCCGTTATCATTCAAAACCTGGCGGACTTCTTTTGTGTCATACGTATATGGCTCACCGCTGATTTCGATGCTCTCATATCCGTATTTAGCCAGGCGGGCCACTGTCACTTCGATGGGCTCTGCCCTCATCCAATTGTGCATTGATAGATGCATTTTATACCTCCTAAAAATTTAAAATTTTTGATTATCTTGATTGGCTATAAATAATAATAGTAATTCCAATTACTAAATTTGGATTTACCAATAGTACTCATCCACTTAGACCTGTCAATAATTAAAACATTACTATCAATCGATTTTCACCGCCTTATATAACCTTATAAAATTTCAACATTTTTCCGGGATATTCACAAATCAACAAATTCGCCCCGGATTCTTCAGCATATCTCACCCGTTAAATGGTAAGAATTTTTGCCAGCCTTCAGTTTCTAAATTCTAGAGCGGTGCTTCGTCCTTATTAAATCCCAGGCTTACCTGCCCATCAATCGCTTGATAATCAATAAATCCAATTCCTCATAATCAAGTCCCTCGATTAATCGATCTACATCTTCCTTATCGATCGAGCGTACGACTTCAACAAGCGCTAAGAAGGTCTTCAAACTATTGCTCAAGTGTTTGGTTGCGATTTCAGCGGGTTGAGTTCGAACAGCTTTCACGTCCAAACCAACCATCCCCACCTTTTGAAACTCATTATCTTCCAATACCCTGACCTGGTTGAAAGCGCGCCGTAAATCTACTGAACCAAAAGAGCGGTCTTGATCGAATTTCAAACCGTTCTGGTCGTTGAGATGAACGCTCCACAATTTATCGAATGCCAGAGCGAACGCCATCTCATCCGAGGGATCCAGACCTGCCAGCACAGCATGCGCAGACTCGACCAAACAACCCACTCTTTCAGGATGACTGGTCTGGAATCCCAGCGCTAAAGCATGTCCAATCGTAGGGATATATGCTAAATCCATGGGTTCATTTGGTTTTGGCTCGATAGCTATGCGCAATTCACTGTCATACTCAATTAAAGTGTTTACTGCTTCTAAAATATGGTGCGTTGCCCGTACTGCATCTTTGGCTTCGCGCAGGTAAGTACCCTCTCGAGCCAGCCAGATAACCATAAGATCAGTTCCCATTTCCCGGCCGATGTCCACCGCTTTTTTTGAACGTTCAATCGCATACTCCCGGGCTTTAGGATCATTAGCTGTAAATGCTCCATCTACCGTGATTGGGTGCTCCCACAATCGTGGAGCCACGAATTCCGCAGTCAATCCCAGATCTGTCAGTTTGTTTCGCATCGCCTTTGCCTGCTCTCGGATCTCCGCCGGAGACAATTTATCCAAATCAGGGACGGCATCATCATCATGAAACTGCATTGCATCAAACCCTAGTTCTTTAAGTAGTACCAGTTTCTTTTCAAACTGAACCGAAGGACGAACGATTGGGCCAAATGGGTCTGCTCCCTCATGAATATTCCACGGTCCGAATGAGAAACGATATCCAAATTTATCCATGTTTATCTCCTTCTGATTTTAATTGTGTATTTTCCATAAAGGTAAGCGTCTCTTCTAATGAACTCACCCCGCCGCTTGCGCCAATGCCCGTCACACATAACGCGCCCACCGCGTTGGCAAATTGTCCTGTTTTTTCTAGTGGCCACCCGTTATACACACCCGCAATAAAGCCCGCCGCGAACGCATCTCCTGCCCCTGTAGCGTCTATCACATTTACTTCATAGGCGCTGAGATGAATCTGTTTGCCTTCCCGGTCCATAACCAGAGCTCCATCGGAACCCATTTTGAGTCCTACTGTTCCGACACCAGATTCTAATAGCGAACGGGCTGCTTCATTTGGATTTTGATATCCTGTGATTGCCTGGGCTTCAGGAAGACTAGGGACAAAATAATCAATCTCTGGCAAGCAGGGTTTAAGCAGTTCCTTCCAGCGTCCGGTATCATCCCATACTGTATCTAGAAATGTAATAACCCCCTTTTGTTTTGCAATCTTTAATAACTCTGCAGTAGGCGCTCCGTCAATTCCAGGCAAAACAAGTGAACCTGCTACATGCAGTATCGCTGCGTTATCCAATAAATTTGTATCAATATCATCAAGGGTTAAGTTGGCATTCGCACCAATATAATGGACAAATCGTCTTTCCCCTTCATTGTCAACCATCACCATTGTTGCCGATGTCCCCAGGATTTGATCGCGGGTAACACCCTTTATACCGATCCCTCGTTTTGTGAGCGTATTAATTAAATAATCACCAAAAGGGTCACCGCCCACTTTTCCCACAACTTCAACTGGTAAACCAAGTCTCGATAATGCTGTTGCTGCATTCACTGCGCACCCGCCTGTGTACAGCCCCATCTCTTCGACGAGTACAAGCCGACCTGGATCAGGGACAGCTCGCAGCGGTCTGCCAACCACATCAGCAACCATTATTCCCAGGCAAATAACGGATTTGTTTTTAATCATATAACAATTTCGTCTTAACCCATTTGATTTGCTATCTCTTTAAATTTCGGGGCTAATGCCGGATAAAATTCTCGATAAAGCGGATATAACTTTTGATAAGCTTGTGATGCATCACCAGGATTTGTCCTTCCAGTTATCTGGATCGTGTTTTCACAGGCAGAATGAACGTCTGAAAAGGTACCTGCGCCAACTCCCGCTAACAACGCCGCGCCATAAGCTGCCCCTTCAGTTGTGTTAACCGTAACCAGCTCGACACCCAGTACATCAGAAATAATTTGACGCCATATTTTACTCCTTGCGCCTCCTCCTGAAATACGAACCTGGTTGACACTGCCCAAACCTGCCTTTTGAATCAGGGTAAAGCTGTCTTTGATTCCAAATGCAACCCCTTCCAGTACCGCGCGTGTCATATGTTCACGCCTATGTCTTACGGTTAGCCCAATCCACGCCGCCCGTGCAAAAGGATCTGGATGAGGTGTCCGCTCACCGGTCAAATACGGAAGAAAATACAATCCCTCGCTTCCCGGATTGATATTCTCCGCTTCATCGATTAATTTTTCAAATGAAAGCCCTTGAGCTAATGTATCTCTGTACCACTGCAAACTACCAGCTGCGCTCAGCATTACGCCCATAAAATGCCATGTATCAGGAACCGCATGACAGAACGCATGTAACCGTCCATCTGGCTCAATCAAAGCTGATTCTGTCGTAGCAAATACAACACCCGATGTACCTAAAGTAAGGGCGATAATACCAGGTTGTACCGCGCCTACACCAACCGCTTGCGCTGCCTGGTCACCGCCGCCGCCCACTACAGGCGTACTTTCAGCTAATCCTGTTTCCGCAGCAGCTTGTCGGTTCACAACTCCTGCAATCTGAGGACCTTCAAAGGTTGCGGGTAACCAATCAGGAGGAATCCCCAATTTCGATAAAACTTGATCCGACCAGGTGCGTGTGCCTAAATCAAATAGAATCGTTCCAGATCCGCCGGCTTTGTCCATCGCATACTCACCTGTAAGTTTGAAGCGGATGTAATCTTTTGGAAGAAGTATATGTCGCGTTTTTCTATAAACATCTGGATCATTTTCCTTCACCCACAATACTTTTGGAGCGGTGAAACCTGTTAATGCATCGTTACCTGTGATCTGGATGAACTGATCCCTTCCGAAGATTTCACGAATTTCTTCACATTGAGGACCTGTCCGCTGGTCGTTCCAAAGGATAGCTGGCCTTAATACTCTCCCTTTTTCATCCAGCATAACCAGGCCATGCATCTGACCGGTCATTCCAATAGCATGAACATCAGTACCAGATATTCCCGCCTTCTCCAGCGCTTTTTGTATGCTGCTTCTGATACCAACCCACCAATCTTCTGGATTCTGTTCAGACCATAATGGTCGGGGTGTGGATAGTTCCAGAGGTGTAGTTGCGCTGGTAATCACCCTCCCGTATTCATCAATCAACAGCGCTTTGGCTCCAGTTGTAGATATATCAATACCTAACAGCATCAGCGAACCCCAAGAAGCAAATCAATCGTCAATTGATCTAAACGTTCGTAAGCCAGACCGCGTGCACCTAATTCCTTTAGGTCAAATTCCTTGGCTTTCAAATCAGAAGCCCGGCTTGGGGAGTAATCCCCGAGCAGAGAAGAAGCGCCATCAATATCAGAATTTATCTCCTGCAATAAGGCTTGAATTTCAGAATCACTGTTCCATTGCTCAGCTTTTTCTTTCAGGATAAGATATGTCCGCATGCATCCGCGTGCAAAATCCTTCACGCCTTCGTAATCCTCCGTTCGATAAGCATGCGCATCAAAGTGTCGGCTGCCATCGTAGCCAACATCTTCCAACAGTTTGACCAGGAAAAATGCGCTCTTGATATTTACCGCACCAAAGCGGAAATCTTGGTCATACCGACCAAAGCCTTGGTCATTTAAATCGATATGGAACAATTTCCCGGCATCCCATGCTTGTGCTACATGGTGGACGAAATTCAACCCGGCCATATGTTCGTGGGCAACTTCGGGATTTACCCCTACCATTTCTGGATGATCAAGCGTCTCGATAAAACCAAGCATCGCGCCGGTTGTTGGCAAGAATATATCCCCACGCGGCTCATTTGGTTTAGCCTCTAATGCAAACTTTAAATCATAACCCTGGTCCTTTGTGTACTCACAAAAGAAGTTCAACGCATCGCGCATCCATTTCAGACTGTCCAGTGGGTTTTTACTAGCATCCGTCTCAGTTCCTTCACGCCCCCCCCAGAAAACGTAAACTTTTGCCCCGAGCTCAACGCCCAGGTCAATCGCATTCATGGTTTTTTGTATTGCATACGCCCGGACACGTGCATCGTTTGAAGTAAATGCGCCGTCTTTAAATACAGGATTCGAAAATAAATTGGTTGTTGCCATCGGAACAACCAGCCCAGATTTTTCCAAAGCCTTTTTGAAATCTGCGACGATAGCATTCCTCTCAGCAAATGTAGCGTCAACCGGTACGAGATCATTGTCGTGAAAATTCACCCCATACGCGCCCACTTCTTCAAGTAAATACACTAAATCGACTGGTGACAGGCTTTCCCTTACTGGTTCACCGAATGGATCGCGTCCAACACTGCCCACTGTCCAAAGGCCAAAAGTAAATTTATTCTCTTGCGCAGGTTGATAAGATTCTGCCATTTGTCCACTCCTGAGTATTTGAAGTTTTTGATATAAAAAAATAAAGTGTTTTTTATGAACTTGATCGATTAAAAGGATACATTAATTGAATTATTCACTTAGAGAAATCAGAATATTCCCAGTCTCATTACTTTTAAACATCAACCGGGTGAGAAAGAACTAACTTCGTCCTGACGGTCCTCACGTTTAGGAGTAACATGACTCCAAAGGATGAATCCTAGAGTCGAGAATAAAAGGAGCACAAAACCGTATTTAAATAGAATATGCATCCAGGGTTGGAACATCCCAACGATTCCCAAAACAATCCCAGCTATTAGAGCCCCTTCTATGATACTGTGGATTCGGTTGGAAATCTTATTGTTCAATGCAGTCGCTACTGCCCAAATTACCGCGATAAAAGTCAGAATTATCGATACAAAAATCAAAATAAATGGTATTGCATTCAGTAAAACATTCTGCGCTAATTGTTCTTCTGTCGCAAGCGCATTAATTAAAGGACCTGCAATAATTCCTAAACCAAGTGTAATAACAATCGCGATCAATAATCCTCTTGGTACCCGGGGTTTATATTTTCCCATTTGAACTCCTTAATTATCAAATCCTGAAATACCAGGTGGAGAAATACTCCACCTGGTATCCATCATTTCTAATATGAGATATCGATTTGTTTCTTTGTTTTTGCAGACTCTACGATTGCATCGCAGATGACCGCAGCACGATATCCATCTTCAAAAGTAGCGCCGTGCGGACCGACTTCTTTATCATTAACGATGCAGTCCAACAGGTGTGTTAACTCGTGCACAAAAGTGTGTTCCCAACCGATAAGATGTCCGTGTGGCCACCAGTTCTCCCACCAGGGGTGATGTGCTTCTGTAACCAGAACATCATGAAATCCCTGGGTCTCTTTTGGTTCTTCATCCACCCAAAAAACCTTCATTTCATTAAATCGTTCTAAGTTGAAGAAAACAGAACCCTTTTCTGCGTTGATTTCAAAACAGTTATAGTTCTTTCGACCGCCGGCAAAACGGGAGCATTCTAGGGTACCAATGGCGCCATTTTCGAATTCAAGGGCTGCCGAAAATGCATCATCAACATCCACGATACCAGTACCTTCTCCATCAACAAGGTCACGTTCTTCGATAAAAGTTTTCGTGAAGGCTCCAATGCTTTTGACGCCGCCAATTAGGTAATGAGCCAGGTCAATGATATGCGCACCTAGGTCGCCAATTGCTCCGCTTCCAGCTATACTCTTGTCCAGGCGCCAGATTTTGGGCGTTCCGTAATGCGGCATTATCCACTCTTGCAGATAAACTGCTCTGAAATGATAAATTTGTCCTAACTTTCCGCTGTCAATGAGATTTTTTATCTGGCGGATAGCTGGAACAAATCGATAATTAAACCCGGTCATGTGCTTCACGCCAGCTTTTTTAACCGCATCCCACATCAATTTTGATTCTTCTGCGGTACGGCCAAGGGGCTTTTCGCTGATGACATGCTTTCCCATTTCAGCCGCTGCGATGCATGGCTCAGCATGCACATTATTGGGACCGCCATTGTCAAGCAGCTGAACTTTGTCATTTTCGAGCATTTCTCGCCAATCGGTATAGCAGCTTTCATAACCATAACGTGCTGCAGCCTCAGCAGCCTCCGAACCTACAAGACCACAAATTGCGATGAGTTTTGGGTTCATTGGAGGCGGGTACATCATATAAGGAATTTTCTTGTAAGCGTTTGTATGCGCTTTACCCATAAACGCATACCCCAGCATGCCGATGCCGATATCCGGGATCTCCTGATCGGATTTTGCAGCTGCCATTGTAGTGAATCCAGTTTCTTCGCTCATTTCAAATTATCTCCTGATCAAATATCAAATCCAATTAAGCAATTGGTATATATCAAAGAATATGTAAAATATGATTTTCCAATATTTTCATTCGCTGCTACTACTCACTCGAAAAGGCTGCGTCAAATGCGACCTGTGAAGGTGTGAAATCCTGTTTGCGGATCATTGCAAGCGCTTCTGGAGCGCCCCAATCACGATCCATTCCCGAATCCTCCCACTCGATGGAAAGTGGGCCATCATAACCAATTCGATTTAGCGCTCTGATGATTTGATCCCATTTCACATCACCCCTACCGGGAGAAACGAAATCCCAACCGCGCCTGGAATCACCGAAATCCAGGTGTGAGGACAGGATGCTGTTTCTTCCAGTCAGCTGGACTCTTGAATCTTTTACATGCATATGCCAGATGCGATCGCCAAACTCATCGATAAACTCCACCGGATCAATAAATTGATGGATAAAGTGGCTTGGATCAAAATTGAATCCGAATGCCGCGTGACCATCTAGAGCGTTCAAAGCGCGTTGCGAGGTAATAATGTCATATGCAATTTCGGTCGGGTGAACTTCCAGTCCAAATTTGATTTTGTTTTCACTGAAGACATCCATGATCGGCTTCCAGCGTGCTGAGAAATCTTCATACCCCCTATTAATATCATCCTGGCTGGTGGGTGGGAAGAAATAAATGTTCTTCCAGACGGGGCTTCCCGTAAACCCATTCACTACGTCTACACCAAATAATTTGGCAGCTTTAGCAGTATCCATTAATTCCTGCGCGCAACGTTGGCGCACACCCTCGGGGTCGCCATCTCCCCACAATCGCCCGGGCAGTATACTTTTATGCCGTCCGTCGATTGGGTCATCCGCGACACATTGTCCCACCAGGTGGGTACTGATTGCGAAGCATTTCAAATTATATTTATTGAGGATGTCCCACCGGCTCTGTACATAGTTGTCATCTTCCAGAGCTTTATCCACTTCAAAATGATCACCCCAACAGGCTAGCTCAAGACCATCAAAACCCCAATCGCTGACTTTTTTTGCCAGGTCTTCCAATGTCAGGTCAGCCCACTGCCCTGTAAATAAAGTTACTGGTCTACCCATTTTTTTCTCCTTATATGTATAAATTTGACAAGAACATCAAATCAATCTTGAACCAGGCTTGAAACTTAAGCCATCAATTCCTTCAAGAATTTGATTCCATCCTTTGCAAGTGCATCCGGGCTGGATGCGAGCGGACGCCAGATGGCGGCTGCGCGTGCAATACTCTTCACTTTGGGCGTAAAGGATTCAATGACCAATGGTCCCTCATAACCTATATCCTTCAACCCAATTCTTACTTCTTCCCAGTTCACTTGTCCGCTGCCAGGCGCTCCGCGATCGTTTTCACAGGTATGAACTTGTATCAAACGTGATCCCGTACTTTTGATGGCTTCTTCCAGGGATTTCTCTTCAATGTTCATGTGGAAAGTGTCCAGCATGATCCCGCATGCAGGGCTGTCAACACGGTCGACAATCTCAATAGCCTGCTCTGCCAGATTAACAAAACTTGTCTCAAAGCGGTTCAGGGGTTCAACGCCCATCCGAATCCCGTGACCTTCTGCGTATTCTGAAAGTTCACTTAAATTATCGACTAACAAATCCAGGTCTTTGGCGCGGTCCTCAGGTGTTTGCTGCCATGTGCGGCCAACTGCGGAATAAAGCGGTCCTACCAGGTTCGTTGCTCCTAGGACTTGGCAAGCATCGATACATCCCCTGAGATAATTCATCCCATTATCACGGATTGCCTTATCTTCGTGTATCAAATCACGGTCCGGACCCATAGCAGCGCATGCGCTTACCAGTAACCCATTGTCTTTAATGATTTCAGCCGATTCATTGAAATCGAGATCATCCAGGCTTTCGAGAGGCGCTTCGATCCAATCGAAACCAAATGATTTGACTTTGGGCGCCAGCTCCTTCAACACTTCCGTGGTGAGAGGCGATGTCCATACCCATGTATTTACACCATAATTCATTAATTGTTCTCCTTTTGATTTAATAATTTTTTCTCAGCATAATAGGCTGATCCCCTTATTATCGAAACAATACAGCCGTTCCTGATTGATATCAAATTTGATGTTTTCTCCAATCTTAAAATCCGTCATACCAGGGATCAGGCTTATTAATGTCTGTTCACCGGAAGTCAAATGCAGGATCGTTTCGACTCCCAATGGTTCCATCAGAGTTAACTCACCCTCAAATTCACCTTCAGGATTGGGTTTTATATCTTCTGGACGAACACCCAGTAGGAAATCTGCGGGAGGATCCCAATCTTCAGGCAGGGATATTTTCAATTTACTGTTTTTCACCAAAAGATTACCATTTTCCCGGACTGCTTTCACCAGATTAATGCGAGGTGTACCAACCAATTCTGCAACAAAAGTTGTCGCTGGTCGGTCATATATGTCGTCAGGTGTTCCGATTTGGATTATGCGTCCTTTATTTAACACAGCTATTCGATCTGCCATTGTTAGCGCTTCGATTTGATCATGCGTGACAAATAAAGTTGTACTTTCCTGAGTTTTTTGGATATGCTGCAGTTCAACCCTCAACGATTCGCGCAGTTTCGCATCCAGATTGGATAGAGGTTCGTCCATAAGATAAATACGCGGATCACGCACAATCGCTCGGCCGAGAGAAACGCGCTGCATTTCACCACCTGAAAGATGTGCGCATTTTCGCTCGAGTAACGGTGTTATTTGTAAGATCTCAGCTGTTTGTACAATTTGTACCCGAATATTCTCTTCATCGACTTTCCGCATAGGAGAACGTAATGGAAAAGCCAGATTATCGTATACAGACATCGTAGGATAAAGTGAATATTGCTGGAAAACAAATGCGACATCCCGGTCTGCCGGGGTAAGCTCATTGACCAATTCACCATCAAATAAAACAGATCCCGCTTCTGGTTTAGAAAGGCCAGCAATACACCTTAAAGTAGTAGTCTTTCCTGCTCCAGTGGGTCCTAAGAGTACAAAAAATTCTCCATTCTTTACTTCAAATGAGACATTATCCAAAGCTTTCACACCCGGAAACTGCTTGGTTATATTGCGAAGTTCTAGATCACTCATTACTCCACCTCCCGTCTTGTTATTGCTAATTCGGACGCGGGATTGAAAAACCTCACCATTTGTGGGTCGACATTAAAACGAATATCTTCGCCAATCGAATAATTGACCATCCGATCGGCGCGAATATGTACGATATCGTGTTCATTCATATTGATATGGAGCATGCTGTAAGCGCCATGCATGTCGACCGCATATACATTTCCAACCAGATTTCCATCTTGAGCTACCGCTGCTGATTCTGGACGGAAGCCAACGATTAAACCATCCGAATCATCTAACGATTGTTTTAAAGTATTTTCCCAATCTTCTGGAACTTCGTAGCGGTTGTCCATTCCTGGCATCTTTACTGCTCCATCAGAGTAAACACCTTGAACCAGATTCATTCCCGGACTACCGATAAAATTAGCCACGAAAATATTCGCTGGTTTGTAATACACTTCATTGGGAGTTCCAACTTGCTGGATTACCGCTTCAGACATTACTACGATGCGATCACCCAGGGCCATTGCTTCAACTTGATCGTGTGTTACATATACACTGGTTGCATTCTGGTCAATATGCAGGCGTTTGATCTCCGCCCGCATGGATTCACGGAAATCAGCATCCAGAGCGCCCAATGGCTCATCCATCAAAAACGCCGCTGGACGTCTCACCAAAGCACGTGCTAATGCAACCCGCTGTTGGTCGCCGCCGCTGAGTTTTCCCGGGCGTGCTTTGAGCAAATGCTGGATCTGAAGCACTTCCACCACCTCGTCCACCCTTTTATTGATTAAATCGCGCGATTCTCCCTCTGCCTGCAGAGGAAAAGCGATATTCTGACGCACGCTCAGGTGAGGGTAAAGCGCATATAACTGGAATACGAATGCGATATCTCTTTCACTGGGGTGCAGCCAGGTGATGTTTTTACCATCTAAAAGGATCGTTCCACCGGTAACTGTCTCAAGACCCGAGATCATGCGCAAAGTAGTGGTTTTTCCACAGCCGGATGGTCCTAATAAGACTATAAACTCGCCGTTGTTTATCGTTAGATCTAAAGGTTTTACTGCATGCAACTCACCAAACTTCTTCTCAACCTGTCGGAGTTCAATTTCTGCCATATTTTCTCTCAAATTTCCTGGTTAAATTCCCAACCAAATTATCTGGCTCAATTATTATTTACGCACGGCGCCAAAAGTCACCCCGCGCAGCAAGTAATTACGCAGCGCAAATACAATTATCACGACCGGGATCAAGAAACCTAAACTTCCTGCCGCAATAGCAGACCATTCAATACCGCCTCTTCCTAACATGGTTGCTATGCTGGGGGGAGCCGTGCGTGCGTTATCACTGGTCAGCATAAGCGCAAACGCATATTCATTCCAGGCAAATATCAAACTGAAAACGGTTGTAGCTGCGATGCCTGTGATTGCCTGAGGAAGCACAATTTTATAAAATGTCTGCCAGCGTGAATAACCATCTACTAACGCAGCCTCCTCGTACTCGATCGGGATCTCATCGATAAAACCTTTCAACAGCCATACGGCCAATGAAAGGTTAAAGACCGTGTAAAGCAGGATCATTCCAAGATGTGTGTCGTTCAAACTTAATTGGCGGAACATCAAGAACAATGGGATTGTCACCACAACCGCCGGCAGCATCCTGGTACTCAGAATAAAAAATAAAAGGTCATCCTTACCGAGCACATCAAATCTGCTGAAAGCATATGCTGCAAACAATCCTAGTCCCACAGAAAAAATGGTTGATAGACCAGCGATGATAAATGAATTCTTCAACCTGTCCACATAATCACTGGGGCCTGTCACTTGCTGGCCTGCTTCAAAGGCGACCCGGTCGACAAGGCTTAGTTCACCTGTTTCTGCCGCGGCTTTGAATTCCTCCTGGCGGGCTTTGGCTACAACTGCCCGTTCTGTAAACAGGAATACAAAACCTTCCAGTGAAGGCTCAAACACTACCGTTGGAGGTGAAGAAACAATATCTGATCTTGCTTTAAAAGCGGTCATCAACATTACAAATACTGGGATCAACATAATGACTGCAATAACTACTACAATTAACGCCCGCAATTTCCCAAATATGCGGGATTCTGGACTGACTTTATCTACTCGGGTGGCTTCGGTGACCGGATAACCTGGACCGTCTTCACGAAAGTTAGACATGGATTAATCCTCTCCTTTCATCTGGTTCAGATACCGGATGTAGAGGTTGCTGACCGCAATGATAATGACTAAAATGATGTATGCTAGAGCGCTAGCGCGTCCTGTTCGCCACTGTCCTAAGAACGCTTGCCGGTATAGGTTAACGGAAATTAACTCTGTCTGGTCACCCGGACCACCTCCTGTCATACCCATCACCAGATCGAATGCTTTAAAAGCTTCAATGGTTCTGAACAATATCGCGATTAGTAAAAGCGGAGCAACTTGTGGAAGTGTGATTCGCCAGAATTGAAACCAGGAACTTGCTCGATCAATAGCCGCTGCCTCATACAGGTAATCAGGAATAGCCTTCAGACCTGACAACACCAGGAGCATTACGAATGGGCTCCACATCCAAACATCCACAATGACTACCGCCCACAACGCCAAGCCTGGAACGGGATCCCCGGCAAACCGACTGGCCAGCATGTCGGGTGCGGTTGAAGGATTCAAAAATCTACTTAAAAATCCGAAAAGATTACTTCCGCTAATATAGGAATATAAACCTAGAATGCCATATACAACAAATATGATGCTCAATAGTAGTAGGTATATTTTTTTGGTTTTGAAATACCTCTTGAAGATGAAATATGCCCCGAATAAACTGGCGATAAATGAAAATATGAATAAGTATTGAGTATATCCAATAAGAAAATTAAAAAATCCGAATGTGGGATTGTACATCAACTTCCAGAATAGACCTACAACAACTGGTGAAATCATCATTGGGATCAGGATCAGCGTTGTTAATAAACCACTGCCCTTGAATTTGTGGTTCACCAGCATCGCCAAGCTGAATCCAACCAGGGTCTGAAGTCCGACCGATAAGAGCGCGAACCTGCCTGTGGTGGCGAAATATTTCCATAACAACTCATCATTCAAAATTTTGGAAAAATTTTCGAAAGCAACCCATTGCGGCTGCTGCCTGGTGATCGCCGAATAGTCAGTAAATCCAAGATAAAGGCTGTAAAAAAGCGGGAACACGTTCATTGCTATCAACAGCAGCAATGCTGGCCAGATGAACAGATTGACGATTGAACGATCGCTCAGCTGCCGGCGCTTGGTTTTTGGTGGAGGAGATTGTTCTACAATTGCTTGGGAGCCATCTATTGACATGGTTATGTCTCTTTCGTACGATTGTTCTAATGAATTAAGGGAGGTGGTTTTCCCACCTCCCTGTTGGTTGCTTTACTTCTAGAGTTTACTCAATATAACCAGCATCCCGCAGGATAGCATCGTGTTCTTCAGCAATCTGGTTCATTGTCTCTTCAGCTGTACCGACACCTTCGACGATGAACTGGCTGAGCAGTCGTTGCGTTACTTCAAGCAGCTCGCCGTATTCTGGAATATTCCAGAAGTCCTTTACAAAGGTCATGGTTTCTGCGAAAGCAGGATTGAAGGGAGTTGCGTTCAAGAACTCATCCGACTCTACAACACTTTTATTCGTTGAGTATCCACCCAATGCAGCAAACTGAGCCTGGATTTCATCCTGGGCGTACCATTCAATGAAGTCAAATGCAGCCTGCTTGCGTTCTTCGGGGATATAGGAAATTACGCTCATCCCCTGGCCTCCCAGAGCAGCATGCTGTGCTCCACCTGGTCCGGCTGGATTGGGGAAGTATCCCGTTACATCAGCATATTCGCTGATTTCAGGGCTGGCCAATGCTGGTAAGAAAGCGAAGTAGTTCATGATCATCGCCGCCTGCCCACCGATCATGGCGTCATTGGTCTCAGTGAAGAAAGCATTGCTGAGACCGGGTACCTGGCAGCACTCGTACAGGTCGCGGTAGAACTGGACAGCTTCAATATTCTCCGGGGAGTTCACTACACCCATTACGTTGTTGTTCTCATCCGCCCAATCACCGCCCCAGCTGAACATGGTGTTCTCGACGCCCATAGTGATGGCGTCATAGTCCTTCTGGGTATAGATCGCCACGCCGTACATGCCCTCATCAGGGTTGGTTAAGAAATTAGCGATATCCCACAATTCATCGTAGGTTTTGGGAACATCCAGGGGATATCCGTATTCCTCTTCGAATGCAGCCATATTGTCGGGATCCTCGAACAGGTCCTTGCGGTATGCCCAGCCATCGGCATCACCCTCAGTTGGGTAAGCCCAATACTGGCCAGAACCAGTTGGATATTCACCGTAGTAGGTCAGTGTTGCGGGAGTGACGGAATCTTTGATACCTGTTTCGGTCAAGAAATCGGTCATTTCAACATAGTGACCTTGGGTTGCGCCCTGGCCCAGCCACTGGCTGTCGCCAATCACCATATCCCAGGCATCGCCTCCGGCAGCCATCTCTGTGAAGAAGCGGTCTCCAAATGAACCCCAAGGTTCCTGGATCACATTCACTTTCACGCCTGCTACTTCTTCATACTGATCGATCGTTTGCTGCAGTTGGTCGGCTGGATCCCACTGTGCCCACAGGATGTTCAGCTCAGTAACAGCGGGAGCTTCTTCCATGGGTTCTTCTGCTGCAGGTTCTTCGGCAGCAGGTTCTTCTTCCATCGGCTCTTCAGCTGCCGGCTCTTCCGCTGCTGGGGGAGCTTCGCTGGGTTGTGCGCATGCACTCAGCACGAGCATAAATACGATTGTCAATATTACTAAATATTTAAACCTCATTGTCATCTTCTCCTTAAGTAAATTTAGTTTTGATATTGTTCTCTGCTTCTAAAAAGATTTATTTTATTATTTGATTCTTATTCACCTCCTTTCATCAATAAACCATCCACGAATTTATACTTCGTTGAAGATTTCAAGCTGTCTGCTTTTCTAGATAAGCTGGTTCTGCAAGAATAGCTTGATATACCTTTGCCACACCACCCATCACGCATGCATCTAAACCTTGCTGGGCGGTAACAACATCCGTAGCCATTCGGTTCCATTTTAACGCACTTTGTTCCAACATGTCATTCACTACCGGCAACAAATATTCACTTGCCAGACTCATGATGCCCCCGAATACAATCAAATCGGGGTTCAATGCATTTACCAATGAGGCGCATCCAATTCCAAGGTATTTCCCAATTTCATTTAATCCTTCGATGGCAATTTTGTCCCCATTATCCGCCGCTTGGACAACCATCGGAACGGTTATCTGATTGAGATTGCCGTTCGTAGATTTGAGCAGGATACTATCCTGCCCCATAGCGAATGCCTTACTCAGGTAGCGAAGCAATGCGGATTGACTGACCTGCGTTTCCCAGCAGCCTCGGTTACCACAATTGCATAATTCTCCATTCGGATCCATGGTCATATGTCCAAATTCAGCCCCAAATCCTGTCACCCCGCTGAACAACTGGCCGTCGTGCACAATTCCACCACCCAAACCAACGCCAGCGCTGATATACAAAACCTCTTTGTAACCTTTCGCTGCACCAAAATAGGACTCGCCAAGTGCGGCATTACTCGCTTCATTATCAATCAAGACAGGAGCGTTGAATTCATCCTGTATGATCTGACGTAATGGGACATTATGCCATTGTAAATTTGGCGCAAAAAGCAGTACTCCGCTGTTTTGATCGACTAAGCCTGGAACGCCAACGGATATTCCCAGGAATGTCCTACATGAATTGCTTCCCATGGAAGCTGCCTGATGCAAAAAGGCCAGCACACGATCAATGATCTGCTGCTGGCCCATATCAATTGGTATCTTTTCCTGGCGCTGCCAGATGATTTCTGGCGCGAAATTAGTGCAGATGACGAGGATATAGTCGACACCGATCTCGCTGCTTACGATATACCCAGCCTGGGGATCAAGTGTCAACAACATTGCCAGGCGGCCTGCTCCACGCCTTTGAGTAGCTGGTTCAAGACCAACTTCACGCACAAATTGTTGGTCTATCAATTCCTGTACCAGACTTGAAACAGTAGTCTTGTTAAGACCGGTCATTTCCGCAAGCTGTGCACGTGAAATCGGAGCGTTCTCGCGCAGACAACGCATTATCACGGATAAATTCATCTGGCGGACTAAAGTCTGATCACCTGTTTGATAATGATGCTTTTCTGGCAAGTAATTTCCTCATGTATTACTTATTCACTTGCCCCCTGGTAATAATTTGTTGCATCAACAAACTAAAGTATAGCATACTTGGAATTCTTGTCAATTATCTAGATAACCAAATATAACTTTATATGACCAATGACATGATTCTATCATGATGATTGTCGCTAAAAATTGATAATTAAATTCTGTCATTCATCTGCTTTTGCTAATGATGTTTATTATCAAAAAATATTGCCAGGTGTGAATTCCTTATTGCATCAATTTGTAGTATTTTGCTGGTTTTTATTATCACTCTTTTCTCTTGACGATGCATTACGAATAGAATAAAATATTAGAAAAATCGGAATGTTGGTATATTAGTATATTTATCTTTGAAATAAAAAATACGCTCATGTTTCCTGACAGCATCAATAAACTAAGTAAATTGCCATATTACCAGCAGCTGTATGAGATTCTGCGCCAAAAAATCATACTGGGTGATTGGGTACCCGGCGATATGATTCCCCCTGAATCGGTATTGATAGAAACCTACCAGGTCAGCCGCAATACAGTTCGGCAAGTGCTGGATATCCTGGTCAATGAAGGTTATATCTACCGCCAAAGAGGAAAAGGCACTTATATCGCTCACCCAACCCTCGAACAAACCACTTCCCGAATTATCAGTTTCACGGAGGACATGCATCAGCGCGGCTTTATTCCAGGGACTAATGTCTTGGATGCAGCTGTCATACCAACGCCAGAAGACATTGCAGGACAGCTTCAAATTCCCCTGGGCGAAGAATTGGTTAAGATTAAACGGCTGCGCCTGGCAGACGGGGAACCGATGAGCGTCGAGGAATCCTACCTGGTACACAGGAATTGTCCAAATATTTTAGACCACAATTTCGCTGAGGAGCCGCTCAGACAAATCCTCGAAAAAGATTATGGGATCCGACTTGTAAGTGCAAAACAGGTCATCAAAGCCATCCAAACTTCTGGTAACCTGACAGATGAATTGAAGATCTCCAAGCAGGCAGCCTTATTGTTTCTCGAGAGGGTATCCTTCTCGCAAAATGGTTTTCCGGTGGAATTCTTAAGAATTTTTTACAGAGCCGACCGCTACACGCTGTACAATGAGCTGCACGATTAATGGTTAGAATAGATAAGTAGAAAGGATTGGTGAGATCAGATATGGACATAGTTTGTTTAGGAGAAGTGCTGATTGATATGTTCTCCACTGAAGTGGGTGTGAAATTGACTGATGTATCCGCTTTCAGTCCGAAACCTGGCGGTGCTCCTGCTAATGTTGCCGTTGCTGCTAAACGTTTAGGAGCAGAAACCGCATTCATTGGAAAAGTCGGTGATGATTTATTTGGACACCATCTGGAAACCGTACTTAAGAATGAAGGCGTAGAAACATGCGGTATGCGCTTTGATGATTACGCACGCACGACGATGGCATTTGTCGCGAAGCTGGATCAGAACACCGCTGAGTTTGTTTTTTATCGCAATCCCGGCGCAGATACACGACTTACACCCGGAGAATTAGATAGAAATTTATTGGAAAATACCAGATGTTTGCATTTTGGTTCCCTGAGCTTGAGCGAAGAACCGGGACGAAGTGCTACATTAAAAGCCATCGAGATCGCGCGATCTTCAAACGCTTTCGTTTCATTTGATGTTAACTACCGCCCCTCGCTTTGGGAGAGCCCTGAGCAAGCTTATAAAACGGTGATGGAGGTCGTCCCTCTTGCGAATTTAGTCAAAGTGAATGAAACCGAAATCGCGCTGCTTGGCGGCACTGGAGACTACAAAGCCGGGGCACAAAAATTACTTGAATTCGGTCCCGAGCTGATTGTGGTTACACTTGGACCGGACGGCAGCTATTTTCAAATAGAATCTGGCGCGGAGTACTCTCAGCCATTTAAGGTTGAAGCCGTGGATGCGATTGGATGTGGAGACGCCTTTGTTGCTGGTCTTTTAAGCCAGCTTGTCAAATCGGATGATTGGCGTAATAACTTAAATATTAACCGCATGAAAAAAGTTATGAAATATGCCAACGCGGTAGGTGCCATCACAGCGCTTACATTGGGGGTGATACCAGCGCTTCCATTTGCTGATCAAGTGGATGATTTTATTAGACAAAATGAATAAGGAAGAGAATATGGTAATTACAAAAAAACCAGTAGAGATTGAATCATTAGGAGAAATTTCCAGAGAAATTCGCCTCGATATCCTGGATATGACCACAAAAGCTGGATCTGGTCATCCATCCAGTTCGTGGTCATCTGTGGAAATATTAATTGCGCTTTTCTTCGGCGGAATTCTTAATTTCAATCCAGTTGATCCATGGTGGCCTGAGCGAGATCGCTTCATTATGAGTAAAGGACACGCTGCCCCTCTGCTCTATGCCGTGCTTGCTAGAGCGGGGTATTTCGATCCTGATGAAATTTGGCGGTTAAGACAGATTGGCAGTCCGGTACAGGGTCATCCGATACAACGCATGATGCCAGGTATCGAAGCTACAACAGGTTCTCTCGGTCAGGGTCTCTCGGCAGGCATTGGCCATATTTTAGGCGGTCGATTGAACAATTTGGACTATCGTGTTTATGTTCTCCTGGGTGATGGTGAATGTGAGGCCGGACAGATCTGGGAAGCGGCTATGGCAGCCTCTCATTTCAAATGTGATCGCCTTACCGCTATCCTGGATTACAACAAATTTCAGGAAACAGGACCAATCAGCCGTGAGATGGCTTTGGAACCATTAGTTGAGAAATGGAGCAGCTTTGGATGGAATGTAGTAGAAGCTGACGGGCATAACATCCCTGACCTGATCGAAAAAATGCAATTCATAAAAGATGTGAAAGGTAAACCTTCTATTCTCATTGCCCACACAATCAAAGGCAAAGGCGTTTCATTCGTCGAAGCTGATTTTACATTTCACGGCAGGGCGCTTACACCAGAACAAGCCGAAAAGGCTCGGGAGGAACTCTTATGCAGTTAGGTCAAATTGCAGGCTTAGAAACAAGTAAACCGATGCGGGATATCTTTGGTGAAGCTTTATTGGATGTCTGTAAAGAAAATCCCAAAGTGGTCGTACTGGATGGTGATTTGGGAAATTCAACAAAAACTGAATACGTAAGACAGACTTTTCCAGACCGGTTTTTCAATATTGGTATCGCCGAAAGCAATCTGGTAGGAATTGGCGCCGGGATCGAAGCATGCGGGTTTATCCCCTGGATCACAAGCTTCTCATCCTTCTTATTGTGTAATGCCTATGACCAGATTCGATTGGCAGTCGCTATGTCGAATATTAACGCAAAAATCCTCGGCAGTCATGGAGGGATCACACTTGGCAAAGATGGACCTACCCAGATGGGTATCGAGGATATTGCTCTCATGGGTGGAATGCCAACCATGGTAATCCTGGTACCAGGCGATCCAACCTCCATGCGCGCCGCTGTGAAAGCGGCTACTGATCATATCGGCCCTGTTTTTCTTCGCTCAAGCCGTCTGCCTATGCCTTATGTTTATCCCAGGGACAATTGCCCTTTCCAGATAGGAAAAGCCAATATCGTTCGCAACGGGGACGACATTTCAATTATTGCGTGCGGCATCATGCTGGGAATTGCCATGGATGCAGCCGCCATCCTCGAAAATGAAGGTATGCAGGCTAGAGTAATTGACTTGCATACCATCCGCCCTTTGGATGTGGGTACCATTGTTAAAGCTGCCAGGGAAACTGGCGCAATCGTCTCAGCTGAAGAACACCTGCTTCAAGGCGGAGTAGGGAGTAATATCGCCCGTATTGTCACCGAAAACCATCCAGTCCCAATGCGCTTTGTTGGTTTAGAAGATGTGTATGTTGAATCAGGTGATCCATTTGAACTGCTTGAAAAATATCACATGACAGCCACGGATATCGTTACTGCAGCCAGATTTGCTTATGCTGCCAAGAAATCGGGTGAAAAATGATTTTTAATGAACTTAATAGAAGACAGGCAGAAGGAAAACCCATCCGGGTAGCCGTTAGCGGTGCGGGTTGGATTGGTAGTGGTTTTGTACACCAGGTAGCCCTTATGAAAGGCATGTCCGTGGAGATACTGGCGGACGAAAACACCAGCGCTGCCCACCGGGCTTTCCTTGCCAGTGGGGTTTCTGCTGATAGGATCGTTGAATTGGCTAATCCCGGCCAGGTCATGGATGCTCTTAGTACTGGGAAAAAAGTAATTTCAGGTTCATACAAATTGGCTTCCCAGGTGGAAGATATTGACATCGTGGCAGATGTCACCCCATCTCCCTCCAGTGGTGCCGAAACTGCCTACAGCTGTATTCAAAATGGCAAAGATATCGTGATGGTCAATATTGAGGCCGATGTCACTGTCGGTCGGATCTTGAAAAAGATGGCTGATAAGGCAGGGGTGCTTTACACCGTTTCATCTGGAGATGAACCCGGCTGTTTGATGGAGTTATTCGATTTTGTTACCAGCCTGGGATACGAAGTGATCGTAATTGGGAAAGGTAAAAATAATCCACTCAACCCGTCCGCTACTCCACAGGATGTAACCGCATCAGCCGAACGCGACAAAAAAGATCCTTTCACTGTGGCATCCTATGTAGATGGCACAAAAACCATGTTTGAAATGAGCTGCGCAGCTAACGCAACCGGTTGTGTACCCATGCAGCGCGGTATGATTGGACCAGAAGCAGACCTGGATTCTGTATCGGAAATATTTGCTTTAAGAGAAGATGGCGGCATTACGAAATTTCCAGGTGCGGTAGATTTCGTCCAAGGACCAGCCATGGCAGGCGGTTTGTTTGTCACCGTCCGCATCGATGACCAGCGTATCCAGGACGATTTACACTACCTAAAAGTAGGTAAGGGGAAATATTTTACGTTTTTCAGACCTTATCACTTGTGGTTTTTAGAAGCGCCCATTTCTGTTGCTAGAGCATTTCTATACCGTCAAACGACATTAGTTCCGCTGGACAGACCTGTTGCAGATTCCATGACAGTAGCTAAAAAGGATTTGGCAAAAGGAGAAATCCTGGACGATTTCGGTGGTTACACTTTCCATGGGATTATTGAAAAAGCGCACATCGCTCAGGAGTTAAACGCTCTGCCGGTTGGCTTAGCTCCAAATGCGCGGATCACTACGCCAATTAATAAGGGTCAAATCATCACTTGGGATCACGTTCAATTGGATGAGACCCAAACCGTTGTCAAGCTTCGGCGCCAACAGGACCGCCTTCCAAGTTAATATTGATTTCTTTCCTCTATTAACCCAAAAATATTGAAAAAATCGTTTTTTGAATTACCGACCAGAACAAAAAAATTATAGGAGGATCAAATGCGTATCGGTGTATTTTCAGTTCTTTATCAAAACCTACCCTTTGAAGAAGCCCTGGAAAAAATCTCCCGGGCTGGAGCAACCTCGGTTGAAATTGGAAGTGGTGGGTATCCAGGCAGCCACCATTGTCCGGTAGATGAATTGTTGGATAGTGAGGAGAAACGCAAAAAATACTTGAAAAATGTTGAATCACATGGAATGATCATCAGCGCCCTCAGCTGCCACTACGAACCGCTGCATCCGGATAAAAAGTTAGCCCAGAATTCAGACGAGATATTTAGGAAATCAGTTCGCCTGGCGGAGATGCTGAATATCCCTGTCGTCAATGTATTATCCAGTCTCCCGGCTGGTTCCCCAGAAGATTCAAAACCCAATTGGGTGACATGCCCATGGCCGCCTCACTTCCTTGAAATACTTGATTATCAATGGAACCAGGTCGGAATTCCATACTGGCGTACTGCGGCAGAATTTGCTGAAAAACATAATGTTAAAATTGGGGTCGAGATGCACCCCGGCCAGTTAATTTACAATGTGGAAACCATGCTTCGTATGCGCGCAGCTGCCGGACCCGCATTAGCCTGCAATTTTGATCCCAGCCATTTATTCTGGAACGGCGTCGATCCAATTGCAGCAATCCGTGAGCTTGGAGAGGCAATTGTACACGTGCATGGTAAAGATACATATGTCGACAATTACAACATTGCTGTCAACGGTTGTAACGACCACAAACCGTATGACCATATACCCAAGCGCGCCTGGACCTTCCGAAGTATCGGTTACGGTCATGATACAAAATTCTGGAAGGATTTTGTCAGCGCATTGAGGATGATTGGATACGACTATGTGATCTCGATAGAACATGAAGACCCAATCATGTCAATGGATGAGGGTTTGACAAAAGGTATCTCAGTTTTGAAAGAGTCAGTAACTTTCGAAGATCCCGGGGAATTGTTCTGGGCATAAGAATTGTTCAAAATCTTTTTCTTAAAAAATTGCCCATAAAAATAAGCTCCCGGCACGAGAACCTGTAAAGTGCCGGGCTCTCTATAGGGATGCAAGAAATGAAAATTGATTCGTGTTTTTGTTTTGATCTCGATGGTACACTGCTTGATGAAGGTGGACAAATCCACCCAAATGATATTGATTTACTTTCAAAATTTGAGGATTACAATTTCGTGGTCACAACTGGTAGATCGCGGGAAAGCGTTCGGCGATCGTTTAATTCAAACGGTCTATTTATCGATTCAATAATACCCATCTCGATGGTTTTATTAAACGGTTCTTTGATCTACGCGTCCGATGAACGCTTTATCTCTTATCACCCGTTTACACCAGAAATCCAGTCCGAACTGATCAAAACAATAAACCAGTTCCCAAATATAACCTTCCTTTTATTGAATGTGGATAATATCCATATCATCAATCCCACTCTATTTGGAATGCGAGCTTGTACAAATTTTAAGTTTATTACCACTCCATTTTCAGGTGAAGATGCCTCGTTATCATTCAGTAAATTAATGTGCATTTCCCCGGAAATTGTAGAACTTAATGAATTCTCCACATTATTTTCCGAACTCCCCATTGAGATTGCCATGAGTATGGATTATGTATTGGAAATAACGCCTTCAGGAATTAATAAAGCTGTTGGATTACAAAGACTGCTAAATGATTTACAGATCGAAAATGAAATTATATTAGCTGCAGGAGATGGCGGCAATGATGTGCCCCTTTTCAACCTGGCTTATTTATCATTTGTTCCTGAAAACGCTCCGGAATACGTTAAGAGTTATGCAAATTTTGTAATAAGTCGTAGTGACTCTGGAATATTGTCCCCCATGATAAATTATCAAAACAAATTACGATAATAGATAAAAATGAACTTGGATCTCTGAATCATATGAATATTATCTGCTTTGATCTTGATGGCACTTTACTTAATGAAGATGATAAGATACATCCCTCAGATCGGTCGTTGTTGGCATCCAGAAAGGATGTCCCTTTCATCATCACCACAGGTCGAGCGTTATCCGGTATTAAAGGAGTTTTTGAACGTAATGAACTGTTTAGTCCGGGTGAAATCCCCTTTCCTATCGTTGCCCAAAATGGCGCTGTTCTGTATAAACCACACGAAGAATTTTTTGACCACTGTCCATTTGATTCCAATATTCAATTCCAGGTTATTAATACTATACGCAATTTTGACTTAATAACCTTCTTTTTGTTCGAAAAATCAGATATTTTCGTTTTGCACGAAAATCCATTGGGAACTTTTTATGCTCAATTCTGGTACATGCCCACCCAACCCTACACTAATTCCACAAAGCTCTCCTTGACAAAAATAATGGGTCTATCGGATGACGCCCAGTTTCTTCAAGAAGTCGCCGATTCTATCTCGTCTTTGAAAATGGAAGTTGAAACTTCCTTCAGTTTAGATTTTCTCTTGGAAATCACCCCACCAGGTATTGATAAAGGAAACGGCTTGCAGAAATTACTCCACGTACTAGACTTACAAGACGCACAAATTTTTATGGCTGGAGATGGTGGAAATGACCTTCCATTATTCAATTTAGCAAGCAGATCATACGCACCTATTTCAGGTTCCAAAGATTTGAAAGCTCTGGCTGATGTCATTATCAACAGGGAAGCCTCTGGTGTGCTGACACCCATGCTGGCCGATGCAGGATTGCTTTAATGCATATCTAATTTCCCCGAGCCTACTTTATCTATACGCAATCTATTGGATTTTCCTATTCTAATATAAAATCCATTGTTTACTAATTTTTTATTTCACTTCGAGTGATGCAATCGAATCCACCACCCAGGTGGGCTTGTATGGGTAAATCTCAATATCTTTTCGTTTTGCTACCCCTGTTAGAACCAGTACCGTATTCAAACCGGCTTCCACCCCTGCGATGATATCCGTTTCCATTCTGTCACCGATCATCACAGTTTCTTCAGAGTGAATATTCAAGAAATTCAGAGCAGTTCTCATCATCAACGGATTCGGCTTGCCCACAAAGAATGGGGATTTTCCGGAGGCGGTTTCGATCAATGCAGCCATCGCACCGCAGCCAGGAACCGTTCCGCTCTCAGCAGGACCGGATGGGTCAGGGTTTGTAGCAATAAAACGCGCTCCAGTTTCAATCATGCGCACAGCCTTCGTGATTGACTCGTAATTGTAGACTTCCGTCTCCCCTAAAACCACATAGTCTGGATTCATATCGGTAATTACATATCCAACATCATGCACCGCTTGGGTCAAGCCTGCCTCACCAATCACAAAAGCTGTCCCCTCCGGTCGCTGACTATGCAGGAACCGGGCGGTAGCCATCGCCGATGTAAAAATACGTTCAATAGGGATCTCCAATCCGATTGTATTCAATCGATGCGCTAAATCCCGAGGGGTATAAATGGAGTTATTGGTTAAAACCAGATATTCTTTGCCCAATTTCTGTAAACGGCTGATAAATTTATCGGCGCCGGGAATCATTTTCGTTCCTTTGACCAAAACACCGTCCATATCTGTAATTATGTTTTTCTTCATTTCCATATTCTTTTTTCTCCAAAAATCAGGGTAGATGCGATTCTAGCAGCATCTACCCTGATTTATTCTACTCCTTTTACCGGGTGATTACGTTAACAATTCGTAAATAACGTAAGGTGTTTTGATGAGAATTTATCAATTTCAATTTCCCAGAAAAACTACCGCACGGATGTTTTCATCCCGCCGGTATATTATAGATGATTTATTTAGAATTAACCAATTTTTTAGTTACTTGAAGGTAAATCTTTTTTAAAACGCCGGGTTTTATCTCCACCGGTTACATGTTGTTTTAAACGCAGTAGTTCTACTTCAAACCGCGACCTGTCTCCGCGATGGAGCGCGTGAAAATATTCTATTGGTGTGCCATCTTCAAGAAAACTGACGCTCTCTAAAGAGACGGATGGAGCCCCTTCCTCAACCTCCAGTAATTTAGATTCAATTTCATTCGTGGCGACGGCTTCGATGTATCGCCGGCCTGATGCGATGAATAATCCGCATTCTTTTTCTAAGAACGCATACAAGGATTGTTCGCTCAAATCAGCATCTTCAAGCTGAGGGCACAATTCAAACGGGAGATAAGTGGTGACCAGGACAATTGGTATACCATTTACATAACGAAGCCGGGTTATCTCAAACACCAAGGTTCCGGGGTCAATATCAAGATATTCAGCTACTTTGGTGTTTGCAGACACAATTTCCTGCCGGAGCACTTTTGTTTCCGGTACCATCCCTTTTTCCATCATATCCTGGTAAAAACCGGTCAATTTTTGGGCTAGACTTTCACTTATTTTTGGTTCAGAGATAAATGTACCTTTCCCTTTGCGCCGGGTGATTATTCCTTCAAGTTCAATTTCCTTCAGAGCCTGCCGCACGACTGTTCGGCTGACGCTGTAGATATCACACAATTCTGGTTCGCTTGGCAGACGGTCACCCCAAGACCACTCTCCCGCGCGAATTTTATCTTTAAGTATTTCAATGAGTTGAATATAGTAAGGGATATTGCTGTCGAAATTAATTAAGTTCCCCACAGGCTTCATCACACCTTCCTAT
>Ga0180438_10002103_pt1 | contig 33552 bp, 28 predicted proteins | sample SS_ome_12_FD_132455 | JGI IMG/M metagenome (GOLD analysis project Ga0180438, IMG submission 132455) | Hypersaline lake sediment archaeal communities from the Salton Sea, California, USA - SS_3_D_2 metaG | ecosystem: Environmental > Aquatic > Non-marine Saline and Alkaline > Hypersaline >... | reverse complement strand
TGTCGAGAAAGATCCCTATTCGCCCTCGGCTAAGCCTTCATTTGGCGCCTCTTCGGCTTCCTTTGGCGCATCGCTGCCGACGTCTTCCACTGGTTCGCTGAGTGACGCGATGAACCGATCGATCGCCGCCACCATCGCTGGCTCCGAAGTCTGAGGACCCGGCGCGCGCGGAAAAAGCCAAAGCTTACCCTTCGATGGCTGCTTCGGTGACTCTATGTGAAAGCTCACCGCCACATCACGCACCAACTTCCCGTCGGTCTTCTTAATGTCCAACAGGTACTTCGGAGAATACCCCGATGGTCGAAGCGAAATGCCTCCAAGCGTAGCCAAATGTTCGAGTTCATAGAGGATCTTAGGATGCTCCGCTCGAGTCGCCGTGACCGCCTCCCCACCCCCATCCGCTATCCTGATCGTTATAGCCTCAGCGTTGCGGAACAGTGCTTGGTAGTAACCAATGACTTCTTCTGTATTCGCTGGCTGCTCGGGGGCCATGGCCCAGCTCACCAATCCAACCATCAATAGTCCCCCGAAAACGATGAGTAGACGTCGCTCTCGTCGTGAAAGCCGTCGTCGCACGATGTTTGCACTCCTCTCGCAAAGCTTTGGCTAAAGCCGTAGTTACAACCTCGCCACCTTCCTATTATAGATCGGAAGCGCGTCGTTGTGAAGATTCCCTGCATGCTTGCTGGCCAATTACCGATGGTGTCCCAAACATAGTTGAAAGTTGAGGCGGCTCTCTCCGCCCGATAGAATCGGGTTGATCAAATCCTGTAAAGGAAAAGGAGAGAACCGCCGTGGGCGAAGAGTATCAGATAACGAGGCGGAAGGGAAATGCTGCGTTGCGCCAGTTTCTGGCCAAGGAGGGGACTGCCTTGCTGCCGATGGATGAGTTGATCGAGACGGTGGCAGTTGGCGGTGGAGGAGCTAGTTGGTCAGTTAGGGTAGGCTACGCTAAAGGCGGCGTCGAAACCGGCAGATGCTGTTGTGATCGGGCCGCAGCCCGTGCGCCGGAAACCGGAACCCATCATCCCGCTTACACGCCCACTCTAACATCCGGCTCGATCTCACTCCCAAGCAGTAGCCGTAGATCAACACCTTCAGCATTGTCTGCCACCGCCTGCCAGAGGCTCGGCGCAAACATCCGCGGCGTCTTCCGATCACCCAACTCATAGAACCGTCCATCGTGTCCGCTCATACCTTCTCAATTCGCCACATCCCACCCGTTGCCATTTCTCGAATTGTGATACAGCCACCAAGCTACCGAAGCAACGAAGGAGGCGCGCTCCCGCCCAAAGACGAGCGGACTCTGGGCTCTTAGGAAGCAACCCCCTCCAATCTCAGCATCTGCCCAAGAGCCGGCGAACGAACCCACCGTGCTTCCTACCTCGCGAGCCGTTCCAAGGCGACCACTGGCACAGGGATCGCTACCCGTGGCTGTTCTATTGGATCGATGGCAAATCCTATGAGCGTGTCTTCTAAATGGTGGACGTGGATTCCCATCACCCAGTTTTCCGCTTTGGCTTCTGAAAGATCAAAACAAATTCGTGGGCCTTATTGATACGGAACACCGACGGATAGCCCAATGGTCGGAAATTGTTATATTCCCGCCGTCGATCCCAAATGATGATATCGTCCCAGATGAAGCCGGCCGCCTGGAGTTCTGAGGCGAGGTCCGAGTGGAAGGGATAGAACGCATCCTTCTTCCGAATATCCATCACCACAACCACACAATAGGACCCAGGGCGAAGCGCCTCTAGGACCCGCCCGAAAACACCCTGGAGTGCCTTAAGAAATTCCTTGTATTTTAGAACTCGGCCGAGGTCGGCCGAGTTGTCTCCATAGTTCCGGATCGACTTTCGGTCTGCGCTTCGCCGGCGGGTAAGGATATCCCAATAAGGGGGAGAGGTCACCACGAGGTCAACCGATTCAGGAGTAACGTGGTTAAGGACATTGGCGGCATCGTCGTGGATGAGTCGACAGTCACCGGGGTCGAGACCGAGGCGTAGCCGAGCAGCGTCGACATAGTCCGGGTTCGTATCTATCCCGATCCCGACGCAACCGAGTTTCTGCGCTGCAATCATAGTCGATCCCAAGCCACAAAACGGATCGAGCACAACCTTTCCCTCCGGCGGCAATAAGCACTCGATGACCCGTTCGATCAATTGGGAAGGGAAGAGGGCTGGATGCTTTAGCGCAAGCTCTTCTTTCGATTTGTGGATGTCGCTCCATACACTAATAGAATGACGCGTCCACGTCTTCCCGTCGAGCGAATTGGCCCGCCGCTGAGTCTTTCTCACTCCGTCCCCTTTAGCTCATTAGTGACAGCGCTGTACAGCCGATTCCTCGGAATCGATCGATGATTTGCCACATGGGCGACCGCCCGGCTCCGGGATATCCCCATCGCCAACAACTCAGCAACCTCTTCGATGGCACCTGCTAAATTCATCTCGACTTCGCCCGCGGCGCCCTTCACCACCAGCGTAAATTCGCCCCGCGGCTTTTGCGTCTCGAAGTGCTCGATCAATTCAGATAGCTTTCCCCGCGCAAGCTCTTCGAACCGTTTTGTCAGCTCCCGAGCGCAGACAGCCTCTCGATCCCCAAACACGGCGAGCATGTCTTTCAGGCTTGCCACCACTCGGTGCGGTGCTTCGTAGAACACCAATGCCCCCTGCTGGTCGGCGACTTGCTCCAGCACCTTGCGCCGTTCTCCGCCCTTGGTTGGCAGGAAACCCAGGAAGACATGCTCTCGCCCGGAGAACCCTGACACAGCCAGCGCAGCCGAAGAAGCAGTCGGACCCGGCGCGACGACGACCGGAATCTTCGCCTCCACGCAGGCCGACACCACTTGCGCACCTGGGTCACTAACCCCCGGCATTCCTGCATCTGCCACAAGGGCGATATCCTCGCCGTCTCTCAGCCTCTCAGTCAGCTCCCGCGTCCGCCGCGCTCCGCTGTGTTGATGGCAGCTCACCATCGGCGTCGCAATATTGTGTTTCTCGAGGAGCTTTCTCGTGACCCGTGTATCCTCGGCGGCGATAAGGGCGACGTTGGCGAGCACACGGATGGCTCGAAGCGTGATATCTTCGAGATTCCCGATGGGAGTTCCCACCACATAAAGAGTTCCTGACTTCTTCGTCAAAGCCGTCCACATAGGCTACATTAAGAATCGTGCCACGGCCCCCGCGATCGCCGCGAGAGCCGGACCGACGAATTCGAAAAACGACACGTTCAACAATACTCTGCCGAACTGTCCAGCAGTTCCGGGCATTCCATACGACACAACCACTGCCCCGACGAGCACGCCGAGCAGCGCTATCGCTCCGGCGGCCCCTTGAACAGTCGGGTCGCGATGCCGGCCGGACGCGAGAAACGCGGCCGCCCCAACGGCAAGGCCGAGCAAGAAGGATCCGATGATGTTCAGAAAGCCGAGCAGGCCCAGCGCCACTCCGCCGGATAGACCAACCGCCGCCGCCGATGCTACAGCTCGCCATAATTGTTTTGGTGTCGCCAGCCCCTGCTCGCGCGGTGACAAACGAATGCAGTCCTGACACCTCACGCCCGTTACACCGTGACGCACGCAGTCCGGACACAGTCCTCGGCCGCAACGACCGCAGGAAACGAGCGTCTCGCGATCAGGGTGTTTGAAGCATGTCAGCTTCTCGACCATGCCACTCTCCGGCCGCAGCTAACGCTTCGGCGGATTCATCCCGCTGTCCTCTCTCGCCTAAGCGAGAGGGCGTGCCCTGGAACCTGACACGCCCTCTCCTATCACATTGCGCTTTTGGTGGCCCTTCAGTCGTTCGGCGATCGCTCCGCAATCATGCGATCTGGTGTCTGAATCATCGCCGTCCGCGTCACACTGTCCCAGTGCACAGCTGCCCCAACGGCCGCAGCGAAGAACCGAACCGGGATAATTGTCCGGTCCTCTCGAATTGTCGCCGTGCCGCCCATATCCATCGAGCGGCCATTCACGTTGGCCACCTCGCGCCCTATGGGCACTTCGACGGTCGTCTCCCCCTTCACCGCGACCGCCGTCCGACTCTTGGCCTGCCATGAGACAACACTTCCATGGCTCTCGAAGAGCGCCCTGAAAGGCACTCGCATTCGTCCATCGACGATCTCTGGGGTGACATCGAATTCCAACAGTTGTCCGTTGACCACTACCGTATGTCCGCGGACCGGCCGTGCCGGGGCCTGAAGCGCAGGGGCCGATCCGGCGATCGGTCCACTTGCAATCCTCGTATATCCCGGGGCGCTCACTACATCCGTCAGCCCCGTGGCCAGGGCCGTCTCGGCTGCCGTGTGGGTCGGCGCCGGCAGCGGCCCTCGGCCCGCTACCATCGGGGAAACAGACGACCCGCCCCTCATCGGAGTTGGAACCGTGACGTTCTTGATGTCTGTCGATGCGGGGGCAGCCGTTCGCGCCGGCGGCGAAGCCGAAACTCGTATCGTCTGTTTCGCGGACTCTTCCCTTTGTGTCGCAGGCGCTACTGCAACTGACGCCGACGCCGCTGGTTTCGCTGCCACCTGTATCTTAGGCTCTGCCTCTGCCCGCATCCACGACGAAGATCCATTCTTTACATAGATCGTCGTGACGGCCGAAGAACCGACCAGGCCGTACCGATCGTAGGCCTCCACAAACACCCTATGAGGGCCGTCACTCAACTCCCTTGTATCGAATTGAAAGCTGAAGGGGGGGTGATTGCTCGACTGCGGCCTATTCTCGTCCATGCCCAGGATCACATATGTTACATCCTCATCCGTGCGCACCGACGCCTGGATCGTGATGATTTCCTTCACTGTTGCCCCGGCGCGAGGGGATGCGATCCTGATGCTCGTTCCCGCGGCTCCAAGCAGTCCCGTAACAGATAGCGCCATCGCCAGCACGAGGGCGCCGGCGATCAGCGGCCGTGATACTCTTAAATGACGCATGCTTGCACCTCCCCGCCCAACAATCACCTCTGTGGATGCACAGCCTACGGCTGTGCATCGCTATAGTTTCTATACCATGTCCGCGCATATTCCGCGAACTACCATTGTTTCCCGTGCACCAATTCCTGAGTCACTGTAGCTGTGAAGAGGGGCTATGAGGGCAACGAGATGGCTTTCGCCGGTTTTGTTCAACGTGGTGGCCGTGCTATAATCCGCTGGCGTGCTGGAGGTTGGAATGGAAGATATCGAGTGGACGGCTGAACGCGCTCGTGCAATCGTCGATGAAGTCGAAACTGTAATCGTTGGCAAGCGCGTCGCCATCGAACTTGTGGTCACAGGCTTGTTGAGCGGCGGCCACGTACTGATTGAGGACATTCCCGGAGTAGGTAAGACGATGTTGGCCCGCTCTCTGGCGGGAGCGGTGGGCGCTGACTATCGCCGTATCCAGTTTACTCCCGACCTCCTGCCCGCCGACGTCACCGGCACATCTATCTTCAATCAAAAGACCGCCGAATTCGCCTTTCGACAAGGACCGATCTTCACGAATGTCCTCCTTGCTGACGAAATCAACCGCGCCACCCCGAAGACCCAGTCCAGCCTTCTCGAAGGCATGGAAGAATTCCAGGTCACCGTGGACGGCACCACTCACAGTCTCCAACGCCCGTTCTTCGTGATCGCCACCGAAAATCCAATCGAGTACCGGGGTACCTATCCATTGCCTGAAGCGCAGCTTGACCGATTCCTCATGCGGATCAGCATTGGCTATCCAACTCCCGAGGAGGAGATCACCGTTCTCGACCGCCAGATCAAGCGACATCCGATCTACGATGTCAAAGCTGTCGTTCATCGAGAAGATGTTCTACACATGCAAGAGCACGTAAAAGATGTCCACATCGATGACTCGCTCAAACAGTACATGGTCGATATCGTCACCGCTACGCGGGAACACGATTTGCTCGCCCTTGGAGCAAGCCCAAGGGCGTCTTTGGGATTGATGCGCGCCGGACAAGCTCATGCTGCGCTTCAGGGACGTGACTTCGTTCTCCCAGATGACGTCAAGTTGTTGGTGGAGCCGGTGCTCTGCCATCGGTTGATCCCGAAGCCCGAAGCCAGATCTCAGCGGACCGAGATCACCGCGATTTGCGCTGAGATTCTCGACCAGATTCCTGTCCCCGTAGTCGGGTAACAACTTCAGCAGGATCATCCTAGTTACAACCACAACGACTATTGACCTAGTCGGAAGACTTCTGCGGAACTGGATAGAATGATATAGCCAGTGAAATCTTTTTTCGTGCCGACATCGCTCCAGAAGGAGACCTAACCCACCAGTGCCCGAATCTTTCATAGCACGCATAATTGTCAGCCTTCCAGCATTTCTCCTCGCTATCATACTCCACGAGGTAGCGCACGGATACTCCGCTTATCTCCTCGGCGACGATACGGCCAAGCGCGCCGGTCGTCTCACACTCTCCCCACTTCCCCACATTGATCCCTTCGGAGCGTTCTTCTTCGTCCTCTCCAGCATCGCAGGCGTCGGCTTCGGCTGGGCTAAGCCTGTTCCTGTCTCCATCGCCCGGCTCCGCAATCCTAAGCGCGATGAGATTATTGTCACACTTGCAGGTCCTGCCGCGAACCTCGCACAGGCTCTCGTCTGGGCCGGACTCCTGCGCCTCTCGCTTCTCATGCTCGACGGAAGTATCGCCTATTCGATTGCGACCTTTTGCTCTATTGGGGTGATAATCAACATCGTCCTGATGTTATTCAACCTTCTTCCCATCCCGCCACTCGATGGCTCCCACGTTGCTTTTCGTATCTTCGGCGTGGATGACCCACACCTCGCCGATCGCCTTGCGCCAGTTGGTTTTCTGCTTCTGTTCCTTTTTATCAGCACGCCTGCCTTCGATGCCTTCTTTAACTTTCTCGTCACCCCCGCCATTAGGCTCCTTCTACCCTGATCTGCTCTGCGTTGTCGACAGGCGCGTGCGACAAGCCTTGGCCCAACTGTATCTTTGTTCATCACTGCCATAACCATCATCCGGGGTAACTGGTAAACGAGTACAGATAAGGGAGGTATGATTGGGAGAGGGCTTTTGGGGAGCTGATGGTGACGCCGACTCAGGGTCAGCTTCGCTGTGACGTTACACAACGAAATTAGCCTGGTGCGTCACATCGGCAGAGCAGGCGACGAAACGCGTGAAGGCGAAGATGTATATGGGGTGGAGCGGTGTCCGGGATTCCCCCCTCTAATCCGGATACCCCCACCCCTTTCCCATGGGTCTGTAGCTAAACCTCGTACATTCGACTTCACGCTGAGTTCCTATGAGGCACGCGGCGTGGTCCTTCCAATATGAATGCGTTCAGAGACCGCCTCAAGGATATAGCATTCCCTCAACCAACAGTTGCCGAACGCCACATCGAGGATAATGAGGCGAGTAATGGATATTGCAATCAGCAAACTAGCTGTGGACTCTATTCGACCGCACAGGTCGATGCATCGCCGATGAACTTCCAGGTATTGAAGACCTTCTGCGAGTCGGCTGTCTGAAGGAATTCAAGCAGTCTCTTTGCAGCATCGACGTTCTTTGAGTTCTTCAAAACCACACCTTCGCAATAGAAAGCACCGTAGACGTCAGGGGAAACCTGGCAGACCATCTTGAGGTTCTTCGGCTGCGCCGGTGGCTGCCCTGGGATGTGCACCTCAACAGCGCAGGGGTAATAACCGATACTCGCCTGGGCCTGCCCTTTTGCCGCCACATCCTTGCTATCCGCCGCATACTGGGCGAACAAAACTTTCTTCTCAACGCGTTCCCAAATTCCCGCGTTCTTCAACGCCTCCACAGCGTGCACGCCTGCTGAGTTTTCTTTAGGGTCGGGGATCGTAATGGTCTTTACTTCTGGCTTTACTAGGTCATCCATGCTTTGCACATCGGCCGGATTGTCCGCGGGAACCATAATTGCCAAGGAGTTCTCTGCATACTGCACACGAGCGTCATCCATGAGCAGCCCGCCATCCTGCAACAGGTTCAACTCGTGATCGCCCATTGACAGCACAACGTCGGCATGATCCATTCCATCGAGGAGTTTTCGCGTGATCGTGACCATGTTTTCGGGAATCCACTCCACCTCGATCCCCGGATATGCCTCCTGGTATGCCTTTACTATTTCAGAGAACGGTCCCACCTGTCCACACGGCACCATCACCTTGAGCGTCGTCATATCCCCTGCTGTTTCACTCGACGCTTCTTCGGACGCCGGCTGCCCACAGCCAGCACCCGCTACGATCAAGGCAATTGCAACTATCGCTAGAGCGGTGTATCTCAGCACTGTCCTCACTTTTGCCTCCTTATTTCCCACTTCCAGCCGAACAATAGTGTCAGAATATGGAAGCTCGCTAAAATAGTTGTGAATAATCCAAGTCGATGATCTATTACCTCTGGCGACGGAGTCTTACTGAAAGCGATGGCCACGAACCAACAGCCTACCGCTAATGTCGCTCAGCAGGGGAACAGGTCGCGCGTGGGCGAAAAAATGGTGAGTGCCTGAGTCACCCAATCCTACTCAGATTCAGATAAGGAGGATGCCTGTGAATAGGCTTGGATCAGCCTTTGACAGCGTGTTCGAGGCGGGTGATCTGTTCGGGCGTTCCCATAGCGATCAAGGTGTCGCCTGAATTGATAGTGGTGTTGGGGCGGGGGTTGGTGTGGAGCTGTCTGTCTTTGGAGATAACGGCGAGGATCATGGCGCCCCCCTCCTGCATCACGCCGGAGCCGAGCATGGGCTCACCGATCGTGGGAGAGCTGTCGGGGACAGAAACGGACCGGAAATCAACACCGACGGTTTCTTTGTGAAGTACTTGTTCGAGAAAGTCGACCACTCCCGGTTCGATGGCCGCGAACGCGAGGTCTCGACCGCCTCCGACATAGGGCGAGTGAACGCTGTTGGCACCAGCTCTCTTTAGCTTGTTGACCGTTTGCTCGCGGCCGGCTCGCGCAACGATGTAGATATCAGGGCTGAGGACGCGGGCACTCATGACGATGAACAGGTTGTCCTCGTCTGTGGCAACGGCGGCAATCAAACAGCGAGCATTGCCGACACCAGCGGCAACGAGGTGCTCATCCTGTGTCGCGTTGCCTTCGACATACGGCACGTCTTCTTCTCGAAGATGCTCGATGGCCGCGGAGTCATGCTCGACGACCACGACTCGGAGTCCGCGGCGTCGGAGCTGATGCACCGCCTCCCTGCCCATGCGACCGTAGCCGCATACGATGTAATGATCTTTCATCTCCCTCAATGCCCGGAGCCTCCTTCTTCGCTGCATCTCCGCGCTCAACTGGCGCTCGACGACGAGGGTCGCCGCGCTGCGAACCGCGAGTGCGACGATAATTACCCCAGTAACTGCGAAACCGGTGGTGAACAGCCGGCCGCTCTGGCTGAGCGGATGGACCTCCATGAATCCGATGGTGGTGAGTGTCAAGACGGCCATATAGACAGCGTCTATGGTGGACCACGGAATCTGAGTTGCATCACTCTCAGTATACCGGTAGAAGACCACGGCTATGATGATGAGAGCGAGCAGCGCCACCAAGAAAACGCGGAGTTGGCGGACAGAACGCCTGAGTTCTTCTGGAATGCTCTCGCCTGGAATGCTCACGATACGGAGTTTTCTCTCAGGTTGTGGAGACTCCTCCTGCCTGGAGAGGAGGGAAGCGCGGTTTTAAGCGAGGATGGGGGCAAGATCGACCCTCCGGCCTTCATCGGCGCTGACGTAGGCGGCATAGAGGACGAGCGTTACGTCTTGCGCAAGCATGAACCCGGAGACGGGGTCTCGATCTTCCGCAATGACGGCGGCGAAGTCGGCCATCTCCTGCGGATAGCCCTGATTCCAATCCTCCTCCGGGGAGGGAAAACTCCAGCCGCCTTTGGTTTCGATCTTTTCAGTGATGTATTCGTCGCCAAAGATATCGGGGGACGGAGCATAGGCGACGCAGGCATCGTTCGGATTGATGTTGGCACGGATGCGCGCGTTTGAGAGATATGCTTCGAGGTAATTGTGAACTCCGCCCAGTGTGGTGTCGCCTGCAGCGATCTCGGCGACGGATCCATCTTCGAACTTGAGCACCATCAGCCCCCAGTCTTCTACGTCTTTCCAGTCCATCTTGATGTAGTGCTGGGGCTCCTGTTTGAGGGCGTCGATGAACGTGAGGTTGCCGACCTCGCACATCACGGATGCTGGTCGTATGGGGCGGCCATATTTGCGAATGCCTTCCGACTGCTTCAATTGAAGGGCCGCCCCAAGGGGATGCGAGCCTTTGAGGACGAGCGAACCGCCTCCAGAAGTGCGCCATTGTTTGGCGTAGATCGAGGGCGAGCCGGAGTGGGACTCCTCGGCTTGGATGCGCATGATGGCACCGCTAGCGGCATCGGCGAGCCGTCTGAGCTTGACGAATGCCGGAGCGTAGATCCAATTCTCCGCATAGCAGAACTTCACGCCGGCTTCTTCGATAGCACGCCGGATGGCCTCACATTCGGCTTTGACCTTGTCAAGCATGTCTCGCCTTGGCATAGTCTCGCCGATCATCGCGTCAGCCGGAGTGTCCGGCTCACCGAAGTAGCCGGTCAAGTGCTTCTCGCAGATGATATGTTTGCCGGCATTGGCCGCCTCGATAGAGAGCGCGGCGTGGACGTGATTGGGCACGGCAAGGTCGACAGCATCGACATCGATTGAGTTCAGCATTTCGGCCATGGACTCAAACGATCGTGGGACCGCGTATTCGTCTGCAAAGGCCGCAGCCCGCTCGGGAGAGCGCCCACAAACGGCGACGATCTCGGCCGCTTTTTTACCGAGCTGATTCCAAGCGCGCATGTGGAACTGAGCTGCATTCCCGTATCCGACGAGACCGATTCGAACTCCCACAGTGGATCTTTCCTCCGCTATCGATTGGTGATGGCCAGTCTATCACTCCAAAATGGGTTTCAAGTCGATGCGGCATCCTTCCTCTGCGCTCACGTATGCGGCGTAGAGTATGAGTACAACCTCTCGGGCTAATGCGGCGCCCGAAAGCGGCTGGCGGTCTTCTCGAATGGCGGCGATGAAGTCGGCGACCTCCTGGGGGTAACCCTGGTGCCAATCTTCGTCGGGAGATGGGAAGCTCCAACCCCCTTTGGTTTCAATTTTTTCGACGATGTACTCAGGCTCGAATATGGACGCGTCCGGAGCATAGGCGATACAGGAATCATTTGGATTGATGTTCGCGCGAAGGCGGGCATTCGAAAGATGGGCTTCGAGGTAATTATGGACACCGCCGAGAGTGGTGTCACCCGCCTTAATTTCGGCGACAGAACCATCTTCGAATTTGACGATAATGACACCCCAGTCCTCGACATCTTTCCAGCCCGTTCGGACGTAGTGTCGATCCTCTTCAGTGAAAGCGTCGATCCATGTGAGATTGCCGACTTCGCAGAGCACCGAGGACGCTCGGATGGGCTTGCCACACTTATGCTCCCCTTCCCACCGTTTGAGCTGAAGCGCCGCGCCGAGAGGATGCGAGCCCTTGACCATGAGCGATCCGCCGCCGGAGAAGCGCCATCGCTTGGCATAGTCGGCATGGGAGCCAGAATGGGACTCTTCGGCCTCAATGCGCAGGATGGTGCCGCCAGCGGTCTTGGCGAGCCGCCAAAGCTTCTGGTAGGCCGGGGCATAGAGCCAATTCTCGGCATAGCCGAACTTGATGCCGGCAGCGGCGATGGCTTCCATAACGCGATCAACATTCTGCCGAGCCTCTTCAAGCATCTGCCGCTTGGGGATCATGGTGCCCACGAGGTCATCGGCTTTGACGTCCGGCGGGCCGAAGTAACCAGTCAGGGGCTTCTCGCAGAAGATATGCTTGCCGGCTTGGGCAGCCTGGACGATGAAGGGTGCATGGAGGTGATTGGGGATGGCCAGATCCACAGCGTCGATAGATTCATGCCCAATGAGATCGTCCATGCTCCCATAGGCCGCCGGGATGTTGTGTTCCCGGGCAAATTTCTCGGCCGTTTCCTTTGGCACACCGCAAACCGCCACGACCTGACATTGCTCAGGAGAGAGTTTCTTGTATCCTTCGATGTGCAGCGTAGCTGAAAAGCCGCAACCGATAAGGCCGACACGGACTGGACCCATGTGTGATCTTTCTCCTTGGGGCTATTGTCACCGCCCTGAGATGCAAAAGGACGGACGAAGAGGCTACCTATCGTAGACCTCTGGATTTACGATATTGTCCGGGCGCTGTCCACTGAGGACAGCGATGATAGCATCGGTGACACCGTTGCCCATGGCGAGGAGCGCACCGGGCGTATTGGATGAGACGTGGGGCATAGTGACGGCCCGCTCACATTGGAGGAGCCTGCTGTCGCCGGGGGGCTCAGCCGCATAGACGTCGAGGCCGGCGCCGAAGATGCGACCCGTTTCGAGGGCATCGGCAAGGGCGTCCTCGTCGACGATGGCCCCGCGCGCGGTGTTGACGAGGATGGCAGTGGATTTCATAAGAGCGATTTTCGAAGCGTCGATGATGCCGCGAGTTTCGGGAGTGACGGGCATGTGAATAGAGATGAAGTCGGCCTCGCGCATGACCTGGTCGATGGAATCGGCGCGATCAATCTGATGCGATGACGCGAACTCATCGTCGAAGTAGGGATCATAGGCGAGGACGCGTGTGTCGAAACCGCGGCAACGCTTGACCACGCTTTTCCCAATTCGGCCGAGCCCGAGGATGCCAATGGTGGCCCCACAGAGGTCGACGCCATAGGTGTTGACCCACTGGCCTGCTTTCGTGGTTCGGTCGCCGCCGGGAATGTGACGAGCGACGGCCAGCATGAGGGCGAGCGCCATATCCGCCACGGCCTCGGCGTTGGCGCCCGGGACGTTCGTAACCACGATGCCGCGACGGGTGCACTCGACAACGTCGATGTTATCGATGCCGGCGCCGTGCTTGGCGATGATCTTGAGGCGGTCAGCCTGGGCGAGAGATGGCGCAGAGAAGTCATCGACACCTGCAGCAACTGCGTCGATATCCGCAAGAAGTGGTGCGACTTCGTCGGCGGTCATGGGCCGATTGTAGGGATTGCGAATGACGTCGTGACCGGCGTCGATGAGGCGATCTTCCGGCTCTTTCGTGATCTCGCTAAAGGACGTGGCGCTGATGAGCACCTTCATGTCTGTGGCCTCCTCGCCGAGGATTTCAGACGGTGCCTTCGAGGCGCACCATTTCGATATTCAGGTTGGGGCAGCGGCGGAAGCACATGCCGCAGGCCACACACTTATTCTCGTCGATTGCGAAGCGGTCGGGGGCTGTGTCGTCAATGGCGAAATTGGTGCAGATTCGGGCGCAGAGGCCGCAACCGGCGCCGCAGCCGCAACTCAAGCAGCGAGCAGCCTCCTGAACAGCCTGTTCTTGGGTGAAGGTATCTGTGTAGAGTTCGAAATCTCGTTTGCGTTCGCTTGCCGGACGAATGGGAACGAGAACGCGAGGCTGCCTTTCGACGCCGCGGGCTCGAGCGAGGACGGCCTCTGTGGAGACTTCGGTCAGTACGGGATCATACGTCAAGAAGGCATTGTCTCCCGACAGATACTGGTCGATGGTGGCGGCGACGCGTCGACCGGAGGCGACGGCGGCGATGACGCTATCGGAGCCGCCGGCGGCGTCGCCGCCAACGAAAATACCCTCGTGCTCGGTTGCTCCTGTTTCAGAATCACAAGCGAGAGCGCCAGCTTGGTTGATGGCAATATCCTCGACGCTTTCGGCGACGACTTGGCCAAGGGCGTTGATAATCATGTCACAGGGGAGCACGAATTCGGTTTCGGCAACAGCAGTCGGCCGACGGCGACCGGAGGAATCCGGTTCACCAAGAGTGTGCACGAGCATGTGGAGACCTGCCACGCGACCATCCTCGGCGATAATCTCTACCGGAGCGACGAGGTACATGACGCGGACGCCTTCTTCTTCGGCTTCGAGAACCTCTTCTGGGATAGCGGGCATCTCATCTTTGGTGCGGCGGTAGCAGAGGAAGACTTCTTCGGCGCCGAGCCGGACCGCGGTGCGCGCAGCATCGACAGCGGTGTAACCGCCTCCGATAACGGCGACGCGATTGCCGACTGGCGCCGCCCCATTGGCGCGCACGGTGCGGAGAAAATCGACGGCTTGAATCACCCCTGCAGCGTCATCGCCGGGAACGTTGAGTGGACGGCCGACCTGAGCGCCGATACCGAAGAAAATCGAGTCGAAGCCTTGGCCCTTGAGATCGGCCAGGCTGAAATCGGAGCCGAGCCGGGTCCCGCAGTGAATTCGAGCGCCGAGCGACCGAAGGGCTGAAATTTCCTTGTCGAGAATGATTTCGGGCAGCCGGAAGGTGGGAATGCCATAGCGCAACATACCCCCTGGTTCCTTTTCGGCTTCGAAGATGGTGACTTCGTGGCCTGCGCGCAGCAAGTCCCAGGCGCAGGTGAGGCCTGCGGGTCCCGACCCAACGACCGCAACCTTTTTCCCGGATGATGGAAGTCGTTCGACCTCGGGCTTCCAACCCTGGTCCTCTGCGTATTCGAGAACAAAACGTTTGATCTCACGAATGCGTATGGGTTCATCTATTTCGCCGCGAGTGCATGCTTGCTCGCACGGATGGGCGCAGATATAGCCGCACACGGATTGGAGGGGGTCCCGGGATGTGATAAGCCGATAGGCCTCTTTGAAATCCTGCTCGGCAACTTTACGCACGTAACCCTGGGCGGGGACCTGGTTTGGACAAGCGAACTTACAGGGTGCGGAGAGATTCGGGTCTTTGATGCGGGCATAACCAGGGTAGAGAGTGAGCTTGTCGGATGATGTGACCTCGTTGACGAGCAGGTCGCGCATATCCCCCCAATTCTCATAACCCATTCGGTCCATATACTGGAGGACGCCACCTTTAAGGTCACCGATAATGCCATAGCCGTGAACTAAAACGGCCGTGCATACACCGATGAGATCGGCGCCGTAGTAGGCCATCTCTACGGCGTCCTGCCAGCTCTCGACACCACCGGTGGCAACAGCGCGAACGCCGGAGCCGTTTCGCTTGCGGATCTCGAAGATATCGCGCATGGCGAGGGGCTTCGCCCAGGGACCGGACAAACAGGTGAGCGATACCTGTTGCTGGAGATGGATGATGGATTGTGTCGGATTCCAGATGTCCACGGGAGGAAAGGCAAGGCGGTTCGCGTTGGAGCCGACGGCGACTGCGCCCGCACGATAGCAGGCTTGGGAGACCTCCCCGAGTCGTCCTCCTTCGGGGGTCAACTTCACGAAAACAGGGATAGAGACAGCCTCGACGGTGGCTCTGATGACCTCTTCAACGAGCTCGGGCTGCATGCCCATAGAGGCGCCGCTCTGAGGGCCGTCTTCATGGACTTCGCCGGTAAGAGCCACGTTGAAGGACATGTTGGGGCAGCCCATGTTGACTTCCAGGGCATGACAGCCAGCTTGCTCGAAAGCACGAGCCATATTGACCCACCCTTCGACGCCCTTATCGCCCACGTAAGAGTAGTTCGCCATAATGATGAATTCGTCGTCGACCCGAGGGAGGGACTTGGAGACAAGATCCAGCGCCTGATCGAGATCGATGCGCTTTTCAGCCGTAAAAGCGAAAAGCCCGGCAGGATCGAAGTAAGCGTATCTCGGCTCGCGGTTGATATAGGGCGCCGGATCGAAGGTGAGCTTGATCGAGGCGCCTGCCCAGCCTTCTTCACACCCGCGTTCGAGCTGGTCGGCGGAATGGGTGGTTGGGCCAGATGCGAGGAAAAATGGGTTCTTAAAGGCGAGACCGGCCACACAAACACGGAGCCGGCCGTCCTGGATACTGGCGGCCATGCTAGCTGGCTTCCTCCTTCCATACATTAACGACGTAGCACGCGCTCTAACGGCGCAATTGAAAATGGATCACAAAGCAGCTAGTCTCCCCTGGTTCCTCATCGCCAGCTGCTATGGACACTTTATCTCCCACGTATTTATTCGACGCGACATATCGTTCATCCCTCTTGATTTGGCGCTAGAGACAACCACCGGTCGGGGCGGGTGAGTTCAATCGTGTCGCTATGACGCTATGAGGGATGTTGGAGGGAAGCCCAGGGAATGAGAAGAAGTGGGGGCTGAGAGAGTTCTTCTCTCATGGAGGAAAAGATTATGAGCAGCATGAACATCAAGCCGCCGGGAGACGGCTTGGACGCCGTGGCGCTCGGCGAAGTGATGATGCGGATCGACCCGGGAGATGTGCCGACGCGACGCGCCCGGTCGGCCCGCATCTGGCACGGCGGTGGGGAGACGAACGTCGCCGAAGGCCTGAGCGCGTGTTTCGGATTGAAGACGGCCGTAGTGACGGCGCTGGTTGACGATGGGATTGGGAGAAACATCGAGAGCCAGCTTCGAGAAGCCGGCGTGAACACCGGTCATCTTATTTGGTTCGCGACGAACGATAAGGGGCGGTTTTCAACCGACGCGAAGGGAACGCTACACAATGGGATCAACTTCACGTGGAGCGGAAAAGGCGTTCTACCATCTGTAACGGAGTACTACCGAGCCCACACGCCGGTGCGGGAGCTGAAGCCGGGCGATGTGGATTGGGACGCGATTTTCGGCAGAGGGGTCCGCTGGTTTCACACCGGCGGAATTTACACGCTGATCTCTCCGGCATCCTCCGGGCTTGCACTCGAGGCGATGCAGAAAGCAGGCGCTCGCGACGTTTTTCGTTCGTTCGATCTTAACTATCGCGCGAAAGTCGAGCCGAATAAAGAGCGGGCGCGAGCGATCAACCGAGAGATCGTGCCGCAGGCCGACTTCCTCGTCGGAAACCAAGGAGACTTCTTCGATGCTCTCGGCTATGAGACGAAGCAAGTCGATCCCAAAGATGAATTCGACGTTTGGCTTTCGGCGTATCAAGACATGTTGCGGCAGGTGTCGAAGGACTATCCCAACCTCGAACTGATCGGCACGCAGCTCCGGGCGGCCATTACGGCAGACCGAATTCACTGGGGGGCAGTGCTCTATGAAGTTGCGGAGGACACCATGCACCTGGCCGTGACCCGCGAGAACGTCGAGATCGCAGATCGCACGGGGGGTGGAGATTCGTTCATGTCCGGTGTCGCTGCTGCGCTCATGAAGGGCCATGATGTGGCGACGGCCGTGCAGTGGGGAGCCGCCCACGGTATTCTCGTGCAGGAAACGCCGGGCGATACGACGATGGTGACACAGAAAGATGTTGAGAAAGAAGTGCAGCGTGCGCTGAAGGGATGCGGTGTCAGCGCGCTGAGATGAGTTTCCGCTGTTCTGCCTTGGAGGAGGATAATCAATAATGGCCGATTATGCGCGAGACCGCACCCGGGTGGCAGAAGCCCTTCGGGCGGCGGGAGTCGTTGTCGTAATGAACCGCGACCATGTGAAGAAGCCGGATGATCTCGTGACAACGATGTGGGAGGTCTACGAGGCCGGCTTGGTCGCCGAATGCACGTTTCGCATAGACGAAGCGATCGTGCGAGAAGCCATGCAAGAGTTGACGAGACGCCGGGCCGACGTTCCGAAAGAGAAGCCGTTCGTGCTCGGCGTCGGGAGCATCATCAATCCTCGGGAGTTGGAGTCCGCCGTCGAGATGGGTTTCGATATGATCGTAGCTCCGGCCAACGTCATGGGCGGATACGGCGAGGGGACGGAATTCGTTCGCATCGCCCGCGAGGCGAACGTCTTCTCGGCTCCGGCCATTCTCTCCCCGACGGAGCTACAGTATTTCATCGAGCGAGATGATGGACTGGAACCCGACTGCGTGAAGGTGTTCCCTGCCGGCGTGCATGGGCCGAAGGGCATTGGCGATCTGCTTGCGCCATATGTGCGAGATCGGCACAGGGGCCGGATGATTATGCCGACCGGTGGGGTGAACGCGGAAACCGGCCCCAGGTTCCAAGAGAGCATTTCAAATCGAGGTTATACGCCGGTGCTGGGGATGTCGGCTCCACTCGCGCTCGTCGGAAAGATGGAAAAGCCGGGCGATGGAGAAACGATTCGACGGTCACTAGCCGATTTCAAATCCACATTCACGCCCTACTCGCGCGCTTAGCGCTGGGCATACGAAACGGAGATGTCACATGACAAATACCAATGACGCCGTGTTCACTATCGCCGACAAGATCATTGCAGTGACCGGCGCCGCCGGAGTGATTTATAAAGCCATTGCCAAGAGATTGGCGGCGCGGGGCGCGAAGGTGGTGTTGCTCGACCTGCTCGGCGAGAAGGCGGCGGAAGTCGCAGACGAGATCAAGACCGACGGCGGTGAAGCCATCGGCTTGGCCTGCAACGTCCTTGACGTGCAGAGTATCCAGAGCGCGCTCGACGAGATCATCAAGGTTTACGGGCAAGTGGATGTGCTGATCAATGGAGCCGGCGGAAACCGTCCCGGCGCGAGCGTCCCGCGAGACGGAGTCTTCACCGACCTCTCTCTGGATGAAGTCGAAAAAGTGTTTGCGCTCAACTACAAGGGAACCTTCTTGCCAACGCAGGTCTTCTGCCGGCACTTTGCCGAGCGGGGTCGCGGCATCGTCGTCAACACGTCCTCTATGTGCTCCATAGCGCCGCTGACGAATGTTCCAGGCTATTCGAACGCAAAAGCCGCAGTGACGAACTTCACGCAATGGCTGGCGGTCCAGGTGAAAGTGGACTACCCGAAGGCCGACATTCGGGTGAACGAAATCGCGCCTGGATTCCTGGACACAACGCAAAATCACAGGCTGCTCTTCGAAGAAGACGACCAGACGCTGACGCCACGCGGCCGCTCGATCATTGCGAACACGCCGCTGGGTCGATTCGGGAACCCGGAAGAGTTGCTCGGCCCGATCGTCCTCCTTATTTCGGATGCCGGGAGCTTTCTACAGGGGATTACACTTCCAGTTGATGGAGGATTCGCCGTTTATTCAGGGGTGGGGCCGCTCGACGAGAAGAAGGTGTAGGCGAAAGCAGAAGGGACGTTTTCTCACACTCTACAGAAAATATTGCGTTATGATAGCGCCTCGGCAGCAGGGATAAGGAAATAGGAGATTCGGGTCAGTCAGGTAGGCCGGCCCGAGTAGATTTTGGGTGCAGGAGCAAATTGCGCACTCCTCTTTTTCTTCTGCCTTAAGAGGTTGTAATCGTGAGTTGTCAGGAGAGGCAACATTCACCTTCGGACTCCCCGTTGGTTGAGCAGCCAGGAAATGCGAACCTCGATAGCGAAGCCGCTATGAGATGCAGACTACCGATCCCATTGCCAATATATTAGAACGATTTCGCCAACCGGCCGACCAGGAAATAAGTCGCATTCTCTCGACGAAGCCGCAGACTTCGCTCTATGAGATGGCTCGGTATCACTTGGGCCTGGATAGCTCGGAGGGCGGCATTGCTGGGATACATAGCGGGAAGCGCGTCCGTGCAGCGATTTGTTGTCTTTCATGCGCGGCCGCTGGGGGTGACCCCCTTTCCGCTGCGTCGGCAGCTGCGGCAATCGAGCTCCTGCACAGTTTCACACTGATTCATGACGATATTGCGGATAGAGACGAGATGCGGCGGGGGCGACCTGCAGTTTGGCGAAACTGGGGTGTCGGGCATGCTCTCACAACGGGAGATGCGCTCTTCGCTCTGGCTAATCTCGTCGCGTCGAACCCCTCCCAACTGGGGATCGCGTCCGAAACGGTCTGCGAAATCGTCCGTCAGCTCAACGAGGCCACCCTGACAATCTGCGAAGGCCAGCAGTTCGACCTCTCATATGAGGGTCGGGAAGATATCAGCGTCGACGACTATATCGATATGATCGGACGAAAGACCGCCGCTCTTTTCGCCGCCGCCTGCTCAATTGGAGTGCTCGTTGCCGGAGGTGACCTTACTCAACGCAATGCCATGAGCGACTTCGGTCGTCAAATCGGGCTCGGCTTTCAGATCAGAGACGACGTTTTGGGGATTTGGGGAGACTCCGCCGACTTGGGCAAACCGATTGGAAGCGACCTTAAGCGAAACAAGAGGTCCTTGCCCATTGTGTGGGCGCTAATGGCACCGGATCGACCCAAGAAAAATGCCTTTATGGAGATATTGAGAAAAGGTATTGAAGACGATCAACAAGCCGCTAAAGCCACGCGGTTATTGGATGCTATAGGCGCCCGCGATGCCTGCGAGCGAATGGCGCGCTCGTGCCTCGATCGAGGTATCGAAGCTCTCAACCGGGCAAACCCTCAGGCGGAGCCAGCAGCCGACCTGCAGATTCTTGCGAGCTTTCTTGTCGAAAGGACGAGCTAGTGGCAGTGAAGGTTCTGATCTCCGGCAGCATGGGAAAGAGCGAAATCGAGCGAATTGAGGCCGTCGACGATTTGATCATGGCGGTTTCTGCGCCGAAGCGAGAGAATGCTTTAGCTGAAGCGAAAGACGCTGAAGTGATCCTTGCAGGAGATTGGTTTGATGATCTCTGGAAGGCCGCTCCAAAACTCAAATGGGTGCAGTCGAACGGCGCTGGCGTCGAACAGTTTCTCACGCCGGATTTCGTACATAGCGCCATCGCATTGACCAACGCCCAGGGAGTCTACGCGATTCCCATTGCCGATCAGGTGATGGCGTACATTTTGCACTTCTCCCGCGGCCTGAATCGTTTGCTGCGAAATCAAATTGAGCGCAAGTGGCTCAAATGGGAAGAACTGCTTCCAGACGAGCTACAGGATAAGACGCTGGGGATCGTGGGGCTCGGGCAAATCGGTTCTGAAGTTGCGAAGCGGGCGAAGAGTTTTGGAATGCATGTGATCGCAACTCGACGGCGACTCGAACTGCCCTCCGAGTATGACGATGAGGTCCGAAAGGCCGACGAGTTGCCGTGGTTGCTCGCGGAGTCGGATTATGTGGCGCTTTGTCTGGCTCTTACCCCGGAGACGAAATGCCTGATAACCGGGGAAGAACTGCGTATGATGAAATCCAAGGGCTTCCTCATCAATGTTGGGCGGGGTGGACTCGTCGACGAGGCGGCCCTGGTGGCAGCGCTGAGGTCTGGCGAGATTGCAGGTGCCGGACTGGATGTCTTCGAGGAAGAGCCTTTGCCTGAGGATAGCCCATTATGGGATATGGAGGATGTCATCATTACGCCCCACAATGCCGGTTCCTCTCCGCGCTCGTGGGAGCGCTTCATGGCCCTCTTTTGCGAGAACCTACGGCGCTATTGCGCGGGAGAACCACTACTCAACGTCGTGGATAAAGTGGCGGGCTACTAGGTAGCCAACTCAACCACCAGTTTCTCCCCTGGCATCACTTCGACCGATTAGGCTCTGCAACTATCATGGCGTTATGATTTGAACAGCGGTTTTGTCGATTAGTGCTTTGTACTCAGTCGTTCGCCCCATCGCAACGCCAATCACATAGAGAACGGCCCGATGTTCCGAGTGGCCGCTACTCAAAACCCGCTTTCGTTGTGCGGAAGACATCTTCCCATCCGAACTCGGAGGGAAGGCGGATATCAAATCTCATGCGTACCGCCTCCCTTCGAAATGGAATTATGTAATGTCTATAGTCGTACCACTTCGCAACCCAAGGCACACGAGTTTGCCTATATGGAGACCGATGACATGGACGCTGCACTGCTGGAGCAGAATCCGCTCGATCAGGATGACCCATACGCTGTCGCACTGACACAGCTCGACGAAGCAGCGAAAGCCCTCGACTTGACTCCCGATATTCATCAACTTCTGCGCACCTGCAAACGGGAGCTTATCGTCCATTTCCCAGTCCGCATGGATAACGACTCTTTCGAGACATATACCGGCTACCGCGTCCAGCACAACCTCACCCGCGGTCCAGGCAAGGGGGGCATCCGCTACTTCCCAAAGGCAACTTTGAACGAGGTTCGCGCTCTAGCCATGCTGATGACTTGGAAATGTGCCGTGGTAGATATTCCGTTCGGCGGTGCAAAGGGCGGGGTCGCTTGTGACACTAAGCGAATGTCACAGGCCGAAATCGAACGTCTTACCCGTCGCTACACCACCGAGATCAGTCAGCTCATCGGGCCGACTTCGGATATACCGGCCCCCGATATGTATACGAACGAACAGGTTATGGCCTGGATCATGGACACGTATTCCATGCATGCTGGCTACACAGTGCCCGAGGTCGTGACCGGTAAGCCGCTCAGCGTCGGCGGCTCACCCGGACGCGCCGAAGCGACGGGCCGCGGCTGCGTCATCGTCATCAAGGAGGCCGCCGACCATGTCGGGATCGACGTCGACGGCGCGACGGTGGCGGTGCAGGGATTCGGGAACGTTGGATCCGTCGCCGCCTCGTACCTCGAGCAAGAAGGCTCGCGCGTCATAGCAGCGAGCGATTCACAGGGGGCAGTCCACAACGCCAACGGACTGAAGATCGCTGACCTACGCGCACACAAAGCAAAGACAGGTTCAGTCGTCGACTTCCCGGATGCGGAATCGCTGCCGGCGGCCGAGGTGCTGGAGTTAGAGTGCGACGTGCTGGTGCCGGCCGCCCTCGAAGGGCAGATCGTCGCCGAGAATGCGCCTCGGATCAAAGCGAAGATCGTGGCCGAAGGCGCCAATGGCCCCACTACCCCCGACGCCGATCGTATTCTCGTCGAGAACGGAGTGCTCATCCTGCCAGACATCCTCGCCAACGCCGGTGGTGTTGTGGTTTCCTACTTCGAATGGGTGCAGTCGCTGGAGAAGTTCAGCTGGCCGGAGGAGCAGGTGAACCGACGCCTCGAAGAGTTCATGACACGAAGCTTTCACGCGGTCAACAAAACTGCTCAGCAACACAACACCGACATGCGGCATGCCGCTATGATCTATGCCGTCGGCAAGGTAGCCCAGGCGACGAAGACGCGCGGCATCTATCCATAGATTTTCTCGCCGCCAATTCCCCAGACCCGTCTTCTCGATCCTGCTTCGGGTGCCGCGTTGAACACCTTCTGGCACGGTTCAATTTATGGAACATATGGGGGGGGGAACCCTGGGCGCCATATAGAGTCATCTGGCTGAGCGCTCAGGCGAACTGGTGCAACCGTGTCGGGAGAGAATCGAGAAAATCCTCGAAAGTCAGAGGCGCCTTCCACAGCAAATCCAGCATTCGAGATCGGACAGGCGCTCAACGGCGATGCATTCGGTCCTGGCGGCGTCCTGCTCCTCGCGCGCGGGCGGACCATTCGGACTCAGGCACAATTGGAGCGTCTTCGCCAGGAGGGCATTGGCTCTTCGATGCCCTGTGGCTTTTCTTCCGACAGATGCGTTATCTCCGGCAATACCGCGCTTGGGGCTGATGTGAGATGCCGGCTCGAAGATGAGTTCTCCGGCCCGCTGCTTCACGCGCCCGATGTCGAACAAGAGCCTGTCGCGCCGGAAATTCCATATGCTGAGGAAATCGTTACAGCACAAGCTGTTCGGCGTCGTACACTCGAACAAGTCGGCCGCGTCGTCAGCGCTCTCCAACGGAATGAACCAGTAGACTTCGGAGATATCCGCTCAACGGCGCAAAGCGTCCTCGATAGTCTCCAGCGCAACGAACGGGCGCTTTTGAGCTTGCTGCAACTCCAGACGCGAGACGCCTATACCTTCACCCATTCCGTGAACTGCTGCGTGCTTTCGATCATCATCGCTCAGCGTGTCGGGCTGTCCAACCGCGTCTTGCCGATCTCGGTCGGTGCGCTGCTGCACGACATTGGCAAGATGCACCTGCCATCTTCGATCATTCGGAAGTCGGACATCCTCACACCGAAGGAGTGGGATCGGATCTATCGTCATCCCGCCCTTGGAGTTGAGATCGTCCGACGGCTGGGCGGAGGCGACTCGCGGTTCTGCTCTCTGGAGGGAATCGCACATCACCATGAGAGACTCGATGGCAGCGGTTATCCGCGTAACCTCAATGGTGACAGCATTGCGCTGGAGGGGCGAATCGTCGCAGTTGCCGACGTCTACGACGCCATGACGAGCGACCGGACCTATCGAGAAGCGATTTCCGCGCCATCTGCCGCACAGTGGATTCACGAGAATGCCGGCGTGCTCTTCGACCCGGCGTGCGTCGATGCCCTCATCGATAGCGTCGGCGTCTTCCCGATTGGGAGCCTTGTGCGACTCAACACGGGAGCGTTCGCCATCGTCGTCAAGGGCAACCGGCACAGACCGCTCCGACCGATCATCCTCGTCGTCTCAGATGAGGCGGAGCAGCCGTTGGCGGATCCTGAGTTGCTCGATCTAGCCGAGACTGCCGACACAGCTTCTAAGACTTCAATTGTCTCTCTCGAAGACGCAAGTGCGATAGGAATCGATATAGAAATCCTCCTCTCATCCGTCGACGAGGAAAATCTCCTACACCTGGAGATCGATCGGCAAGCCACAGCTGTTGCACCGGTCCATCTCGACGCGCTCGCGTAGACTCCTCTTTTCAGCCATTGGCAATCGATGGCTGAAGCCAGTCTGGAATTGCTCGCCCCACTTGTTCCGCGCCCTTCCAAATTTCCCCCTTGCGAACGATGTCATTGTATATCGACAATAGTCCTCTTGCCAGATAAGCAAAGCATGGTTATGCTTAGAAGCTATTTCATAACCTAGGCCAAAACGGCCCAGTTGACCCATAGATGCCTTTGTAGAGGTTATGAAATGATCTCTAGTATGTAGATAATACAGTGAAAAGTCAGCCATGAAGGCCGGCGAATTCACTGGGCAATGGCTGCCCTCCGTGCCAGGGCTAAAACTCGCTGCTTATGGTACTGGAAGTTCAAATGAGATGGGGGGAAGCCATGCAGGAAAGAGCCGCGGCTCCCGTTCGCGTTCTAGTCATCGCGAACACGGCGGGCGCCGCCACCGAGATCGTCCGCGCGCTGAATGATGCGGGCCAAAGAGCCCGGTCTTTGTCGCCCAATTCGCTCAATCTCCACGAGCAAATCCTTGCCCTTTGTCCTGCCGCCTTGATCTTTCGAACCACCCCGCGTAACGCTGATATTGCCGTCCTCGCCGGTGCTACAACCGAAAAGATGCCCCCTTTGATCCTGCTCACACCGACCGGGTCGGAGCAGTCTGTCGAGCTTGCCGCAAAGACGGGCGCGATTGCCCATCTGGTCGAACCTGTTCCCGCTAAGACACTTCTCGCGGCCATCGAAGTTGCCATCGCCCGCGGTAAAGACCTCTTCATGAAAAAATGCGACATCCAGAATATACGAGAGACCATTTATAATCGAAACGCCATTGAACGCGCTAAGGCTGTACTCATGCGTCGGCTGAGGCTTACAGAGGATCAGGCACATCGCAGGCTGCAACTGGAGAGCCGCAGTCGAAACCGAAAAGTTGTCGAGACAGCATGGCGAGTCCTGAAAGCCGATTCTGTCCTGTCAGCTGGTGAGCGGACTGCGGGATTCAGTGCCAACCCACCTCCCAGCTGAGCCAGGAGCAGCTCGGCCGTCCCCCAAATCCCAGGACAGGTAAAATCCCTCAGGACGTGGTATTCCTACAGCGCGGCCCGGTGGCGTGGGCGGCGTCATTCTGTCTCAGGAGATCGCCGCGGGTCCTTTTATGTAGTCGGACCATCCACACAACCTGTGATGTTCCGGGCGTTTTCGGGTACCTAATAACAAGGGTCCCCCGGGTTTGGCTCAAACCTCTACCCTAGGATCGGCTGGGGGGGCTACCGGGAGTCAGGAGGAGGCGCATGCTGTACATACCAAACGTGGTCGAACAAACACCGCGAGGAGAACGCTCGTGGGATCTGTTCTCACGTCTGCTGCAAAACCGTATCATCTTCATCGGCAGCGAAATAAACGATACTGTTGCCAGCCTCATCATCGGGGAGCTCTTCTATCTTCAGAATGAGGATCCCGAGAAAGACATCGAGATATACATCAACAGCCCCGGCGGCGAAGTGCCGGCAGGGCTCGCCATATACGACACCATGCAGCTTGTGCGCCCCGCAGTTCGGACCTACTGTGTCGGAAAATCTGTGAGCATGGCAGCGATACTCCTCGCCGGTGGAGCAAAGGGGAAGCGATTTGCCCTCCCTAACTCGCGGGTGATGATCCATCAACCGCTCGGGGGCACATATGGACAAGTCAGCGATGTCGATATCTTCACGCGCGAGCTCGTCCGCACGCGGGACCGGATCAATGAGATCCTTTCCTATCACACCGGCCAGGATGTAGCGACCATTAAGAAGGACACGGAGCGCGATCGTTGGATGGGTGCAGAAGAAGCCCAGTCCTACGGCATAGTCGACGAAGTGCTAGCCATGCCGGTGCCAACCAAAGAAGCCTCGCCGAGCGAATAAACAGGAACTGACCTGGATTTCGGAGGAAGTTTGATGCGTACGCGTAAGCCCGAGCCGCAGTGTTCCTTCTGCGGAAAAACACAGAGCGAAGTCGGCGGCAGGTTGATCGCAGGCGATGGTGTTTTCATATGCGCCGATTGCACCTCCCTCTGCCACGAGCTGCTCCAGGAAGAACATCGGCCGACGGTCAGCCAAGAAGAACTTTTTCAGTTTGCGATCCCGACGCCGAAGGAAATTTATGAGGCCCTCAGCGACTACGTCATCGGGCAAGAGCAAGCGCGTCGCGTGCTCTCCGTTGCTGTATACAATCACTACAAGCGAATTCAGATGCAGCAAGGCGAAGAAGATGAGGACGTCGAGCTCCAGAAGAGCAACATCTTGCTCATTGGCCCGACCGGCAGTGGCAAGACCCTGCTGGCGCAGACGATGGCGAAGATCCTCGACGTTCCGTTCTGCATCGCCGACGCCACCAGCCTGACCGAGGCAGGTTATGTGGGCGAAGATGTCGAGAACATACTTCTGAAGCTCTATCAGGCCGCCGACGGCAATGTCGACCGGGCTCAGCGCGGCATCGTCTACATTGATGAAATCGATAAGATCGCTCGAAAGAGCGAGAATCGCTCGATCACCCGCGATGTCAGTGGCGAGGGCGTACAGCAAGCCCTTCTAAAGATCCTCGAGGGAACCATCGCCAATATCCCTCCCCAAGGTGGACGCAAGCACCCGCAGCAAGAATATATCCAGATGGATTCGACGAATATCCTATTCGTCTGTGGTGGAACCTTCGAGGGGCTTGAAGATACCATCCGCCAGCGGATGAACGAGCACAAGGTCTTCGGCTTTCGAGCATCCGTTCACAGTCAGCGAGAGAAGTCTCTCGGCGAGCTACTCCGTCAGGTGCTCCCCGAGGATCTCCTGAAGTTCGGTTTCATTCCCGAGTTCATCGGCCGTCTTCCTGTTATCGGGGTGCTCGATCCCCTGGACAAAGCGGCCTTGCTCAGAATACTCGTCGAGCCAAGAAATGCACTCGTCCAGCAGTATCGGAAGTATCTCGAATGGGATGGCGTCGAGCTCGAATTCAGCCAGGATGCACTCGAGGCCATTACCGAACAAGCCTTGGCGCGCAAGACCGGCGCTCGCGCCTTGCGCACTATCATTGAGGAAGTCATGCTCGACATTATGTACGAAGCGCCCTCCCGAGGCAGCGCCACGAAGTGCCTCGTCACAGCCGAGGCGGTTCGACGTCAGCAACCGGCAACGCTTATCGGCTCCATTGAGGGCGAGCCCCAGCGCCAAAAAGACGATGATTCACCGCCGGCGGCAAAACAGGAAAGAGAAGCTGGCTAACACCATGGCAAGGAGCATATAGTGTCCGACGTGAAAGACACGAAAATACTCTCCCCCGAAGAGGTGGAAAAGAAAGACGAATCCATCCCGGATCAACTTCCCGTGTTGCCAACCCGGGGCGCGGTCATTTACCCGTATCTCGTCGTCCCCCTTTTCGTCGGGCGTCAGCGTTCGATCCAAGCACTCGAAGCCGCTATGAATGAGAACCGGCGGATCGTTCTCACCGCCCAGCGAAACATCAACGTCGATGACCCCGGGCCGGACGACCTCTACAGCGTCGGCACGATGGGTGAAATTGTCCAGACACTGCCGCTTCCCGATGGCACCATCCGGGTCATGATCGAGGGGTCTGGACGAGTCCGCATCGGAGAATACGTCCACGAGGACCCCTTCCTCAGAGCCCGTATCGAGCCAGTCTCTGAAATCGAGCAACCCGGCATCGAAACCGAGGCGCTCGTTCGCAATGTCCTTGCACAGTTCGAGCGGCTCATCAATTTGGGCAAGAACATCCCCGCCGAGGCGCTTGAATCCGGCCGAAGGATGTCCGATCCAGGCCGGCTCGCCGATCTCATCGCCTATTACGCGCAGATACCGGTGGAAGTGAAACAGCGCGTGCTCGAAGCCGAGAGCCAACGAGATCGCCTCGAGATACTGGCCACCGTGCTCAACCGCGAGATAGAGATTCTCGAGGTCGAGCGGAAGATCAGCTCCCGCGTCAAGCAAGAGCTTGAGGAGTCGCAGAAGGAATTCTACCTGCGGGAGAAGATGAAGGCGATCCAGCATGAACTCGGCGAGCGCGACGAGCGCACCAGCGAAATCGAAGAGCTTCGCGAGCGCGTCAAAGATGCCAAAATGCCCGAAGAAGTCGAGGAACGCGCGCTCAAAGAAATCGACAGGCTTGAGCGCATGCCACCCGCCTCCCCCGAGGTCGTCGTCGTTCGCACCTACCTCGACTGGCTTGTGGCCATGCCGTGGCAGAAGCGCAGCGATGAGAAGCTCGACATCGTCGCGGCCGAGCGCATCCTCAACGAAGATCACTATGGGTTGAAGAAGGTCAAGGAACGGGTTCTCGAATTCCTCGCCGTCCGAAAGCTCAACCCCGAAATCAAAGGCCCAATCCTCTCCTTCATTGGACCGCCGGGCGTTGGCAAGACATCTATTGGCAAATCGATTGCCCGCGCGACCGGACGAGAGTTCGTCCGTATCTCTCTCGGTGGCGTCCGCGACGAAGGGGAGATCCGGGGCCACCGTCGCACCTACGTCGGCGCGTTGCCGGGGCGAATCGTTCAGGGGCTCAAGACCGCCGGCACCCGGAACCCTGTATTCATGATGGACGAAGTCGATAAGATCGGCATCGACTTCCGAGGCGATCCCGCTTCGGCGCTGCTCGAGGTCCTCGACCCCGAGCAGAACAACGCCTTCAGCGACCACTACCTCGAGGTTCCGCTCGACCTCTCCGAGGTGATGTTCATCACGACAGGGAACCTCATGGATCCAATTCCTCCGGCGTTGAAAGACCGGATGGAGATCATCGAATTTCCCGGCTACATCGAGGACGAGAAGTTGAAGATTGCTCAGCTCTTCCTCGTGCCGAAGCAGCTCAAGAACCATGGTCTGGAGCCAAAGCAGCTTCGCTTCACAGAGGCCGGGCTCCGCAGTGTTATTCGCGAATACACCCGAGAGGCCGGCGTCCGTAATCTCGAACGCGAAGTCGCTTCCATTACCCGTAAGGTGGCCAAGGGCATCGCTCAAGAGAAAGTCAAAGCCGCTCGGTTGACCGCCAAGTCAGTTCGCAACTATCTCGGCCCGGCTCGCTTCCGCTTCGGAATCGCGGAGAAGGAAGATGAGATCGGCGTGGCGACCGGCCTCGGATGGACCGAATTTGGTGGTGATATTCTCTCCATCGAGGTGACGCTCATGAAGGGTAAGGGCAGCCTCCAGCTGACGGGCCACCTCGGCGACGTCATGCAAGAGTCCGGCAAGGCCGCCTTCAGCTATGCCCGCTCTCGGGCGTCTGATCTCGGTATCGATCCTGATTTCTACCGCGTCACCGACGCGCATATCCACGTGCCTGCAGGTCAGATTCCCAAAGATGGTCCCTCTGCCGGCATCACGATGGGAACGGCTCTCATCTCGGCGCTCACGGGCCGACCAGTCCACCGAAACGTCGCTATGACCGGAGAGATTACCCTGCGTGGAAAGGTTCTCCCAGTCGGCGGTATCAAGGAAAAGGTTCTCGCCGCTCATCGAGCCGGCATCAGGATCATTATCCTCCCGGAAGATAACCGCAAAGACCTCGAAGAAATCCCCTCGGACGTCAAAGAGGACGTCAAATTCCGCTTCGTGGAAAACATGGATGAGGTGGTGAGAATAGCACTGCATCAGCGGCCTCAGCGCGAGGTCGTCTTCGACATCCCGCCACGACGCGAAGGGGAGATGGCTCCGGTTCAGCAGGTTACACAGACGACGAGTTCGGTCCATTGATTACATAACTACGCAAAAGGATATGACAACGAGACGGGGCAGGAGCACATCTCCTGCCCCTTTTCTATGTTCCGCTGCCGTTTTAGCGCGGGATTACGCGGCCATTGACATTATCATCATCTGGATAGCCCATCCAGACCGGCCCCGCGGGAGCCGACTGAAGCCAGCAAAGGGGTAACCATGGCGGAAGCCGAGGCGATAGTGGCGGCGAGGCAAGAGGAAGCGGAACGCTTGGCGCGGCTCGTGCACGGCCTGCGGGAGCAACGTCCGGCGGCCCAGGCCGAACTGTGCGATGAGTTCGGCCCGCGCATCAGCCGCTATCTGGCCTCCCGACTCGGGCCACAGGCCGCCCTCGCCGAAGATCTGATGATTCAGACGCTGGTCGAGGCCGCGCGGAACATCAATCGCTTCGACTCGCGAAAGGCGGGTTTCGTGGCCTGGCTCTTCGGGATCGCCCGCCGCCAAGTGCAGCTCGAACTCCGCCGGCAAGGGCGCAGGAAGTCGGTGCCCTCCTCGGCGCAGGCGTCACTGGATTCGGTCGCGGAGCAGTCGGCTCCCGGGGACCTGGCCGAGGCGACGATCGCGAAGATCGAGGCCAAGCGCCAGGTATCGGAGCTGCAGGGCTATCTGTCGGAAGCCGAGATGGAGGTGCTCGTGTTGCGCTGCCTCCATCAGCTCTCGGTAAAGGAGATCGGGCAGGTCGTGGGACGGTCGGAGCGGGCTATCGATTCTCTGTTACATCGGGCCAAGCGAAAGGCCCGAGAGAGGTTAACCGGCGATGCGTGATCCATTTGAAGAGAAACTTGGCACTGTCCTCGACGCCGCTCATCCCACCCCCGCTCTGTCCGAGGGGTGGCGGGAGAAGGCGTTGGCGAAGATGGCCGCGGACACCATGCGGGCCGACCGAAAGGAAGGGAGATCGATGCGACGGTTGACCTATGTGACGGCGGTCTTGCTGATCATCGGAGCGGCGGTCACGGGGGTTCTGACTCGCTCGCGGCCGCCGGATGGACGCGCGCTGCTCATTAGCGCCGCGGAGGCGATGGACTCCTGCCAGAGTTTGCACCTCTTCTTCACTGGTGTGGAGAGCATCGAAGAGATGCGCCCGATGCCAGGAGAAGGTGAAGCCTGGTTGAGCGACAGGGCTGTTTCGTTCCGGTATGTCGACCTGGAAGGCGAGCTGCGGATGTACATCCTCATCGACGCAGACCGGCTCCTGTGGCGCACTTACGATGCAAAGAAGGCGATTCTGTACGAGGCGTCGCTGGGTCCAGCGGCCGAGCGTCTCCCGGAGATACTCGGGGCCCTCAACCACATGATCCGCAGCGGGCAGGTCGCATCACTGGAGCTTGCGGACCATCCGGAGGCGGAAGTCAGGGTCGAGCGCAAAAGCCGAGACGGCCGCGCGGTGGATGTCGTTACCTTCGTTTACGAGCTAGCCGCACCCTCGGACGTCATGGTGCGGCGTGCCTTCGAGCTCGATGCCAACACCGGGCGGCTCCTACGCGTCCAGCGCTACGTCTGGACCGAAGGGACCCCAGAGATGCTGCTTGATAGCATACGCGAGATCCGGTACGACGAGCCCATGCCGCCCCACTTGGGCGTCATGCCCGCCGAGGCAGCGAATGCCGAGATACTTGACGCGGATGTGTCGGTGGAGGAGACGGAAAAGACGCTGACCCTCGTGATGACTGTGGATGGCAAGGAGGTCGGGCGGTATGAAACGCTGAAGGCGGACTAACCCTCGGGCGATAGCACTAGAAGAATCATCCGCCGGGACAGGAGCCTCGCTCCTGCCCTTGTCCCAAATCAGCGTCTGTTTCGGGACTCTGCTCCCGAAGACCGGCCTAGTTCTGCTCGGAGTCAGAGTCGACCGGGGTGGTCTCGGCGCCTGTCTCTTCCTCCGGCTCGACTTCCTCCTCGGTGATTTCCGAGTTGTCGAACAAGAACTGGATGGCCTTGCGCTGATAGATGCGAGTCACGATCCCGTTCAAGGCGCTTGAATCTCGAAGCTGTTCGCTCACATCTTCGTCGCTTAGATTCTGCGTCGCAGCGATGCGGCGTATCTCCTCATCCAAATCCTCGTTCGACACCTCAATATTCTCACGCTCGCCGATGGCGTCGAGCACCAGGGCTCGCCTCGCGGCTGATCGGGCGTCGCTCTCGATATCCGCCCGCCAGTCCTCGAAAGATATCTCCTGAGAATCGAGGTATTGAGGTAGCGTCAGTCCCCGCCGATCGAGTTCGTCTTCAATTTCTTCAATTCGGCGGTCGACTTCTCGCCCGACAATCGACTCCGGCACATCGAGTTGCGCACTATTGCTCACGATCCGCACCAGTTCCTCGCGGACATCGTTTTCCGACATCGCGGTCCCGATCGCTTCGAGGTTCTCGCGCATTCTTTTCCGGAGTTCCTCGACTGTTTCCATTCCGGATACATCCTTCGCGAACTCATCCGTCAACTCGGGAAGCTGCCGCCGACGCCCCTGAGTCACGGTCACCTTGAACTGGGCCGTTTTCCCACGCAGCGACTCATCCGAATGATCCTCTGCATAGGTAATCTCGAACTCGCGCATCTCGCCCACCTTCGATCCTAAAAGCACATCGTTCATCTGCGGGAATAACTGATCCCCCCCCACTTCCAACGGATAGCCCTGGGTGCTGATATCATCCCGTTTTTCGCCATCGACGAACGCCTCGTAATCGACGATCACAAGATCTCCGTTCTCGATCGTAGCGTCTTCCGCAATATCTCTAAACTCCGCCCGCCGAGCCCGAGCCCGGTCCAGCTCCGCATTTACCTGCGCATCGGTTACAGGCGTGATGCGTTGCGTAATCTTCAGGCCTTTATACTCCCCGAGCTCGATATGCGGTTTCTGAGTCAGTGTGGCCGAAAACCTCAGCTCTCCCTCATCGGTCAACGTCGCCTCACCAATCTGAGAATCCCCGAGAGGCTTGATCTCCGCTTGCTCGACTGCCGCCTCATAGGCATCGTCCAAAAGCGAATCGACGATCTGCTCCCGGAGCGCGTCCTGGTCGACCATGCGTTCCACCAAGGAGCGCGGCGCCTTTCCCTGTCGGAACCCAGGGACGTTCGCTCGTCGAGCAAACGCGTTCAAAACCTGATTCCGCATCTTCTGGACGGGCTCCGGCGGCACTCGGATATCGAGTTCCACCTGGCCGCCCCCCAAATCTTTCACCTCGACCTGCACGTTTAGTTCCTGCTTAGAGGGGGTTGTCACGACTTAGCTCCTCTTCATGGCGGCGTCCTTCCGGTGCGAAAAAGCGACCTCGCCGAATTCGAGGCGAGGTCCTCATCTGCGACCATCCGGCCGATCATCTATTTGCATGCTTCATGGAGCGGGAGAAGGGACTTGAACCCTCGACCCTCACCTTGGCAAGGTGACGCTCTACCACTGAGCTACTCCCGCTCATGATATCGATATTACTTCTGAATTCTACGGTGAGCCAGGCAAACCTGTCAAGT
>Ga0180438_10002099_pt1 | contig 33584 bp, 27 predicted proteins | sample SS_ome_12_FD_132455 | JGI IMG/M metagenome (GOLD analysis project Ga0180438, IMG submission 132455) | Hypersaline lake sediment archaeal communities from the Salton Sea, California, USA - SS_3_D_2 metaG | ecosystem: Environmental > Aquatic > Non-marine Saline and Alkaline > Hypersaline >... | reverse complement strand
CCGCGAGAGGTTTTCGAAGTTCTTGGTTGACCTGGAAGAGTTTGCAAAACCTCCCCAGGCGCGTTTTCTGACCAAAGAGCCAAGGGCTGCAGCAGCGTAGATTACTGGAAACTACTGATTAGTCCCTACGGGACGCTCCGTTACCGTTTGAAGAAACCTCGATCAGGTTGAGGACCCTCTCGATCGCCGGATCGCTGAGCACGGCCGCCTGGGCGACCTGCTTGAGGTAGTACGTCGATACCCGACCTCGCAGCACCACGACCCCGTCGTCGTACTCACACTCGATTTCCCGCAGGGCGTAATAGCCCGCCGAGCAGAGCCTGCGACGGATCTCCGGCAAGGCACGCTCCGGCGCGGCTTCGCAACGTTCGCTCAGACCTCGGGTCAATACTGCTTCCATCGTCACCTCCTTGTGTCAGGGCTCCATGGTCAATTTGGGGTGTGCTCATGCCGCAGCACACTCACACACGGGCTCCTCGACGGGTGCGTCCTCCGTACACGGCTGGGACATGGTCATGCGCTGCCATACCTCCTCTCGATACGCCGAGGCCCCTTTGGGACCCTCGATGCCGATCCGCACCCGTTTTCCGTGGATGCCGAGCACGGCGATGCGGACGCCCGTCTCGGGCAGGACAATGCCCTCACCGATCTTGCGGCTTAGTACCAACATTTCGCGGGACTCCTTTCCAGGGGGGAACCATGGGTCTACCGTGACAACCCTCGCTACTGGGTCAAGCCGGCGAAAAGCGCCGCCGGAGGCAACCCCACACGGTACGGCTGATTCTCCCGCCGCGACCGCAGGGCAGCCGCCACGACTCGCTTCAGCTCGGTGAGGTCTTCGCGCTTCTCCACGCAGGCGGTGGCCTGCCACGACCGTTCGTCGCGGGTGCAAACATCGTCATAGGACGTGAAAAAAATGACGGGCAGGTCGGGCTGGAGGGCCCTGATCCGCGCCAGGGTCTCCAGCCCGTCCATCCCGGGCATGCAGATGTCCAGAATGACGAGGTCCGGCGATACGCAGCCGGTCAACCGGAGTGCTTCGCTACCGTCGCGGGCGACAACCACTCCGTAGCCGTCGTCTTCCAACTCCCTTCGGCAATACTCGCGGATGCTCCGGTTGTCGTCAGCGAAGAGAATCGTGGACATCTGGGCAAGTGTGGTAATGCGGGGTGTTTGTTGTGGAATTGACGGTCAAGAGGGCAGCAAGAGCCGTGCCAATTCTCACGATTCGGCGCACTGAGAGCCCAAGTCCTTATCCGAACAAGAGATAGGTAGCCGCCCGCCGCACGAACTGCCGCGCAGCAGCCGCCCGGAGGTGTCGGCCGGCTGACGAAGTGTCAGAAAATGGACACTTCCGAGGCTGGAGCTCGAGGCCCTACCCAGGCCGGCGTTCTCTTGGCCCGAGCGTCCGAGATCAGAGGAGGTAGCCCCGCCCGGAGGTAAGCCCCGCCACCCGTCGTTGAAGGCGTACGGCGGCACTTGCGAGAAGCGCAGCCTGGCCGCAGCCCCGCACACCCGAGGTGGTTTCGTCCGCGTGGGGGCAACGGGAGCACCCCCTATTGTGCCAGCAACCCGGCGTGCTTGACGTCTCTTGTGGTGTGCGGGTCTGCGCCAAGTATGGAAAGCGCGGGCGGGGGCTAGGATGGTGTCGGCAGACTCGTCCCGCCCGCGCGAAAGGAGGGAGCGGTCGTCTTGGCCCTGGTAGGAGGGTGCAACCCGGTGAACCAGGGCTGGTACGTAGCACCTATCCTGGACTTGGCCTTCATAGCCGTTCTCGCTTTGGGCCAAACCGGCGGAAGACTTGGTCTCTCGTGCCTGCGCAGCCTCCCTGCTCGACACAGCTACTGCAATCTGCAAGATCCGTTCCAAACGGCCGGACGGGGGGTGAAAACCGCAAGTGACGCATGCGAAAGGAGATAGTAAAGCAGCGCAGTGTCGCACCGGTCGTCGAGGCAGGCCGGTACTGTCAGCCGGCTGACGGGCCGTCAGAAAGCCGACACCCGAAGCCAGGCATTTCGCAAGTGTTCGTAGTGACCGGGTTCATCCGGTCGGGGCGGGAGGATGCGCCGGAGACCGCATGAATGCGGTCACTACGAACGGCGGTCACTACGAACGGCGGTCGGCGTCGCCGAGGAGCTTGTGCTTCTGCAGTTTCGCGTGCAGGGTCGGGCGGGGGAGTCCCAGGAGCCGGGCGGCGTGGGTCTGGTTGCCGCCCGCGCGGCGCAGGGCCTCGGCCAGCAGCAGCTTTTCGGCCCGCTCGAGGAACTCCTCGTGGGCCCGGTCCCCGGTGTAGCCGGCCAGGTAGCGCCCGACCAGCCGGCCCAGCTCCTCGCTCGGCAGGCCCGAGCCGGGGGCCCGATCCGAGCCCTTCTCCCCCGCCAAAGGGAGGTCGCCCGCTTGGATGGGATAGCCGCGGGTGAAGATCAACGCCCGCTGGATGCAGTGGGCAAGCTGGCGCACGTTGCCTGGCCAGGGGAACTCCCCAAGAAGCCGCCGGGCCTCGGGAGAGACGGGCGGCCGGTCGACGTTCAGCTCCCGGGCGTACCGATCGAGGAAGTAGTCGACCAGCCGGGGCACGTCTTCGCGTCGCTCGCGGAGCGGCGGCACGCGGATCGTCACCACGTTGAGCCGGTGATAGAGGTCGTCGCGAAACGTCCCTTCGGCGATCGCTTTCTCCAGGTCCCGGTTGGTGGCGGCCAGCACCCGGACGTCGACCTGAACGGTCTCGTTGCCCCCCAGGCGCTCGAAGCACCGGTCCTGCAAGACGCGCAAGACCTTGGACTGGATCCCCAGCGACACGTCGCCGATTTCGTCGAGGAAGATCGTGCCGCCAGCGGCCTGCTCGAACTTGCCGATCCTTCGGGCGGTGGCCCCGGTGAAGGCGCCCTTCTCGTATCCGAAAAGCTCGCTTTCCAGGAGCGTGTCGGGGATGGCCGCACAGTTGACGACCAGCAACGGGCGATCGGCCCGCCGGCTGTGCTGGTGGATCGCCCGGGCCACCAGCTCCTTGCCGGTGCCGCTCTCGCCGCGCACGAGCACCGTAGCGTCCGTGGCCGCCACGCGCCCGATGGCCTTGTAGACCTGCTGCATCCCGGGGCTGCGCCCGATGATGGCGTCGCCCGCCACGGCGCCGACGGTCTCGGGGTCGATCACGACCTGGCTGCGCGTCAATCGCGTGCTCTCCAGGGCCTTCTCGATGGTGGCGAGCATCTCGGCCGGGTCGAACGGCTTCAGATGGTAGTCGAAGGCCCCCAGCTTCGTCGCCTCGATGGCCGTCTGCATGGTCCCGTGGCCGGTCATCACGATCACCGGCAGGGCGGGCTGCTCTGCCTTGATCCGGCGCAAGGCTTCCAGGCCGTCCATCCCCACCAGGCAGACGTCCATCACCACTAGGTCGAACGGACCGGCCCCGAACAGCTCGAGGGCCTTCTCGGCCGTGCGCGCGGTGGCCACCTCGTGACCACCGCTGCACAGCAGGTCCTGGAAAGCGGACAGCACGCTCGGTTCGTCGTCGACGACGAGGATCTTGCTCATGGCTTCTTCCCCGGGGCCGCAGGAAGGTGGACGGCGAAAGTGGTTCCCTCTTCGTTCGACGATTCGAGGACGAGCCGTCCCTCGTGCCGTGCCATGATCCGGGCGGCGATACACAGCCCCAGCCCGGTCCCCTCGTCCTTGGTGCTGAAGAACGGCTCGAAGATCCGCCGGACAACCTCGTCGGGTATCCCCGGCCCGCTGTCGGAGACCCGCACGACCACCATTCGGCGACCGTCCGTCTCGGACTCCGCGGTGCTGCTCACGCGGATTCGCCCTGCCTCGCCGACGGCATCGGCCGCGTTGCTGAGCAGATTGAGCAGCACTTGCTTGATTTGTTCGCGGTCGGCCAGGACCGGGGGCAGGCCGGGGGCGTCGTGGCGCAGCACCCGGGCCTTGCGGTCGGCGATCCGAGGCTCCAACAGCTCCAACGTCACGTCCAGGATCGCCGAGACCGGCTCGACCGCGAGCCTAAGCTCCGGCGGACGCGAAAACTCCAGGAAGTTCCGCACGATGCTCTCCAGCCGCCCGATCTCCGCGGAAACGATCCCGACTTTCCGGGTCAGCTCCTCGTCGCCCACGGCCTGCTTTTGGATCGAGAAGAGCCACATCTTGATGGCCGTCAGCGGGTTGCGGATCTCGTGGGCGACGCTGGCCGCGAGCTTGCCGACCGACGCCAGCTTCTCCGCGTCCTTCAACTGGCCGCGGCTCCGCTCCAGGGTGGTTCGCGTGTCGGCCACGTCGGTCATGAGGTTCCGCAGATAGACCCCGACCGCGCGAAGCTCGTCCGTAGGAAGCGGCTGGCCCGCCGAGGCGGCTTCTCCGGCAAAACCGCGCGCGTCGGCCACCATCGCGCGGACGGGAAAGACCACCCCGTAGAAGAACAGCCACAGCAACACCGCGCCGAGACCGACGGTCAGCAGCACGCAACCTCCGACCGCCCAGGAGACCCAACGGATCCGGCGGCGAGCGTCGTCCACGGCCGCGTCAACGTAGCGCTCATTGGCCGTAATGAAGTCCTCGCACAGCTCGTACGCCCGGTTGTAGAGAAGGGTCACCTCGTTGACCAGCAGCTTCTCGGCCGCCTCGGCCTCGCCCCCGTCGTAGAGGGCGACCACCTCGTCTCGCTTGGCGTCATACTGCCGATAGACCCCTTCCAGATTCTTGAGGATCGCCTGCTCCTCAGGGGTGTGCGCCGTTTCGTGGGCCCGGCCAAGCCACTTGTGCAAGTTGGGCTCTCGCTCTCGCAGATCCGAGAGCCATTTGGTATTGCCTCCGTCGAGCAGGTAAGAGGAGACGAAACCCCGCTGCTCCAACAGGGCGCTTTCCAGCTTCTCGGCCGCCCGCACGCTGGGCAGGTTCTCGCTCACGGTCTGGTGCATCAGTTCCCCGACGTGCCAGGATGACAGCAGTGCCACCACGCTGCTGAGCACGGCCAGGAGGATCACGCCCCCCACGGAGATGCAGACCTTGTTCGCAAGCGTCAGGGACATTCACGTCCATCCTGAAAACCGCAGAAAGACTTACCCGGTCGCCCACCCCTCCACCGCCCCGGGCAGAGTCTTCAGCAGGGGCGCGTCGAGGAGAATATCCTAATCTTTTGGCTCGCTACCGGCAACGCCTGGCGGGTCCCGGTTGGCGTGTCTTGGCTAGGGCGGAGAAGGCCCTGGCGCCCCAATCGTCGACGACGCGGCAGCGCCACCGCGGCTCGGCGTACATGCCGGGTTCAGGGTACGGTCCCCAACGACGCGGCCGGGTCCCAGAGGACCATGCCCATGTGGTAGCGGCGGTGGCCGGCGGTGCGGCTTGCGTAGTAGGCGGTGAGCACCCGGCCGTCGGGCAACGGGACGCTGCTCGGGTAGCCGCCGTCGCCCTGGAAGTCGACCACGCGGAGCGGCTCGCTCCAGGTCTCGCCCTCGTCAGCGCTGACGCGAACGTCCACGCCCTTGGGCACCACCCGGTTGCCGTAGGAGAGGAGCACGCGCCCGTCGGCCAGGCGGGTGAAATGGCCCGGGTGCTGCTGGGCGCCGGTGAGCTTGCGGCGGTGGGTCCAGGTATTGGCGTCGTCGTCGGAGCGGTAGAGGTCCAGGCCGTCGGAGCGGGCAGCGGCCAGCCACTTGCCGTCGCCGAGGTGGAAGATCGCGGTTTCGTTGCGCCCGGCCCGATCGTCCAGCGGCGCTGGCTCGCCCCAGGTCTTGCCGTCGTCGCGGCTGCGGTAGACGAACGACCGCCACCCGCCGTCGTGCCGGCAGTAGAGGGCCGCACAGAGCGAGCCGTCGCGGGCCTGTAGCACGTCGCCGAAGGGGATGCCCGGCTGGCCGACCGGGGTGGTCGCGGGCACGGCCTCTCGGTCGATGGTCCAGGTGCGCCCGCCGTCGGCCGAGCGGCAGAGCCAGGCCGGCAGGATCCGCTCGCGAAAGGCCGCGCCGGGCTTGCCCGACGCGTCGCGGCTCGACCAGCCGGAGCTGAGCACCACCAGGTCGCCGTTCTTGGCCAGCCCGGCCGCCACGTTCATGCGGTTGGCGTCCTCGGGCTCGTGGGGAGCGGGGGTGCCTCGCTTCTGCCAGGTCTTGCCGCCGTCTTCGCTGGCCCAGCATTCGACGTCGCCGGCCACCAGGCCGTGGCTCGGCTTGTTGAAGATCGTGGCCACGATGGTCCCGTCGCCGAGCACGGTCAAGTTCGGCCAGGCACACACGTTATCCACCGCCACGACCGGCCGGGCCGTCTCGCCCGAGCGCGTCTTCACGTATTGGCGATCCGGCTCCGCGCACGGGGCGAAGGCCGCCAGACAAAGCTGCACGATTATCGCCGCCCCAAACGCAATCATCGCAATCCATTGTCTGTTCATGATATTGCTCCAATGTGTGTTTGTGCCTGACTGGAAGAGGGTGCGACAGCGTCAAGTCAGACGACAAAGACCTCCCTCGCGTGATTCCAATGAACCGGGCGCGTGTGCGTCGGCCCCTCGCTGGACGACATGTGCGTCGACGGTCGGGTTCCGGCGCGCGCAAGGGTCCGATTGGCTACTTCTCGGCTTGTTGTTCCTCTTCGAGTGCTTTGGCGATCTCCTCGGGGAGTTCAATGCCGTCCATGCGCCCGTGCTTGTAGTTCCAGGTCGACTTGATCTGCTCGAGCGTCAATCCGCGGGTATCGTAGGAAAAGCGTACGTATGAAATGACCGCATCATCGAAGTTCGCTCCTGTGAAATCACAGTCCGTGAACGAACAATCGGACAAGTTGACGGCCGAGAAGTCGCAACCGGACAAATCGACTCTCCCAAAGTGGACCGACCATAGACGGCCCTCCTTGTAGTCCCGCGTCTGCTGAAGCTGCTCCACGGTAATCGAACCGTGCAGAAAGCTGCAGCGAGGTATTCGGGCGTCCGTGAAGTCGGACTCCGGGCTCTTGCCCAGAAACCGCACGCGGTAGAACCTCATGCCCGAAAAGTCGTACGTCCTTAGAGCAAGCGAGATGTCCACGCCGGTGAATCGTCCGCGCTTGAAATTGCGAGTGGAAGTTAGCTGCGCAACCCCGAGCGTTGCCACGCGAATCTGCAGGCCATCGATCTGGGCATCACTGAAATCAGAATGGGTGAAGTATCCACCTCTTAGTGTTGCCTCGGTCAAGTCCGCGCCGCTGAAATCATACTCGCATACGTCGCCAATCGGCTCATGGGCGGATATGGGACATTGACTTAGATCCTTCATCTTGTAGGAAAGTGTCGACTTCAACTGCCGCTCCGAAAGGTACGTACCGCAGTCCTTGATTCCGTTGATGACCGCGTCGGTGAAATCGGCACCCCTGACGGTGCAGTCCCACAGGCGGCACCCGGTAAACCGTGTGCCCCGGAACGACGTGCCGGTGAGATCGCAGTCGTGAAGCGTCACGTGAAACAGGTCGCAGCCATCAAAGTTGGCGCCGGCAAGATCCTGGGCGACAAGTTCGGTGCCGGCGAGCCGTTTCCCCCGAGCATCCATCCCGGGCCCGACTTGCAGGTTCCTAGCCGACCATGCGAGCTTGACGCGAGCCTCCGGAGTGTCTGCACGCACCTCGTCCGTTGGCCACAGGGCGAAGGGGGCAAACGCGACAACCGCGAGTCCTATCGGGCAGACCCTTCTGGTTGGCGACATCTTCTGGCTCCTCGGGCGTGAAGGAACATCGACCACGGGAATCGCCAGAGTCCGGCCGCGCCGCGGTCCACGGGGGGACTCCGCGATAGCACCGAGTACGCTCGTTCTCGCATGCGACGGCGGCCACCGGACATCTTCAGTTGTGAATAGAGCCGTTTTGCGCATGTCACTATTCGAGTTCTGACGCCATCTGCTTAACGCACCGGAAGCCGACGAAACCGTGTACGTCCTTGCCGAAGCAAACGTCGGTGTAGCCGGGATTCTCGTAATTGCGATAGGCCGAACGGCACATGTCGGGCCGGGAGTCCCAGCACCCGCCGCGCACTACGCGGTTCTCTCCGGTCTGGGGGCCGCGGGGGTCCCGCTCGGGGCTTTGCCGGTAGTAGTCCTCCGCGTAGAAGTCGTGGCACCATTCCCAGACGTTGCCGTACACGTCGTAGAGCCCCCAGGGGTTCGGCTCCCGCTGCCCGACCGGCTGCGGTCCCCGGGTGCTGTTCTCCTTGAACCAGGCGTGGCGGCTCAGCTTGGAGGGGTCGTCTCCAAAGTAGCGGTCGCCCCCGGTGCCGGCCCGGGCCGCGTACTCCCACTCGGCCTCGGTGGGCAATCGGTACCCGTCGGCCTCGAAATCGCACTGCCAGGTCTTCGGGTCGTAGGCCGGCTGAAGCCCCTCGGCACGTGATCGGGCATTGCAGTACTTGGCCGCGTCGGCCCAGCGGATCTGTTCTACGGGGTTGGTGGCCCCCTTGTGCCGGGAGGGATTCACCCCCGTCACGCGCTCATACTCCTCTTGCGTCACTTCGTACTTGTCTATGGCGAAGGGGCTGACGTAGACCCGGTGGGCCGGCTCGTCGATCGCGTCCTCTCGGTCGCTTCCCATCGCAAACCAGCCGCCGGGCACGCGGACCATCTCGACGCCGCCCTTCGTTTTCACGGGGGAGGGCCCGACGCCGGGCACGTCGCGGTCGACCTTCCGGCACGCCGCAAGCGCCGCCACGGCGAGAGCCATCGCGCACAACAGCGCCCCGGCGATCGGTCTGTGAAACGGGCTGCTCACGTTGCTGCGTCCCCCTTTACTGCTCTGGAGCGGGCGGAAGCCAATCGTAGTCCCAGTGGTGCCCCTGCCAGCCGGGCGGGCTGATGGTGATCGTCGCGTTGTCGGCGAGGCGCACGATGCAGATCGGGCTGTGTACCCTCCAGCTTCCCGCGTGCGGGATTTTGACGTAGGCGATGTACCGCCCGCAGTGCGACCATCGCCCGCAGGGGTCCTGCCCCAGCTTCTCTTTGGGAAGCGTGACGATCTCGCCGTCGGTGCCCTCGGGCAGGCCGGGATCGAAGCGGCGCACGCCGAGGCTCCCTCCGGAGTTCCAGCACATCCACTTGCCGTCGGGCGAGAACGCGGGATGGCACTCGCCGCCGCCGGCAGGATGGTTGGGCAGCTTGCGGATCGGGCCGCCCCCGGCCGGCATGAAGTCGATCGTGTATCGCTGGCCCAGGTAATTGCGGATCTCGAAGATGAACCACCTGCCGTCGCACGACAGGTCGGTGATGCCCACCGTGCGCTCGACGCGCACCGGCTTGCTGCGACGATTGGCCTCCACGTCGGTGTAGACGATGGCCCCCTTTTCGCAGCGGGCCGTCTGCTTGCTGTCGGGCGTCCACACGTAGCCGCCGTAGTGTGTTTTCGTCTTCAGCGTGGCCACGTCGACCAGGTAGTCGCCGTAGTTGTACGAGAAGGTCTTTCCGTCGGGCGAGGTCCGCGGCGCGTGCTCCTCCCGGTCGGGCGTGTCGGTGAGCTGCTTTAAGCCCGTGCCGTCGGCGTTGACGATGTACAAGTCCCGCGGCGGGTATTCCGCTTGCGACCCTGCCGGGCGCTCGGGATGGATGGCAATCACCAGCCGGTAGCCGGTTTGGCGCAGCTCCTCCTTGAGGTCTTTGATCCGCACCGGCGCGAAGGGCGTGCAGCGCGGCGGCATCTCCCACCGTGCCCGGATGGACGGCTCCTCGCCGCTCCGGGCGGCGGCCGCCCCGAGCGCGAGCCCCAGCGAGACCAGGGTCCTGAAGCAGAGTTTCATGGCCTGCTCCTTTGCGAAGGGAAGTCGAAAGTCGCCGAAATCCTCAACATAGAACACGCTTGCCGTGATTATGCCGCCTCCATGCGTCGTTATCAAGCTGCGAACCCTCACGACCTCTCAATACGTCGGCCATCCGGCCAGATACTCTGTACGACGGCCTTCCAAGGCCGTCGCCGTCGGATTGAAGCCCTCGACGGCCTTGGAAGGCCGTCGTACATCAGACAACCGAACTCTTGCGCAACCTCTCAATCCCCATCCGCGCCAGCCCGCTGGAACCGCACGAACGCCTCGTCTTCCATGAGCTGCTCGGCGAGCAGGCCGTACCCTTCGGCGAGCGGGTGGCTGGCGTCGGCGTAGTATTCGGTGGGCAGGGCCGGCGGGGCGCAGTGGGGGATGCCTTGCTCCTTAAGCCACTCGACCGCCTGCCGCACCCTCTTGCGATAGGTCGCGAGGCTCTCGGGGCCGAGCATGTGCTCGTTGAACGGGCCGACCAGCACGAAGACCGTGTTGCCGCGGCTGCGGAGGACCTCGACGGTCCGCCGAAATGAGCGCCACTGCAAAGAGGTCTCCAGCTCGACCCAGGGCGGATTGAACGGCCTCATGCCCGTGGCCGTCCAGGGCTGGGCGACCGGCTTGGGCGAGGGGGGCTCGTCGGGCGAGGGCAGCTCCAGCGTGACGGCGCCGACCGGATTGTCGCGAGGATGATCGAGGGTCCAGCGGGCAAGGTCCGTGTCGTCAAAGTAAGCGATTCGCAAGTGGTCCACCCAACCGAAGAAGGACACGTTGCGGCCGACGACGATCCCGATTCGCTCGGAGAGCGAGGCCCGATAGTCGGGCACCGCGGGATAGAACTGGGCGACCAGCTTGGGGTGGTTCAGCGCCGATTCCTTGCCCGAGGTGAGGTCGTGGCGCCGGGAGCTCATCCAGAGAAGGTTCAAATGGAGGAGCACTCGTTTACCCGCGATGTCGGTGCCATAGTGCTCGACGAGGCCAGCCATCGCGGCCGGGTGGATGCCATCGATGCCCAGGTTGGCGAACCGGGCGTCGCCGGCCAGCTCGTTGAGATAGTGCGAAAGGGTTTCCTTCGTGCTGACGTAATGCCCCCAAACCACCGAGTCGCCGAGCACGAGCGTCTTGTCCTCGGCAGCGACCCGGCCGAAGTAGCGGCCTACGTGCCAGTAATCGTGGCTCAGCCGATAGGGGACGCGGTAGTCGGGCCCGGCATCCAGCCTCTCGATCCGGGTCCAGAGGACGGGAATGGAGTAAATTAGGACAGCGAGCACCGCCGCGACGAGCAGCCATTGCCTTGGGCGAAGGCGCACGGCGTTGGAGCCGAAGGGGACGTGGCCGTCCTCTTCGCGGGCGTGCTCGGTCTGCGATCGACTTTCGTTCCGCGGCATGGCCCGGCCTCTTGAAACCCGTCGGTGACAGTTCAGCTATCTGAAGTACGACGGCCTTCCAAGGCCGTCGCTGTGGCAGCCAAGCCCTCGACGGCCTTGGAAGGCCGTCGTACAAAGCGTTTCCCCATTTGGCTGAAGTGTTACAACGCTCGAAAGCGGCGACAAGTCGCCGCACTCCAAAATGGTCAGAACTGGAAGTAGATGAACGGCTGCTCGCCCGAGGCGGCAAACAGGGCCACGTAAAGGAGCATCGCCACGACCAGGGCCGCGCGCACCGGCGCCGGCTCGAGCACCCACCGGGCCTTCGATTCGTAGACGTACTGGTAGAGCCATACACTGAGGATCAGGGCGAGCATCAGCAGCGGACAGGCCGGGTCGGCCCAAGTGAACTGGAATATCCCGGTGACGACCGCCCAGGCGTCGTGGAAGGTCTCGGCCCGGAAGAAGATCCACGCGAAGGTGACGAAGCAGAACGTGGCCAGTTGTTTCGCGAACCGGGGCACTTGTTCTCGGTAGAACGGGGACCGCTCCAGGCCGCGTGTCGCCGCATATCCGGCCGCGTGCAGCGCCCCCCAGGCCACGAAGGTCCAGGCCGCGCCGTGCCAGAGCCCCGAGATGAGCATCGTCAGGCAGAGGCTCCGGTACGTGGCGAGCTCGCCCTTTCGGCTTCCTCCCAGCGGGATGTAGACGTAGTCGCGGAACCAGGTGGAGAGGCTGATGTGCCACCGGCGCCAGAAGTCGCCCAGCCCGGTGGCCAGGTAGGGGTTGTTGAAGTTCAGCATCAGGCGCAGGCCCATCATGCGCCCGATGCCCCGGGCCATGTCGGTGTAGCCGCTGAAGTCGAAGTAGATCTGCCAGCCGAAGGCGAAGGTGGCCAGCAGCAGGGCCGGCGACTGGTAGTTTTCCGGGACGGCGTAAACCGTGTCGACGTACATGGCCAGGTAATCGGCCAGGGCCACTTTCTTGAAGAGCCCCACGACGAACAGCGAGAGCCCGTCGGCCACGTCCTGCCGGCTGATCGCGGGAGTGGCGTGCAACTGCGGCAGCAGATTCTTGGCCCGCTCGATCGGCCCGGCCACCAACTGGGGGAAGAGCGAGACGAACGTGGCATAGCGGAGGAAGCTGGGCTCGCGCTCGACGTTGCCCCGGTAGTAGTCGATGGTGTAGCTCATCGACTGGAAGACGTAGAACGAGATGCCCACCGGGAGCAGGAAGCCCGGCGCCGGGATTTCATAGGGGACCTCGATCCACGCCAGCAGGGCGTTGAGGTTGTCGGTGACGAACCCGCCGTACTTAAAGAAGCCCAGGAGCCCCAGGTTGTTGACGATGCTCAGCCAGAGCCACGGCGTCTTCGAGCGGCCCCGGGCCATCCCGACCACGGCCAGATAGTCCACCGCGGTCGCCCAGAGGATCAGCAGCAGGTAGAGCGGATTCCACCACCCGTAGAACACGTACGACGCGGCCAGAAGCCACGGCAGCTTCAGCCGGGTCCCCTTCACCAGAAGGTAGACCGGGTAGAAGACCAGGAAGAACAGAACGAAGGTCCAGGTGTGGAACAGCATGTCGATCGGCCGGGACGCGAGGGTGTGCTTCGAGCGGGGGCGAGCCCCGTGAGATCATAGCCGCCTTCGGGTGCCGAAACCAGCCGGGTGCTTGCCGGGCGCTCGGCGAACCCGTTATCCTCATATCCGAACGCCCTGCAACCCTTTTTCAAGGAGAAACGAAATGAAAACGTGGTTGGGACTGCTGAGCACGCTGTTTTGCTGCTCGGCGGCGATTGCCGGCGACGCCGTCCGCGACTTGTCCGAACAGCTCGGGAAGACCCCGGCCCTGGTCGTCGTGATCTGCGGCGAAGATGAGGGAGACTTGCCGGCGATTGCCGGGCTAGTCGAACGAACCCCGTGGACGCTCTTCTGCCGGGGAACCGCGTCGCCAGGGCTCGACAAGATCCGCGACTGGGCCCGGGAGAAAGGGCTCTTGGGGGAACGGGTCTTTGTGGTGGACGACGGCGGCGCGTCGCTGTGGCTGGCCGGCGACATGGCCGACGCCGTGTGGGTGGCGCCGGGCGTCGACTATCCGCGGTTCGAGAAGGAAGTCCTGCGCGTGTTGCACCCGGGCGGAGTCTGCATCGCTTCGGGAAAGGTCGTCGTGAAACCCGCCCGGGTGGGCGTGGATGAGTGGAGCCATCCGTACCACGGGCCGGACAACAACGTGGTGTCGCGAGACAGCGTGGCGCGGTTGCCGGGCGAGCTGCGGTTCCAGACCCATCCGGTATTCGCGGCGATGCCCAATCAAACGCTCTTTGCCGGGGGGCGGATATTCTTCTTCTCCGGGCACATCGCGTTCCACGAGCGCGAAGAGCCGCTGCTGAACACCCTGACCGTGCTCAACGCTTACAACGGCCTGCGCCTCTGGAGCCGCCCGCTCGACCCGAACTACGTCGTCCACAACGTCGCGAAGCTGGCCACCAAGAGCGAGGTGGTCTTTGCCGAAGGGGGGACCCTCCGGATGCTCGACGCGGCGACCGGTGAAGAGCGCGGCGAGTTTCGTGTTCCGGCCGAGGCGGCGGCCGCCGGCGACACGGATTGGAAATGGGTTGCGCAGGAGGGGAACCGGCTCTTTGCGGCGCTGGGCCCGCCCGACGCACGCGTCGCTCCCCATCGGCAAAAACGGCAAATGGGCCACTGGCCCTGGAACGTGGCCAACGAGCAGTACCAAAGCATCGTTGACAACTTCGGCGCGGCGAGAAGACTGGCGGCCTTCGAGTATCCCGAGATGAAGCTGCTCTGGAGCGTCGACGAGCCGGAGCCGTTCGACGCCCGGACCCTTTGCATGGAGGGGGGTCGCATCTTCGTGCTCGCGCCGGAGAAGTACGCGACCGCCCGCGACGCCGCCACGGGAGAGCCACTGTGGCGCCGCACGCCCGAGAACTCCCGGGCGCTCTTCGACGCCATCGGCAGTGCCATCAAGCGCCAGGGCTGGGGCCTGGGATGGGCCACCTACTGCTGCGCTCGGGCCAAGGGCAACGTGGTGTGCATCGCCGGGCCGCCGTTTCAGAAAACAATTTGCGTCGGCTTCGAGAAAGGCGACCTCCTCTGGGCAGCCGACGCCCCGTCTCCCCACCCGTTCTTCCTGGGTGACGATCTTTACGTCATGCCGCGCGTGGCCAATCCCGCCGCCGTCTGCCGGAAGGTCGACCCGCTCACCGGCAAGGTGCTCGACCAGTTCGGTCTCGGGGTGATCGGCTCCTGCACGCGCCTGACGGTCACCCCGAGCCAGTTCTTCTACCGTCCCGGGGGCGGGGAAGGCAGGACCGTCTACGTCGACGTCGGCACGCGGAAGCTGGCCGACTACGAGGGGGTCGTGCGGCCCGGGTGTTTCGACGGGGTGGTGCCCGCCAACGGGCGCTTGTACTGGATGCCGCTGGCTTGCGATTGCTGGCAGGTCCACGGCACGTTCTCGATGGCCCCGCGCTCGGCGTTGCCCGGGCCGAGTCCGGGGGCGGACTCGCCCGCCTGGGCGCAGCCCGCCTCGATTACGCCCGCGGCCCAGGACGACTGGCCGATGTTCCGCGCCGACGCGGCCGGGACGGCCACGGTCGCAGCCGCCGTTCCTGAGAAAACCAAGAAGCTGTGGGAGCGGCGCCTGCCGTGCAGCGGCCTGACGGCGCCGATCTGCGCGGGCGGAAGCGTGTTCGTGGGCGGGACCGACGGCACGGTGCGGGCCCTCGACGCGGAGAGCGGAGAAACCCTCTGGCAGGCGCCGTCCCGCGCCGCCGTGCTGCACCCGCCCGCCTACTGGAACGGCCGGGTTGTGTTCGGCTCGTGCGACGGGATTCTGTACTGCGTGGGCGCCTCCGACGGCCGGCCCTTGGGACACGCTGAGCTGGCGCCCGAAAGGCGGCTGGTCAACATCATGGGCCGGCTCGTGTCGGCGTGGCCGCTAGGCGGCGGCGTCGTGCTGGGCGGCGACGGGATCGCCTACACCGCGGCCGGGAGCACCGCCGCAGACGGCGCCGTAGCCGCCGCGATCGACGTCGCCACCGGAAGGCCCCTCTGGCACGAGGCATACACGCTCGACCGCAGCGAGCCGCGCCTGAGCTTCGGTGTCCAGGGAAACGTCCTGCTAAAGAACGGCACGTTGTACGTCAACGGCGGCGCCCCGGTGGGAATCGTGGCCCTCGACGCGCGAAGCGGCGGCAGTCCGCGAGTTGTCGCCCAGCGCGAGGCGGGAATGGAGATGTTCCTGGAGCCCGACGATAGGCCCACGTGCATCGGCCCCGAGCTGTTCTGCCACGAGCGGGCCAGGACGACCATCTTCAAACGTCACCAGGGACGCTTGTACTTCCAGACGTCCGGCCGGCACGTTGCCCTGGTCGACGGGCGCCTCTTCTGCGCGAGCGATCCACGGGCGCTCGACCGCGTCGTCGACTTGATGAACAAGGACCCGAAGACCGGCAAGAGGCTGACGGTTCCCCGCGACGTGATGCAAGTCCCGGTAGACGATTCCATCCTCTGGGCGAGCAACTCGGCAGACCTTCGCGGCCTGGCCGTCGGCGCCGACGGACTCGTAGTCCTCCACCGAAAGAGCGTCGAGGGCATCTCCCTGGACGGCCGGTCGTTGTGGGACGTCCCCTTGCCCGCCCCCCCGGTCCGGTGGGGCATAGCCCTCACCGGGAAGCAGTGCGTGGTGACGCTTTCCGGGGGAACGGTTGTGTGCTTGGGCAAGAGTTTGGGGGGTCAGTAGTGGCCCAATAGCTTCGAGATTGTGGGTTCGCCCAGTAGCCGGCAGCGAACTTGCTACCGGGAATCCCGGCGGTCGTTGACCCCTGGCTACCCACAGAACGAAGTTGACACCGCTAGCCCGTCGTGGGCGTCCTATCTGGGCTCGACAAGAGTGCATTCCCGCTTTATGAATTTACACCGAGGACTAAGTTTAGTCTGAAGGGTAAAGCGGTGTTAATGTCACCGCCTCATGGGGCTAATCTGCCGGGACGGCCCGGAGGGTGATTCGCACAAATCAGCCCCGTCCCCTTTTTCGCTGCGACCCTACCCCTCAAGCATCTCCCGCCGCACCGTCTCCAGGTCGACGCCGAGGACTTCTCGGGCGATCTTGTCGAGCTTGCCGAGCTCGCCAAAGAGGTGGATCGTGCGGTGGCGGTGGGCCAGCGTCTGGCCGGTCGTAAGCGGCAAGGCCGGCGAGAGGGACTCGATCTCGTAGAACGCCCCGAGCTGCTCGCCGGCGGGGTTGGGGCCGTCGTTGTAGGCGTTGGCCACGTCGCCGCGGTAGGGATCGTCGTGCGGGCCGCCCCAGAGGTTGTTCATGTACTTCTGCTGCGTGGGATCTTCCGGCATGGAGAAGCGCGCGATCGTCAGCACGCCGGCCGCGAAATCGATCGATCCGAGCACGTTGCGGGCCCGGGCCTGCGAGGTCCCGATCTTCGAGCGGTATCCGCCGTCGGCCCGAAACAGGGCCGCCTCGGGCAGGACCTTCAGCCGGTCGGCCGGGACCTGGCCGAAGTAGTCGCTTCGGATCGCCGGCCCGAGCTCCGACTCGTCGCCCTGCTTGTAGGGCACGATGACCACGGTCTGCGGCCCGGCCCGGAGCATCCCCAGGATCCAGATCGAGACCAGCCCGGTTTCGTCGCCCAGGGGCGGTCCCTGGTTGAGCACCTGGTTGGCCGTCTCGTAGCCGATCATTTTCACGGCCCGATCGCCGGCGTGCTTGGCCGCGGCGGAGCCGAACCACTCGCGGAAGTCCTCGAGGTAGAGCAGACGGACGTCGCGGGCCACGTCGAGCCGGAACTGCGTGCCCGAGGCGTTCGTAAGCTGCATGGTGGTGGTCATCATGCAGTCGGGCTCGTGGGGCAGCGAGCCGACCTCCCAGGCCCCTTCGTTCAGCGCCGGGGGCGTGTACCAGTTCTCCACGGTCTGCTCGGCACCGGGAGCGAACCAGAGGCTGAATTGGCCCCCCTCGGGCGAGAGCCACATCCGCTCCTCGCCGCCGTAGTTGTTCAACCGGGGGTCGGCCGACTCCGACTCGATGAACGCCCGGTTGACGAACCCGAAGCTGCGCCAGTCGGGCCCGCCGCAGGTGGAGGTCATCACGCGGCCCTGCCACTGCGGACAGACGGCCACCCGGCCGCCGTCGTCGCTGGCCAGCTCCACGACCTCGGTGTGCAAGTCGAGGAAGTTCTTAACGGTGCGGTACATGGCCTCGCCTTTTGAGGTGTTGGCGTCGCTTCGCCAGCTCGGTCCGCCTCAAGATAGCAACCCGATTGGACGGATGCCAGACCCGTCGGGCGGCCTCTTGGAGGCCATGCGCAAAGCGTTCGTAGTGACCCGATTCATCGGGTCTTGCGACGGGGAAGCCCGACTTCGGCCGGCTCGGGACCGCATGAGTGCGGCCGGCTCTTCCGTGGCTGGGTGTACGACGGCCTTCCAAGGCCGTCGCGCAGCGGGCATATCGACGGCCTTGGAAGGCCGTCGTACAACAATCGCCGAGTTTCGCACCCAGAAACGGAAGAGCCATGCGGTCACTACGAACTGCGCAGAGAGCCCCTGCCAGGAGTGCCGGCGGCTGGTGGCGCAGGCCCCGGTGCCCCGCCGTTATGGGTATGCGGCCCCCCCCGGTCTCCGGCTTTCGGCTTGTCTCGGGGGGACGGTTCTGCTACTGTCCCGGCCCCTCTTTTTCCGCGACTTCTCGAAGGGAGAAATCTCTTGACACGCCGTTGGCTGCGATTTGCCGTTGTCGGGGTCGTGGTGGCATGGCTGGCCGCCTCGCAGGCGTGGGGCCAGGCGCCGGCCGGCCCCCAGTTCCTCCCGGGCGCGACGCCGTTGCCGCAGGTTGCTCCGGTACCGCCGCCGGCCTACGGCCCGCCCACACCGTACGGGACGCCGGCGCCGTACGGGGCACCTGCACCCCAAGCCGCACCCTCCCCCAATCTGACGCCCCTGCCCGGGGCCGTGCAGCCGGGCCCTGCCGGGCCGGTCTTCGCGGTGCCGAACGTCGAGCGGTTCCTGGCCCCGGCGCACCCGCCGCCGAAGCCCAAGAAGATTTGGAGCGGCAGCTTCGAGCTGGGACTCGACGGCACCGAGGGCAACTCGCAGACGTTCAACTTCCGCACCGGCTTCGACGCCAAGCGCAAGACCGACCGCAACGTCTTCGCCGTGGACCTGGACTACATCCAGGAGACCAACCGGGGCGAAGAGACGGCCAACCGCAGCTTCCTCGATTGGAAGTACGAGCGGCTCCTCTGCGACTCCCCCTGGACCGCCGTGGCCCACGGCACGGTCGAGCACGACGAGTTCCAAACCTATGACGTGCGCAGCACGGTCGACCTGGCCCTGGGCTACCGGCTCGTCGACACGGACGACGTCACCTTGTCGGTCCGGTCCGGTGTCGGTACGGCCTACGAATCGGGCGGGCCGGACCAGGGCTGGGTCCCCGAGGCGGTCTTCGGGGCGGAGTACGAGTACAAGCTGACCGATCGAACCAAGTTCACCGCCAAGACCGAGTACACGCCCGAGATGACCGCTTGGGAAGACTACCACCTGAAGACCCAGGCCAGCCTGGAGGCCCTGCTCGACGCCGAGATGAACCTGAGCCTGAAGCTCTCGGTGCGCAATCGCTACGACAGCACGCCCAACGGGGCGAAGCCCAATGACCTGGACTACTCGGTGGTGCTCCTTTGGGGGTTCTGAGCGTTACAACCGCCCGGCGGCGACGCCTGTTTCGGAAGCGGGACAGCACGCTGTAACTCCGCCACGACACGTTCGGCGAACTCCCTATGTCCGATTCCTACCTGTTTGCCGAGCCGGTCGCGCTGGCCCGGGAGTCGCTGCCGCCGGAGCCGCTGCCTGAGCCGGTGCCCGAGGACCGCCGCGTGGCGCTGGCCTCGCCCAGCTTCATTGGGCTGCTCGTCACGCAGTTCCTCGTGGCGCTCAACGACAACATGTTCCGCTGGCTGGTGGTTCCCATCGGCAAGGACCTGGCCGGCGAGGGAAACGAGAGCCTGATCCTTTCGGTGGGCCTGGCTTGCTTCGTGTTGCCCTATCTGCTGTTGGCCGCCCCGGCCGGCTGGCTGGCCGACCGGTTCAGCAAACGGTCGGTGATCGTGCGCTGCAAGCTGGCCGAGATTGCCATCATGATCGCGGGCATCGAAGCGATCCTGATCGGCAACATCTACTTGATGTTCGTGGTCGTGGCGCTGATGGGCGCCCAAAGCGCCCTGTTCAGCCCCTCGAAGCTGGGCGCCATCCCGGAGCTGGTCCGCGAGAACCGCATTGCGGCGGCCAACGGGCTCTTCGGGCTGACCACCGTCGGTGCAATCATTGGAGGCACCGTGGCCGGCAACTGGTTGTACAAGCTGACAACGGTGCAGTCGCTGCCACCGGGGTGCTATCGTTGGTGGATCTCTGTGGCGGCGCTGGTGGGCGTCGCCGCGGTGGGCTTCGTGGCCAGCCTGGTGATCGGGCGGCTCCGGCCGGCAAGCCCCACACGGCCCTTCCCCGCCAACGCCGCGGCCGAGACCTTCCGCGACCTGGCGCGGCTCGCCGCCCAGCGCCCGCTGCTCTTGGCCGCCCTGGGCAGCGCGTTCTTCTGGTGGCTGGGCTCGCTGGCCCAACTGAACATCGACCTGTTCGGCACCAAGGTCCTCTTCGTCGAGCAGCAGCACGTCGGCACGCTGCTGGGGACGTTGATCCTGGGCGTGGGGCTGGGCAGCGCGCTGGCCGGCGTGCTCGCCCGCGGCCGGATCGACCTGGGCATGGTCCCCTTCGGGGCGACCGTGATCTGCCTGGCGGCCGTGCTGCTCTCCACGGTCCCGGCCGGCTCGGAGGGCAACCCCGCCACGGGCGGCTTCTACCTGACCTGCGCGTGGCTGATGCTCCTGGGCATCGGCGGCGGGCTGTTCGAGATCCCCTTGCAGGCGTTCCTCCAGCACCGCAGCCCGGAAAAGTCCCGCGGCTCGGTCATGGCAGCCTTCAATTTCCTGACCTTCAGCGGGATGCTGGCGGTCTCGGGCGCGTTTTGGCTCCTCTCCTCGGCCCTGGGGCTTTCGGCCCGGCACATCTTCCTGGTGGCCGGGCTGCTGAGCATTCCGGTGGCCGTGACCGTGGTGCGCAAGCTCTCCTACGACACCACCCGATTCGCCGCTAACCTGCTTAAGAGTATGATGTACCGCGTGCGGATCGAGGGGCTCGAGAACGTGCCGGCGAAGGGGGGCGCACTATTGGTCTCGAACCACGTCAGCTACGCCGACGGCATGTTGCTGGCCCTCTCCCTGCCCCGCCAGGTGCGCATGGTCGTCTACGCCGACTACTGCGAAGTGTGGTGGCTCCGCTGGTTCTGGCGCCTGGCGCGGCCGATCCCCATCCGGCCGGGCAAGCGGTCGGTGGTGGCCTCGCTCCGCACCGCCCGAGAGGCATTGCTCGACGGCGAGCTGGTCGGTATCTTTCCCGAGGGCGGACTGACGCGCGACGGCCGGATGCAGCCGTTCCAGCCCGGTTTCCTCAGAATGGTCGAGGGCGTCGACGTGCCCGTGATCCCGGTCCACCTGGGCGGCCTGTGGGGGAGCATCTTCAGCTTCGAGCGAGGCAAGTTCTTCTGGAAGATCCCCCGGCGCTGGCCGTACCCGATCACCATCCGTTTTGGCCCGCCGATCGAGAAGCCCGAAGACGCCGAGCAGGTCCGCCGGGCCGTGGCCGGGCTTGGCGGTGGGGAAGGGGGTTAGCAGAGGCGGCGATAACAGGGACGGTGTAATGCATGGCTGGGGCTGGACTGAACAGGAGTCAACAGAGATAACGGAGATGATCTCTCTGTTACCTCTGTCTCCTCTGTTGTCGAAAGGACGAATTATGCACCCCCTGTTCACGAAAGCCTCCGGCATCACCCACGACGTCATCGGTGCGGCGATTGAAGTCCACAAGGACAAAGGACCTGGACTGCTGGAGTCGATCTACGAGTGGTGCCTTACGATGGAACTTCAGTTGCGGGGCCACCAAGTTCAGAATCAGGACAACGTCGTCATCCGGTACAAGCAGTTTCGCCGAGAGATACCACTCCGCTTCGATCTGCTCATCGACCATTGCCTGATCGTTGAGGCAAAAGCCGTTGAGACGGTTCATCCCATTCACAAGGCGCAATTGCTCAGCTACATGAAGCTGCTCGATATGCCGCTGGGATTGATCATCAATTTTCATGCCCTGAAACTCACGGAAGGTGTCTCAAGGCTGATCCTTCCCGGGTCCAACCTAGAGTGAGGCCGCAGAGGAGACGGAGACAACGGAGACCTCCCACTCCGTTGCCTCTGTTCTCTCCTGTTCCCATGAGCCGCCGGGCTACTGACAATGCCGAAGTTGTTATCGAGTCGCTCCTTAGGGAAAGACGATGCATAGGCCGCATCCCCAAAGCGAGATGGCCCTGCCCCGTCAGTTCCTGCGCATGTGCCACGTCGCGGCGCGCCGGCCCAAGGTGGCCGACTCCGCCGAGGTAAGGCTCAACGGGGCCCAACTGCTCACGCGCACGCTGATCCTCCGCCGGCTGCTCCGCCGACACGTGCTCGGCCGGGACGAGCAGTACGTGGGCCTGCTCGTGCCGCCGTCGGTCGGGGGCGTGCTGGCCAACGCTGCGCTGGCCATCGATTGCCGCGTGGCCGTGAACCTCAACTACGCCACCAGCTCCGAGGTGGTCAACGGCTCCGCCGCGCAGTGCGGGATCCGCCACGTGCTCACCACGCGCAAGCTGATCGAGCGAACCGAGCTGAAGCTCGACGCCGAGCCGGTCTTTCTCGAAGAGCTGCGCGAGAAGGTCACGTGGCGCGACAAAGCCGCCGCCGCCGCGGGCTGGCTCTTGCCCGTCGGCGTGCTGGAGCGGTCGCTGGGGCTTACGCGGATCGAGCCGGACGACGTGCTCACGGTGATCTTCACCTCGGGCTCGACCGGCCGCCCCAAGGGGGTGATGCTCACGCACCGCAACGTGGGCTCGAACATCGAGGTATTCCAGGAGATCCTCCGGTTCCGCGCCGACGACGTGCTGGTGGGCGTGCTCCCCTTCTTCCACTCGTTCGGCTACACGGTCACGCTCTGGACCGCCCTGAGCCTGCCCCCCAAGGCCGTTTACCACTACTCGCCGCTGGAGGCCCGGCAGGTGGGCAAGCTCTCGCGCGAGCACGGCGGCACGCTCCTGATCGCCACGCCCACGTTCCTGCGCGCGTACCTGCGGCGCTGCGAGCCCGAGGACTTCGCCAAACTCGACGTGGTGATCGCCGGGGCCGAGAAGCTCCCGGCCGACTTGATCGATGCCTTCGACAAGAAGTTCGGCTGCCGGCCGGTCGAGGGCTACGGCACCACCGAGCTGTCGCCCGTAGTAAGTGTGAACATACCCCCGAGCCGCACGGCCCCGGGCCAGGGCGAGACGATCCGCGAGGGGAGCGTGGGCCGGCCCCTGCCCGGCATCGAGGCCAAGGTGGTCGATCTCGACACGGGCGAAGACCTCGGGCCGGACAAATCGGGAATGCTCCTGATCCGGGGACCCAACGTGATGCGGGGCTATCTGAACATGCCCGAGGAAACGGCCGAGGTGCTCCGCGACGGCTGGTACACCACCGGCGACGTGGCCCTGATCGACCGCGAGGGGTTCATTCACATCACCGGCCGATTGAGCCGATTCTCGAAGATCGGCGGCGAGATGGTCCCCCACCTGCGCGTCGAAGAGGAGATCACCCGCGTGCTCGACCTGGGCGACGGCGACGCCCCGACCCTGGCCGTAACCGGCCTGCCCGACGCGAAGAAGGGCGAGCGCCTCGTCGTGCTGCACACCGGCCTGCCGCTTACCCCCGACGAAATCTGCCGCCGCCTGGCCGGCTCCGGCCTGCCGCCGATCTGGGTCCCGTCGCCCGAGAGCTTCCGCCAGGTCGGCGAGATCCCGCTCTTGGCCAGCGGGAAGCTCGACCTGCGGCGCGTCAAAGAGCAGGCCCTCAGCGAATTCGGCGGATGACTTCCCGCCACGGACCAGGTACAATGAAATCGCCATGAACGAGACTGCTCAACAGCTTTACACCGATGCCCTTCGGCTGCCCGATGCAGAGCGGGCCGAGTTGGCCGCCTCGCTGATGGCTAGTCTCGACCCGGAGCCCGACCCCGACGCCCTGGCCGCCTGGGACGCCGAGATTGCCCGGCGCGTGGCCGAGTTGGATTCGGGGACCGCGAAGACCATGTCATGGCCCGAGGCGCGGCGGCGAATCCTCGAGGATGCCGATGCCCCGTCACGCGATTAGGTGGCACGCGGAGGCGGTCGAGGAAGCTCGCGAGGCGCGAGCCTGGTATGCCGAACGCAGCCCTGGCGCAGCCGACGGTTTCATCGCCGAACTCGACGCAGCCATCGACCGGGTTACCGACAACCCCGGTCGGTTCGCGCGGTACTTGCACGGAACGCGCTACACGCGGCTGGGCCGTTTTCCGTATCTGCTCGTGTTTCGCGAATTGAAGGCTACGGTCCAGATCGTAGCGGTCGCACACGGCAGTCGCAAACCGGGGTACTCGCGAGACCGATAGCCGCAGAGTAATTCTGCACGTACGCGTCTGCGGGCCCCGAGTGAGCAATCAGCCGGCGCCGGCCGGACGCTCGTCCTTTCATGTTGTTGGGGGTTGCTCCTCATCCTGCTGTTCGTGGGTCGATCCGAGAAGTCGATTCAGTAGGGAACGAACCGCTGAGTCTTTATCGGCAACCAAGACCAGAGTTCCAGATCCGATGCCCGTAGCACAAAACATCACGATACTCAGGTAGAAGTACCGGAGGCCGATCTCCTGCGGCTGCGCAGCAAACCCAATTGCTTGCGCTAAGCCTGAGGGCAGGAGGAGGCAAATTGTGGCGAGAAACGTGATGGACCCGAAGAAGACAATCAGTATAAAATCAATGAGTTCGATGGCAGTCCGTTCGCCCCTCCCCTTGGTAAATTCTTCCCAGACTCGTTGGATGACGAGAGCAAAAAACCGGAGAAGCGTGGGCAACGCCTGCTGTGCCCCTGCTGCGCGAAGGACCACCCCAATGCCGCAGCATACCAAGAAGAACCCGATCGGTTGATCCAGAATTAACTTGACTATCTGCATCATGTGGAGCGTCCGGGAAGCTTCCTGGCCATGAAATAGAGCCCCATCGAAAAAATCACCACAAAATGAGGGAGCGGTGGAGCAAGCGTGAGCGGTCCGTGCAGCAGTGTGAGCAGAAGGACAACAGTTGAGAATGCGACCATTACAAGCGAAAGAACCGAGAGAATTGTACGCACCGAAAAGAGATCTAGGTGTCGCTGGGCAGATCGGAGCGCGGCACGCAACTCTGCGCTCTCGGCCTCAAGGCGCTGAATCACGCGGCCACCCTCCTCAGCGACGTGAGTGCGTGTCGCAGCTTCCCGATGGTGAACCCTGTTCTCCTCTTGCATCTCACGGAGAACTGACAGAATCGTCTTCGCTTGATAGCCTGTGATCTCGCGGCCGTTTGGCTCGTCCGAAGACTCGACATCATCGTCGAACGGGAGCGTGAGACACTCCCCTGAGTGCATCCCTTCACGCTTAGCGGATTCCGACTCCGCATGCGTTGGTCGACGAAAGCGAATCGAATGGCTAACCATTGGTTGCCCCTTTACCGAACTCTAGCTTTGCTGTTAGTGCCTTCGCTGCTTCAACCTTTGCCTGTGTCGCTAGAAGGTCTGCGATAAGGTGGTTGAGCGTGTCCTCGCACATTTGGAATGCGAAGGTGTGCCGCGTATCCGATGGTTCGAGCTCGACCTGAACAACCGGCGTGCAGTCGACGATATCGGGATGATAATCGAGCACTTCCTCCTCGCCATACTGGAACGGCTTGGAGAAGACCGGCTTCATCGCGACGGCGATCGAGACGCGATCAAGCGTGGGAGCTCCTGCACCTTCTGTTCGCCGCCTTCGCTCGTCGATATAAAGGCGTGGAATGTGCGGCTCAATCGCGTTGAAGTACTGCTCAAGCGACTCATACTCTTGATCGTCGCTAAGGAAATCGAGACCACGAAGGTCCATAAGAAAGTCCGCAACGCTATCGCCGTGTTCCCCGAGCGCTCCAATGACGAACGAAGTAATGGAGATCGCATCAAGAAGAATATCTGAACTGGCCTGGCAGTCGGCTGAGAGCTTCGCCACGTCAGGGCCGATACTGCTTCGTGGGAGCGCTTTCGTCTCCGAGAACCACTTGACTAGGGCATCTCGGGCATCACCAGGGAGTCGAGGAAGGTTCTTCAACCGCTCCTTCCCGCTCTCACTTAGCTGCACTCTTCGAAAAAAAGTCGTCCTCATGTGGCTACCTCCCTTGTACCTGCGTTCTAACCGCGCTTTGGCCGTGGCGCACCAGTGCGTTCTCCTTCTCCCAAACGGCATTTTCAGCCAGGAGGTATGGCAACGCGGTGGCTTGGTCCTGCGCTGTCAGGATGTTGTATGGAGAAGAGTCCGTTCCTGGTTCACTCGTTGCCGAAGTCATTCTTCCGCGACGATTCCACTTTGTCCAGGATACGCAAACGACGATGGGGGTGAGAATAGCCCCTTGCGGTGGTTTGGTCAAGTGCTCGATCGCCCAAAACGGTCGGGAACCTTGAACGACGGGAGCCAGTGCGCACACATATCGTCCAAGACGGCGCCGGGCACGCCGGGAGGGAAACTCTGGTACCTGAATGAGGCAGCGGATGGACCCCGGATCCAACAAGATCAGCTCTGCGGATTCCATTGGTGGGGGGGTTGGTGGCCTGCCAGGGTGGTGGCCATCGCGGATCCCGCGTTGCTTTGGCGGCTCCAGCAGAGCGAGTCATGGCAAGCTTGATCCCTATACGCAAACTTCCGAAGTCTTCAAGACTTCGGAAGTTTCGGGATGCTGCCCCGCTTCGCGCTGCCCCGAGAGCCCCTTCACGGGCCGGGGGCCCGTGCTACGGCCAGCCCGAGGCGGACGAAGTCGTCCGGGAACTGCTGGTCCTCGCGGCGCTGGGCGGCGCGCCGGGGCTGGAGGGTGCTTCACGCTGGCGTGGTGGACGCAGCCGCCCGGTCAGTGGGGCGGGGGGTTCATCACACGTCAACCCCAAGTTCACGCCGCGCCAACCCCGAGTTCACCGCGGGTTGACCCCAAATTCACGCCGCGCCAACCCCAAGTTCACGGTTGGTCACCCATCAACCCGTATCGTCGGAACTCTTTACCTCAAAGGACTTACGGCGAATCAGCGAGTCTTGTTGACCACCCTTCAACAGAGGGGGGCGTTCGCGGGGTTGGTCAGATTGACGTTAGTGCTTGCAGTAAACCAGTTTACGTAGCGCCCTGCAACGGCGGTTTTTGGCCGCCGCGCAAGGGGGCGGCCAATATGATAGTGTGTGGGGTCAACCCGGTACCAGGGATCAAGCACTGCCCCCACGGCCTCGCATCGATTGCAGCTACTCCAGCGCCAAGTCCGCCGGCTTGATCCCCTTGACGAACTTGCCGAACCCGAAGTTGCTCGGCTTGTACTCGCCGACGATCTCGACGCAGCTCTTCTCGGGGATCTTGTCCTCCAGGCCCACGCACCAGTAGCTGGCGTTGACGAGCATGCGCCGCGTTCCTTCGCTGGCCAGGTCGTTGGCCGCCCCCATGGTGGTGCAAAACACCCGGCCGCCCTTGTAGGTCTTGGTCCAGGCCACCGGCATCATGGGGTCGTTCTTCTCGCCCTCGACGGGCGGATCGTCGGGGTCCATGCCCGAGAGGACCTGGCCCATGATGATCGGTTTGCACCCGTCGGGCAGCGGCAGGCGCACGCGGTAAACGTCGGTGGGGCCGAAGATGTCGCCGTCCTCGATGCCGCGGGTGATCGGGTGGTCCTCGGCGCCCTTGGCCACCAGCCCCAGCGTGGCCTCCTTGCCGTGGTGGCCGTGGTGGGCGATCCACGTCTCGCCGAGCACTTGCCGGCCGAAACCTTGCTCGTAGTCCTCGCCGCGGTAGTTGAAGCTGTACTTGGAATACGTCTTCCCTTTGGGGATGTTGAACGCATGGGTGGCCGTGCGCATGCCGATCACCGGCTTGCCCGCCTCGACGTAGTCAACAATGTGCTTCATCTGTTCGTCGGGCAGGTCGCGGAAGCGCGTGGCGATGATCATCAGGTCGGCCGTCTCCAGGGCCTCCAGCCCGGGGATGTTCGAGCGGTTGACCGGGTCGATCTCGCCTGTGGCCGGGTCGATGGCGAACAGCACGGTACACTTGAACCCGTGGTGTACGGCCAGGATCCGGCCCAATTGCACCAGGGCCTCCTCGCTGCGGTACTCCTCGTCGCCGGAGACGAGCACGATGTGCTTGCCCGCGCCGGGCCCGTCTTTCCCTTCGTAGACGACCCAAGGGTCGGCGGCCCGGGCCCGGCCGATCGACAGCCCGGCGACGATCGCCATCGACAGGACGAACAGGGGGGCGGCTGGCTTGGTGTTTCGCATGGTTGGCTCCCTTGGTGTAGGTGCGGTACGGGTTGGGGTGGGTAAGGATCGGACATGCGAATAAGTCTACCATGCCGGGAAGCCAGGGGGAAATCAATCGGCGGGCGGAACGTCAGCGGCGGGCAAGCCCGCTACACGCTACACGCAGCGGCGGGCCCGCCCGCCCGCTACACCCCCCCCCTCACTCCCCCAGCACGGTAACGACCACGGTGCGCTGCCGGGGTTTCACGTCGCAATCGAGGTGGAAGATCTGCTGCCAGGTGCCCAGGACCAGCTTGCCGCGGGCGATGGGCACGCTGAGCGACGGCCCCATGAGCGTGGCCTGGAGGTGCGAGTGGCCGTTGCCGTCGTGCCAGGCCTGCTCATGGCCGTAGGAGCGGCTGGGGGGCAGCAGGCGGTCGAGCTGCTCGGGCACGTCGCGCAGCAGGCCCGGCTCGAACTCGACCGTGCTCAGGGCAGAGGTCGAGCCCACGGCAAAAAGCTGGACCACGCCCGTGGTAATCCCCGCGTTGTCGACCACCTCGGCCACCTGCCCGGTCAGGTCGGTCATGTGGCCGTGGCCCTGTGTGTGCAGACTGATCTGCTCTTGGTGGACCATGACTAAAGGGCTGCCATTTTCTCGATCAAATCGGCGCTGCGGCAGCTATAGCCCCACTCGTTGTCGTACCAGCTCACGACCTTCAAGAGCGTGTCGCCCATCACCTGGGTGAAGTCGGGTGCGAAGAGCGAGCTGTGCGAGTCGCCGATCACGTCGCTCGAGACGATCGGGTCCTCGCAGTAGGCCAGGATGCCCTTGAGCTGCCCGGCGGCCGCTTCCTTGATCGCCGCGTTGACCGCGTCGGTGGTCACCGGCTTGGCCATTTCGCACGTCAGGTCGACCACGCTGCCGGTCGGCGTGGGCACGCGCATGGCGATGCCGGTCATCTTCCCCTTCAGCGCCGGGATCACCAGGCCCACGGCCTTGGCCGCCCCGGTCGTCGTGGGGATGATGTTCTGCGCCGCGGCCCGGGCACGGTACAGGTCCTTGTGCGGCAGGTCGAGCACGCGCTGGTCGTTGGTGTACGAGTGGATGGTGGTCATCAGGCCCTTGACGATGCCGAACTTCTCGTGCAGCACCTTGGCCACCGGGGCCAGGCAGTTGGTCGTGCAGCTCGCGTTGGAGATGCACTTGTGTTCGGGCTTGAGCTGGTCGTCGTTCACGCCCAGCACGCAGGTCAGGTCCGGCTCGTCCTTGCAGGGGGCGCTGATCACGACCTTCTTGGCCCCCGCGTCGAGGTGGCTGTCGTAGCCGGCCTTGCTGCCCGACTTACGCCCGCGGAACACGCCGGTGCTCTCCAGCACGACTTGCGCCCCCAGGTCGCCCCAGGGGAGCGTGGCCGGGTCCATCACGGCCATGGCCTTGATCTTCTTGCCGTCGACGATCAGGTTCTCGTCGTCGTACTCGACCTTGCCGGCGTAGCGGCGGTGGATGCTGTCGTACTTCAAGAGCGTGGCCAGCGTCTTGTTGTCGGTGATGTCGTTGATGCCGACGACCTCGAACACCTCGGGCTTGCTCATCATCACCCGGAAGACCAACCGGCCGATCCGGCCGAACCCGTTGATACCTACACGAATCGCCACAGTACCCTCCTTTTTAGTGGTGTCACATTCGCCGTTGCAGCCGGTCCCGGGGCGACGTTCGGCCCCGGGTTGCCCTCACCGCCGGGCAAAGAACCGGGGATTATACTGCCGCGGCCGGAGGCCGACAAGTGGGTGGGGGTCAGGTCTTGACTTGTAACTTTGGCCCGCGATGCCGGCCACGCTATTTGCGGACGAGTACCGGCCAAAGTTACAAGTCAAGACCTGACCCCAATTGCCCTTGTTCCAGCCTGCCGGGTTTCCCTATACTCCCGCCCCCTCGCTTCTGCTACTCGATCCTGGCCACGGGAGGCGGCCGCCATGTCGCTGGAACTCGCCCTGGTGATGCCGGTCTACAACGAGGAGGCGTGTATCGCCGGCGTGGTCCGGTCCTGGCGGGCGATGCTCGACGGGCTGGAAATCCGCTTCCGGATGCTGGTGCTCGACGACGGGTCGACCGACGGCACCCGGGCCGCCTTGGATGCCTTCGCCGGCGACGACCGCGTCGAGGTGATCCACAAGCCGAACTCGGGCCACGGGCCGACGATCCTCGAGGGCTACCGCCGGGCGGTCGGCCTGGCCGAGTGGGTCTTCCAGTGCGACAGCGACGACGAGATGAAGCCCGACGCGTTCCCCGCCCTCTGGGCGATGCGCGAGCAGTACGACGCCCTGTTCGGCGTGCGCGCCGGGCGCGAGCAGGGCCCGGCACGCCGGCTGATCTCGGCCTGTTCGCGCCTCACCGTGCGGGTGCTCTTCGGCCGGGGGGTCGACGACGTGAACACCCCGTACCGGCTGATCCGCTCCCGGCTGCTGGCCGAGATCGTGGCCGGCGTGCCCGACGACACCTTTGCCCCGAACGTGATCGTCTCCGGGGCGCTTTGTCGGGCGGGGGCGAGGATCTGCAACTACCCGGTCCCGCATGAATGCCGCAGGACCGGCAGCGTGTCGATCGTCAAGTGGAAGCTGTGGCGCGCGGCGCTTAAGTCGTTTTGGCAGACGCTCCGCTGCCGGCCCCGAGTGGTGCTGCGATGAACTTCAACTGCCGAGGCCCGATCGTGATCCTCGGCGCCGGGCCCACGGGCCTGGGCGCCGCCTACCAGTGTGAACGACTGGGCTTTTCCGACTGGGTCCTCTACGAGCGCGCTGCGGAGGTTGGCGGGCTGTCGCGCAGCGTGCGCGACCGGCGCGGCTTCACCTGGGACATCGGCGGGCACGTGGCATTTTCGCACTATGGGCTCTACTCGCGCCTGCTCGACGAGCTGCTGGGGCCCGACGGATGGATCGAGCACCGGCGCGAGAGCTGGATCCGGCTCCTGGGCACCTGGGTCCCCTATCCGTTCCAGAACAACCTGCACCGGCTGCCGCCGGCCGAGCGGGCCGAGTGCCTGGAGGGGCTCATCCGGGCGGCCCTGTCGCGGAGTGGTGGCGGCTTCGAGCACTTCGACGACTTTATCCGGCGCACGTTCGGCCCGGGCATCGCGCGGCTCTTCATGCGTCCCTACAACTTCAAGGTCTGGGCCCATCGCCCCGAGCAGCTCGACGCGGGCTGGATGGCCGACCGCGTGGCGGTGCCCGACGCGGCCCGGGTGGCCCGCAACGTGGCCCTGGGGGCCGACGATGTGGCCTGGGGACCCAACAGCACGTTCCGCTTTCCGAAGCGCGGGGGCACGGGGGCCGTGTGGCGGGCCCTGGCGCGGCGCCTGCCCGGCGAAAAGCTGGTGACCGGCTGCGGGGCCGTGGCCGTTGACGTGGACCGGCGGGTTGTGCGCCTGGCCGACGGATCGTCCCGGCCGTACGAGGTGCTGATCTCGACGCTCCCCCTGGACCGTCTGGCGGCCATGACCGGGCGCCGCGATTGGACCGAGGCCGCGGCCGGCCTGACCCACTCGGCCACGTACGTGATCGGCGTCGGGATTAGGGGGAACGCACCCGAGGAGCTGGCCACCAAGTGTTGGATGTACTTCCCCGAAGATAACTGCCCGTTCTACCGCGTGACCCACTTCAGCCTTTACAGCCCGGGCAACGTGCCGGACGTGCGGCGGGAGTGGTCGCTGATGTGCGAGGTCTCGGCCTCGGCCGAGAAGCCGGTCGACGACGAGGGGGTGGTCCGCGAGACGCTCGACGGGCTGGTGGCCGCCGGGCTCATCGAGAGCACGGAGCAGGTCTTCCACACGTGGAAGCTGCGGGTCGAGTACGGCTACCCGGTGCCCACGCCGCCGCGCGACGCGATCCTCGACGAGCTGCTGCCCGCGATGTACGAGCGGGGCATCCTCTCGCGCGGGCGCTTCGGGGCCTGGCGCTACGAAGTGGGCAACATGGACCACTCGCTGATGCAGGGCGTCGAGGCGGCGGCCCACGTGCTCACCGGCAGCCCGGAGCTGACCGTGTGGGACCCCGGCTTCGTGAACACGCGGCACCCGGTGCTCGGCTGGGACCGGGCGTTTTGCCGCGGGCCCGGCGGCGCCGACCCGCCGTGCTTCCCACCGGCCGTGCCCGATGGCCCGCGACTGCAAAGGGCGGCGTGAACATGACGACCACGATCCAAGACACCGGTGTCGATCGCCCGTCCGTCCCGCTCTGGCTGAAGCTTGCCGGGGCGGGCGCGATCGTCGCGGCGCTGGCCGCCTTGTGCCTCAACGCGGCCACCATGACCTTCTGCGAGGACGAGGCCAACGGCTTCTACTTGAGCAAGCAGCCGCTTGGCGAGCTGCTCGGGCTGCTCAGGTCCGGCTACCACGAGGACCCGCCGCTATCGGACGTGATCCTGCACGCCTGGATCCCCGTGGCCGGCTTTCGGCCGTGGCTGTTAAGAGCGGTGCCCGTAGCCTTTTGGGTGCTCGCCCTGCCCGGGCTGTTTCTGGTGGGGCGGCGGCTCTTGGGACCGCGCGGGGGTTGGCTGACGCTTTTGGCCGTGGGCATTTTGCCCTTTCACTGGACCATCCCGGGCGTGTTCCGCTGGTATTCGCTCTACGCCTGCCTGGCGGTTTGGAACTCTTGGTGCTTCCTCCATTTCGTGGATGCGTCCGCCGGCGAATCCCGCACCACCGCCCGGCGCTCGGGGCTGCGCACCGTGGGCTACGTGCTCACGGGTACCGCGCTCTGGTACACAAACTACTCGGCGCCGGTCCTTTTCTTCTCGCACCTGGTGATCGCGCTGATAGTCGCCCGGAGCGAAGCGTGGTGGCCGGTCCTGCACCGGCTCGCGCTCTGTTGGCTGGTGATCGGCGTGCTCTTCCTGCCCTGGCTGCCGACGTTCCTGGGCCAGCTTGGGCGCTCGGCCCGGCCGCTTTCGCCAAGCTACACCGCGCTGTCGCTCTGGGTGCTCTGGGCCGGGGAGCTGGCAAGCCCGTTCCGCCTCCATACGGCTGTTCCTGCCATGGTCGGCGGACTGGCGTTTGTCGTGCTGGGCGCGATGCGGTTCGGGCGCAGCGCGATTCCGGGGTGCGTGGCCGCGGTGGCTTTGGCCGGGCTGCTGGCCACGGGGGCGATCGGCCCGAAGCGGCTGTTGATCGTTTCCCCCTTCCTGGCCCTCGCGCTGGCCGCGGCGCTGGGTACGGAAGGACGTGAGCCGCGTACGGCGGACCGGCGCTTCGTCCGGGCCGGGCTCAGCGTTTCGCTGGCGTGCGCCCTGGTGGCCTTGGCCGCCGTCTCCTGGTTCAACCTGGTTCGGCGGAGCGACTGGGTGGCCTATCGCTGGCTCGATCCCTGCCCCGAGGCCGTCGAGCAGGTCCGTGCCCGGGCGCCGGGCGCGCTGGTCGTCTCCAACTCCAACCCGGTGTTTTTCTACCTGGAAGACGAATACGGCAAGAATCTGTGCCGGCTGCCGCAGGAGCAGGAGCCGGGTTACCGGCCCGCCGCGATGCTGTTCCCGCTGGAGTTGAACTACGCGCCCCGCTGCCGGGAGGCGCTCCGCGGGGCCCGGCGCGTGGCCTGGATTTATCACTCGCCGTATCACGGCCCGATCAGCGGCTGTTACGAGGAGACGGTCGGCCGGTTGGCGCAATACGGTTTTCACCCCAGCGCGGTGGAGCCGCTGCTGCGTCCTGCGCCCGGGTTCCTGCGCCACCATCCGAAGTTCGGCGACCGCGCCGCCCACCCGGCCGACGATTGCCGGATGGTCGTGGTCTATTTCGAGAAAGACCCCACGTCGATACGGGTGGCTCGCCAGCCGCCGTAGGGACAGGCGGCTCGCCTGTCCCAGACTCGCATGCCGCCCAGGCTTTGTCGGGAAAATCGGAAATGGGGTGCCATGCTACGCCGGTAACCGAAATTCAGGTCTTGTGTTTTTGAACTGGCGTGCAGCGGTCACTTGCGATTTCAGTGCAGTGGTGATCTTGGGCACACCTGTGCGTTCACGTTTTGTCTTCCTTGGGT